>Ga0302325_10020204_pt1 | contig 13975 bp, 16 predicted proteins | sample Palsa_T0_2_FD_201948 | JGI IMG/M metagenome (GOLD analysis project Ga0302325, IMG submission 201948) | Peat permafrost microbial communities from Stordalen Mire near Abisko, Sweden - Palsa_T0_2 | ecosystem: Environmental > Terrestrial > Soil > Palsa > Peat permafrost | place: Sweden: Abisko... | reverse complement strand
GGTCGAGAGGGGAGCAAGGAGGGAGGGAGGAGGGGGAGGAAAATGTGGAGAGGAAGGGAAGGAATGGGGACTGTAATTTTGGTTTCAAGGTGTTTACTTAGGAGATACGGTAGCTGGTAGAAAGAGAGAGTAACGCTGGGATGGAAGGAAGCATTTGTTGTTTAGTTACAGGACTGTGATATGTTTACTTGGTTTCGGGACCACAGTGGGGTCTGCATGGGGGGGTGGAAAGGGGGAACGGGGGAAAAGGGAGAGGGAGAATTGATATCCGCACCCTCCTACACTCAGATCATGGCTCTTCAGCTTAGACATAATGACATTTGAGTGCAAATAGTACATCAGATACTTCCTCCCTCCCTCCTCTCCCTTCCTTCATCCAATCTACCACCCTCTTCTCTCATGACCCCCGATCTCCATCTCCAATGCCTCCCGTCCCCCTCGCTCCAAGCCCCAATCCCGATCGATCATTCCACAGATAGAGTCTGCCTATCGATCCCTCTCGCGATCTCCGGGGTTCCAGGCCAATGTTGGTAGGCCGCTTAGAAGTCACACGTAAGGCTTTCTTCCTGAGGCTCCTCTCCCTGTATTCCAGGACCGACCGACCGATTCCCATTCTGAAAAGCCGGCGCTTGTTTTAGACCCAACGAACCTGCGGGACGACGAATTGCCGCTCGGGATATTTCTGATTCTTGAGGAGATAACCTGTCTTACCCTTTGGCGTTGCCGGAGAAAGGAGGAACGTCTGACTGTGAGTGGATGTGGGGGGGTATCCGCGCATACTGAAGCACCTTCTCCACTCCGTCCTGGGAGGGGTTAGAAACGGGACAATGCCACACTTGAAATAAAGAAAAGGGCTCAACCTTGCTGTTGGTACCGCGCAGAACTCCATGGCGGACCTTGTAACCTTACTGGAATCCTCGGGCTGCTGTGTGCGTAAGGTCCATTTTTCATCCTGGACTTGAGACGAAGGAGGAGGAGGAGGAGGCTTAGGATTGGCGGCAATGCGAGGTCCCGTGCTAAAACAAGCGCCGACCGACGTCCCCGGCCCCCGCCCATTCCTTAAAGAACGCCACCAACGTTCCGCAGTTCGCGCAGTACACTGCAGCGGGGAACAAATCCTTCCCGCTTTATCCGCTGCACGATGCACCTTTTACGAGGTGCATGCATGTGCATGGCCCCCAACTCTATCTCAATCTCTCTTGTCAAGATGTGGAGATGTGGCACATTACGCACCGTGGACTGTTATTGGGAGGAGGCTGTGGTGCAGCCGCAATGTTTTGTCATCTCTCAGGCACTCACCCTCCTGAAGCTAAGCGATGGTGGGGTAGGATAGGCAAGCGATATCGCCGGGAAAGTCCCGCTCGAGGCTGACTGGCGTGATGACTGCAGCGTCTATTTTGTCGCCATCACCCCATGGAACCATGGGTTTTATTTGGACAATACAATCGAATGCTACAGAACCCATTGCATTGGATGAATTACGTGAATTGGCCACAGGAGAATCTTGAATAGGCAGGTAGGTGTTGGAAAAATTCTGCATCAGGGAATTGCTGAAGAAATGTTGGGAAAAGGGTTCCCCCCGCGAGGCTTGCATTTACGAGAAGCAAGGGTTTGCAGGCGCAAGGATAGGGGGAGGTATGTATTCTTCACACAAAGGAGCCAACAATGTAGGCCCGTTAGGCTTACTGTAGATCTAATCAATCTCTTCAGTCACGATCCCAACAGACTAATCTCAACTCGCTGCCTAGAAGCTGATCATTTCCACGCCGTTCTCATCGAAGACCAACAAGGCCTAAAAATGCACACGCGATCGAAACTGCTCAGAGGTACCGCTCTCCCAAGCGACGGGCCAGGTCCAAAGCATCAGCTGACTCGCATGCGCAAGCGCGGCGACTACAGCGTTTAAATTTACCCAGCCCAAACATATCTCATCCCCTTCAAGGTCTGCATATGTATGCACAGCGGACCGTTCGTAACTTAATTCCTTCCCACGAGGGGGTGTACTGCCCCCGGCCCTTGTTGGAAGGCGAGGCGCTGCAGAAAGCAAGCTGCATTGTCGCGAGCTTCCCGCACCCGGCAGTTCTGCCGCGGGGGCCAAGGCCAGGTCGAAGATATGGTTGCGTTACCTGAGACGACTGGCCCGGCGCATGTTGGCGGCAGAGCGGCTGTAGGTGCGCCGGCGTCGAGATGTTTGAAGATCCATAGATCCATTGGTGTTTGACAAATTACGAGTGGCAATGGATGAGCCTTCGGGCCGCAGATGGGCGGGCCAGGGAGGGGCCTCAGCCGAGCATACCAGAGCGTATCCACTGACATTCCGCCTCGCTGCAGGTACCTGTTCTTCAGATGTTGGCAGCAGTTCGTGAGGCTGTTATCGGGGTCTCCTAAGGCTGGTGGTGTTTCATAATTCTTGACAATGAGCTGTAGTGGGTTTGGTGGCTGCAACAAGAGAGTGGCGAAGGAGACATAGATAGATGATCTGTTCTGCCTCACAGCTAGTTGGCAGGTGACTTATGAGTCGATGATTTTGTGCTGCGATGTGTGACAAACCGGGGGGAGGTCCGACCGGTAACCCTCTTGAATATCCCCATGTCAGACGGTCCCGGCGCAGTGGCCGGTAGCAGTGTCATGAGAACAATCGGACAAGGCGACTTTGAGAGCATGTGAGTGGTATTGGGCTCTGTAAACGGCAACGTGAAAGGCCAATTGGATAGTATTACAGGTAATGTGTCGTACATACCAAGAGAGCCTAACACTCGCAGCGGCCAAACCACCGAGGAAAGCTCACCACTTCTCTGATATTTGGCACACCAGCCATATACCCCAACAGTCGGTCAAACCCAAGACCAAATCCACCGTGGGGAACACTGCCCCATCGCCGTAGATCAATGTACCATTTCAGCTCACCGAGATCTTCATCTGAAGGGTCTGGGCCTGGACGAATCATGCCCTTTTCTTGCATGGCCTTGATGAGTGGCTGCAGTTGATGCTCACGCATGGAACCGCCTGCAATCTCACATGCGTCTGGAACCAGAAGATCGAAACAGTCAACCGTTTCTCGGCCATCTGCAGTGTTACCAGTTGGTAACATGTAGAATGGCTTGATGCCTCGGGGATAATGAGTGACGAAGACAGGGACACGCATGTCTGCCTTGCCTCCCACCTCGGTGGCAATATATCGTTCATGTTCGGCCTGTAGACCGTGGCCCCATGTTGGAGAATGCTCGAATTGGTGTGTGGAAGCTTGGAGTAATTTGATAGCCTCTGTGTACGTTATTCGGTGGAAAGGTTGAAGCATACCGTCCACTCGTTTTCGTATTTCCTTATCTCCTATTGTGCCTTGCTGCAGCTCCTTCCCAACTCTGGACGCAGCCGGATCCAAACTCCGTGCGATAGACTGGGCAGCTTTCTCAGCTAGTCCCATCACGTCTTCCATATCTTGCGTGAAACTGGTCTCGGCTTCGAGCATGTAAAACTCGCTCAAGTGGCGGGCAGTATCACTCTTCTCCGCTCGAAACGTTGGCGACAATGTCCAGACTTTGCCAACAGACTGCGCTAGAGCTTCAAGATGCAATTGACTTGAAACTGTCAGGTACTTTGGAGCCCTGAAAAATGAACTGCCGTCCGTCTTACCGTCCAACTCCTTCTCTGAACCTCCGATTCGGAAGACTTCTCCTGCTCCCTCGCAATCGGAGGATGTGATTATAGGTGTATGAGTCTGGGTAAAGCCATTGTCGTAAAACATTGAGGTGACCGCTGCTATGGCGTCCGACCGAAAGCGTAATAATGTGGAGTTGAAGGGTAGTCGAGCTCGCATGTGGGGCATCGTTCGCAGGTATTCAGGTGTATGGTACTTCTTTTGCAAGGGGTATGTCTGTTCGCCACACTTAGTATTTTCGTTTGAAATATCTCACTCTGTCCTAGCTTACATACGGCAGGGTCTGAGTATCCGATGACATCCACCTGCTCTACATGAAGCTCGTGGCTTTGCGCCTTGGGGTTCGGAGAGGGTCGCCATGAGCCCGTGAGCCGTACAGCTGTGCCATTGGAAAGCCTGTCCAGCAGTCTGGTTAGAGTTGGATGGAATGTGGAAGGAAGGAGGAAGCTCTAACCCCTCGGACTGTTTTGGCGTGAGAAGGGCTTGCAGCGGCTCGAGGCTGGACCCGTCGCCTACAGAAGCGAAAGACCTCTGCTTCTGGTTTCTGATCGACCGTATGAAGCCATTGACGATGACCTTCTCACTGTCGTTCGGCCCTTGATCGAGCAGGTATGCGATTGACGACTCGTGGCCTAACGGCCTGCTGTGCAAGCTTCTCGATTTCTTGAAAGCCCGCTTGACAACGCGTGTCACTGCTGGTCGGACCATCGCCCTGCGCACAAAGAGGATCTGAATGGATTTTGCGGGGCGAGGAGCCGCTGTGGAAGGGTCGATTGTCGGTGGATGAAGAGGGGAGAGGAATCGCGCGGAGAGAGGACGAGTGACGAGGTAAATAGAAAGTTTCGGGGACGCGAAGCCGAAAATAAAATAAATACGCGAGACCACTGACCAGTGAGTCTGCAATTTGCTCTGCACTGCGGCTCGAGCCGCACCAACAAAAACTCGCATCCCAGCCTGCAGACGCCTCGTCCACCTTCTGCATTTTTGTACACCCACCACCTCCTCCTCCACTCCAAAGTGTTTACTCTATAGGTACTTTCTATCATTCTGCAGGCCAGCGCCCGCATTATGATATTTCCCGCACTATCGCTCACAATCTGACCATTCCCAATTCCCAATCCAAGTGCTGCTTCCCCTACCGGTTGCCCTGCTATCCTTGGGAATTTACCGGTAGCATGTTTTGATTCTCCTTCTTTGTTTTTGTTCGCCCGCTCTCTTCTCGGCCGGGTGCCGAGTAATGCAGCTTCGCACTACCCACCCTCTTGCTCAGTGCCCTGGCCCAGCTCTCTGAGACTCTGACCTTTCAAGGCCCCACCTGGACTCCCAATGCTTGGGACCTTGTTACACTATTTGCTTTTTTTCAGTCAGATCTCGCTCGCCAATCTCAGTGTGTGACTGGCACCGGGGTACGAGAGATCTTGGGACCGGCCGTCTGCATAAGCATCTTAGCTTTTGTATAGTGGTTTGTTACCAATCCCCAAATTATTCGCCGCCTCAGAAGTGGGCTTAGGAGGCATTGGAACCAAAAGGGTCGGGCAGGTAACCTTTTGTACTGTGGGCAGTGTATAATCGTCGGCACTAGCCCCAAAATTCTTGCTGGTGCCGCCCAGCTGGTAGTGTGAGGGTCTCAAGTGTGCCCCTAAAGGGTCGACGTGCATTCTGAGGTATGTCTATTTGACGGGAGTGGCGTTTCTTTTTCCGCCCTCCGCATCATCTTGAAAACCTATAAGTGCTGACCCATGTCCATCTTTTCCTGGAATCGAGCCCCCGAACAATGAGATTTTCTCCCATCGTGTATTCCATCAAGATCAGCTCAAATCTACGCCCCCCGCGAACTTTCACCACGTTCCCAGATGCCTCCTTCAAAGCCGAAGCCCTCCGAGATAGCAGCGGAGGCCAAAAAGAATTACATTCCCTATATCCGTGACAACTTCAGTGATAGATGGCCTCCAACGTCGTATCTGTGCTTCTCAGACTCATTACATGCGAAGCCTCCACCAAGATGGGAATCTGGAGAGCGAATGAATGAGTTGATGTATCATGCTAGATTTGGTATGTTAAATCCCTGCACTCCTCGAAGTTATGGGTTTGACACATCTTCAGCCTTTTACGAACGTGATCCAGTGGATCTTGCAATCGAGTGGGCTGCAGGAGAATCACCGATTCCCGTCATTATGCCAGCCCACGACAAGAGACCAGGAGGCGATTGGGAAGCAGGTTTGGCTTATTCATCTCTCAGTTGCAGCTCTCAACTGACCAATGCTAGGCGTCATGTCACCAGAAGAATGTCTTTGCCGGCGGAGCAACCTCTTCGCTACACTCACAACCCCGGCTGTGGGAAACTCAGCGCCGTGCAATTATCCAATTCCCTCAAAAGCGGGGATCATTTCTCAGAACGTTGGCAAGTTAGATGGTGTGCTGAAGCTCGTGCAAAGCTAACAATCCTCAGTTGTTTTCCGGAACGGACCAGAGAAATATGAGCCCTGGCAGGAATATCAAGGTAAGGTCATTCTCTGTGATGAGTTCAAATCAGTTGAGGCTGACGTTCTAGCCCTGCCTGTTATTTCAGTCGCCCCGGTCAAAAGACCAAAATTGAAAGACAATGATAAAAAATACTGTTTCAAAGATGAAAAGGAACTCATGAGAGACAAGCTTCGAACAGCCTTGCGAATTGCGGTCTACTACGGTTATGTCAATCTCAGTATCGGGACATTCGGTCTCGGATCTGGTTTCGGAAACCCCCCAGAAGAGGTGGCCAGAATGTGGAGGGACCTCTTCCTGAAAGATCCCGAGTTTGTGGGCCACTTCAACGACGTTGTATTTGCGTTCGAGCCGCCTGAAGGCCCAGGGGGAGCAAGCTCAAGTTCACACTCGTCTTCAAGGAGTTCATCGTCAAAACATTCATCCAAGCACTCATCATCCTCGTCGTCCTCGTCGTCTCCGAAGACCAGCGTGACTTCGAATCTGGAGGTTTTCAAACACGTCTTCAGCCCTTCCGTGATCCACGATGACTACAAAGGATCGAAGCATTCCAAGTGGTGACGATTGATATTAGTTCAAATAAGATGTCGCTCCGAGACAGGAAGGTGGGCGATCAGCGGGACAGGAAAGAGGTGCAGGCGTCTAGCATTAGATGGCGTTTGGAATTGCGGGACAAGGCGCATGGGAACTTGGAAGCAGACAACACTGGCGTTGGGGGATTGGTCACTATACGAGGAGAATGGACGAGGCAGCCCTTCATGATTTTCTTATCGAGATCATATCTCCATACTTAATGAGTAAATGCCCAATGACTATCTCAACAATCCCGTCCCATTCCGCCTTTCCTCGATCATGGAGAACTATTTTTGCTTTTGCAAGGGAGAGGATGATCATGCAGCAAGCCCACATGTCCAGGGAGTCTCTCCGAGGGGTCCGATCTCCAAAAAGAAAGCTCCTAGTGCGATTTCCATGAACACGTCGTTGTCACACGATACCGGGTCCCGCACAAAACTCAAAATAGATCGCAGAGTTCGCGGTCTGGGTCTGCCAATCCTGAGACTCTCACTCTCTTGCACACCCCTCGTCACAAATTTCCCCATCCGTGCCACCCAAGCTGCTGGCCCTCCTACCCGCGAACCAAATCCCCAGGACGCTTGCTTGTGTAGCGAGACGCGACTCAGGTCTTACAGAATCGAAGACACGTATGACCAATCCAACGGATTTGCATCATCTTGCCGTCTCTCTGTCTTTTAGACCATATTTTCCATCGCACAGACGTCCGCATTCTTCCTGGCTCTGTGTCACGGAAAGCTTGTCTGTGGTATTAACCCCCACAAAGCAAATATTGGGTTTGGAGGTTTCAAGAGCTTGGGTTGCTTATTGGCGGTGCGCCGAGGCGGGGTCCCCGGTACAATCCTCTACTGCCGCAGGCTTCCATGCGGCCTGCCGACATGCAGTGCATGTGCCGATCCTGCTGGTTGACGTGCGTTTTGATCTGCTCCCAGGCAGCGCAGGGATCGGTTTCGTGGTTACGTAGATTGTGTTATGGAAGCTCATTTCGATGCTATCAATGTCGATTCTAGAGCCCGATCTAAAAGCCTGCAAGAAAGCCTTCGAGGCCGTCTTGATGGAGAAATCCGGGAGGAACTTGAACGCTAAAACTTTCTGGGGGTTTGGATGCAGATGAGAAGGAAAGCAGACTTCCCGGGCCCCCCACCTCGGGCTTGTGCAGCGGAGACTTTTTCATTGACGGCTAGGGATCCCAACTAGGGACACGTATGGGAAAAGACAGGTGTTGCGATAGAATTGGGCAATGCTTTGACTGGGAGAATTGCTTCTGAATACCCTGCCGCGGCGAGTGATCAAGTGAGGCCTTCAGCTGGCGAGCCTTGGCGCCACTTCGAAACTTAGAAACTCGAGCAGGAACACTTAATTTATTTCTTATGAAACATTTCCTTATTTCCAAAAGCATTTTGAGCGTTTGGTCGTTTTTCGAGTTGCTTTTCAAGCAATCCCGGATTTGTTTCGACCCCACAGTGTCATGGGCATGGCAAACCCCACCACTGAGGGGGCGCTGTGATGTGGGGTAGACGAATCTTCTTTTCAGCTAGTCTAATACGTAAGGTGTATTTCACTCCTTAGTGGTATCCTCCGTCAAGACGACAACAAAGCAATGTCTCGATTTCAAAATGATCGAGCCACAAGTTTCCAGTAATCAAAACGTTCCTTGAATCCCTTCCTCGCTTCTGTTACAGTTCATTTATACTTCACTTAGCAGCGTGTCTTCATTTCCCTAAATGCCAAGTCAATGAATGGTCACATAGTTAAAGGGTACCAAGTTTTATCTTCAATGATGGCTGAAGATTACTTCAATGGTCTATGGCATTCGCCTGTCCAAGGAAAGGCACACTCAACGATCACCCAACCGCTTTCTGAACCTCCATAGATCTATTCCTCATAATACCGCTCTCCGAAACAAGATTGTGAATTTTCTCCCACCCCAGTCTCCCTCTCGTCGTAAAGCAGCTGAAAGCAATTTCTTGATCACTTGTATGACTCGCCTCACTATCATGAGAACAAGAGGCAACTAACTATATTAAATTATTCCCATTCTCTGATTCCGCATAATCCCAAACATATAATCAGACACGCACTCATGTTCCCGAAGATGACCGAAGAGTCCGATTATACTCGACATCTTCTACTCTTTATCCAAACAGGCAGCAGGGTCGCACATAAATGTTTTAAGCTTGACTCGTGTACTACATTCATCCTGGCATGACAACACCCCAAGAGCAGGTCTCATATGCAGACGGGGTAAGTAAACGGATCCATGCGGTTTTGGTGAATCCTCGAGAGACTTCGAATTTGCAAAAGCTGAGAGTAAATTCAATTTTTAACTCGGTGAGTGTTATTCTTGGTGGAGATGCGGGAAATGTGCAGCAGGTGCAGATTCAGTTCAGAAAAGTTACGCACTCGAGGCTTTTGCATGTTCAAATAAAGGAGCATTTTGGGAGTTGGGTAACCACAGTGTCTTGTGCGCAGAGAAACTTTCGATATCCAATGAATACGAGGCTTGTCCTTCAGCTATCACTTTGTAGGCTAATACTTCGTTAGCTCAATGAAACCGTGATGCTTTACATCACGACTGGTCTTGAGGAGGTACAGAGTCGAGTTGGGGGAGAAATCAAATGATTCAACCTTGAACTGCGCAAATAAGAGCTTAATCTGTTGGGCGCGGCTGAGTTCCTATGAGAGAGTTCAAAATCAATCCACCTCAAGATCGCCGACTTACTAGATGCCGTGTAAGTCATGATCCGATATACAATGGAATACGGAATAGATAACTCACTAGATCTTCTATTTAGTGTAAATGTTTCCAGCGTCAAAATCATTGTTTGGCGCAGGTGTGGGGCTCGACGTGTTCCATGAGCTTCACTGCCTGGAATGTTGCATCTTTTCAGTAGCTTCACCGAGTATCCTTAGTCCCCCCTAGCATCCATATGTCAGAATATAATCCGCAAGTACTTCTACCCTCAACGCTACAATATGAGTCTCTTCGAAGATGATGGAGAAACAGTCTCGTACAAGAAGTGGATCCACCTCGACCATTGCATCGACGCACTGCGGCGATCACTCATGTGTAATGCCAATGTGTCGTCGCACGGCTATGATTGATTTCAAGAGCCACACTATATACGAGCGCGTATTGACACTATTCACCGCTGCCGCAACTTTGATCGAATATGCGATTGGGCTTGGGAGCGCTCAGTGCCTTGGAACAGCCATATGGCACACGTGGACGAGGAGACTGGCCGCGTTGTTGACTACGGCTTCGTCCCTGACCCGCAATTGGTGCATGAGTTCAGGCCGGAGGGCTTTCATTACACTAGAGATGATATGTAGGCAGTGGTAACAAAACTTTCGACGATAGCATCAAGAGATTTATAACTCAGCATTATTGATGGCATCAGCATACGAGGCTTGACTGTGACCCAACGTGGCATGCATTAAATTGAGCTAGACTGAGCTTCGAAAACATACGAATAAAATACGCGCTGGCGTGAAAAGTACTAGGAAACTGTCTCCGAGATGTCAGGACGCGAAAAGTGTTGTTGTTAAGACCATTACCTCAACTGCCCAGCAATAGGACTGTTCTGGCCCAGTATCCCCGGTCGAAAGACTGATAGCACATTAAATACTTTGAGGTTCAATCCCCAGGCCCCACCATCATCTGCACGATCCTTTTGGCATCTACATACGAGTGAAAATAAGTGCAGTGTGAGGCAGGCGAATCCCCATTGTAGAATCATCAAAGTTTCTAATGCACGCTAAAACACTCAATTCCATCCCATATCACAATCATACAGTTCCTGTCTTCCCCGTCGTTTCCTTTTCCTTTACCAATAAGGTGGTCTCAAGCCCGCAAAGTTAGAGGCGATCGAGCTATCACCACTATCTTCCTTCTTCCTCTGTCCCGTCAACTAGCAACATGTCAGAACTATGGGTTTTCGAATTACCAAGAAACGTGTTGATAGAAGGCTTGTTACTTACCTCCAGCTGCACATGCCGATGGATGTGCACCAACCAGTCGACATAGCTCTGCGCTTCGTTGTTCCGGTCTTCGACTAATAGCCTTGCAAACTCATATTCCGCACCATCCAATCCTTGTCTCGCAAGTTGTATCGTCAACGCCTTACTCCCTCTCATTGTCTTCAGATATTCCAGAATATTCCGTACTTGAGCAGAGAGATGTGTTTCGAGAACTGGGAGGGATGAACTGTATGGATCGAGCGATTTGAGACTATCTTTGTCTTCACCGAAGAGGTCGGCGATTAGGTTGGGTGAGGTTTGGGCGTGCATCCAGAGGTAGCAATTTTGCCCATTATCGATCAAGTAGACGCCTCCTTCTTCGACTCGGGAGAAGGAGCAGCGTACTGATGGCGGCATGTGAAGATGGCCGTCCGCATTTGGAAATCCGTCTTCGGGAGCAAGATTGTGAATTGGGATCATTCGGGGGTAGAGATACAGTGAAAGCTCCAGTGCTCCCATTCCTTTAATCATCCGCATGTCGTGAACTCGTCGATCAGTTGGTTCTTGTCCGCCTTTGAAAGCACGTGATTTGATCAAACCCAGAATATACATGCTGAACTCCTTGAGGTTCTCGGGAAGTACCAGCTGACCTGGAGGGTGTGATCCGGAAAAGTTCTTTCGGTAGCCAGCAAGTATGTCCACATTCTTTTCAGTCAAAGCTCCGCGAATGTCTTTGAGCGAAGTGGAAGTCATCTTGGATGCAGCTTCCTTCGCCATCAATGTATACACAGCGTCTTGGTCCACGAACTTCATGCAATCCTTGGCGTTATCGCTGACGCTGGCGATAACATTAGAGCACCTCACTCTCCGTTCACCAGTCGCTGTCGTGTAAAGCAAGGCGCTTTGAAAGTGTGCATCGAGTTTCGCATCGAGTTTCCCGTCATAGCTGAAGATCACGGCCATTGCTTTGTCAGAATCGATGGTGCCAAGTTCTACGTCTGCACCAAAGGTATGATGAATGAAATTGCCATGATATGATTGTACTTGCAAGCCGTTGGAACATCGAACTTTCATCAGCGCTTGATATCCAGTCTCTCGTGTAACGGTGTGTATTATCTCTTGAGACAGCTTCTCAGTATCGCGGGGCGAGACGAAATTAGGGTAATAAAAAGTTTCTCCTCCTGTAGATGCTGAAACATGACCTAAAATCACATTAGGCGTGGTGCTTACAAATCAATGGAACAGAGAGCTCACCAATTGTGGCTATATCCAGATATCCGCCACCGGGAGCTGCTAAGAAGAAATCGGTACCGACTCCAGCTTGTACCATCTTGTCGGCAGCTTTTCTCCAGCCAGGATGTTCCGTATCGAGAAGTTTCTTCTCAGCGTCACCTCCATGCTGCTTGCCGTCATCGCGAAGGAACAGACGTCCTGGCCCCCAAGTTGGCAAGGCTGACAAAGAACATATGATTTTGCCACCAGTCTTTTCGAGTGCAGCCAATGCAGCATTCAAGGTAGGGAGAAGGGCCGGTTCGGGATTCTTAATTTGTGAAAACAAGGCCGGAAGTTGACTCAGCAATGAAGTTATGTTTGACCTGTTCATTAGCAAGGAAGACGAGACCCAAAAGGACTTCCATACTTAGCCTCATATGGATCCACAAATAAACCATCGCCCAGCGGTACAAATGGATCTTCAATATCAGGCATGATCATCATCTGGGCTTGATCAAGAGCCGGCTAAGAATCGTCAGAAGTTGATCTTGTACGATAATGGAGGCACATACGTTCATGTTGTAGAAATGGATGTCCTTATCAAATGTCACGAAGCCAACCTTCGCGCCTTCTGGTACCCTGCGCGTGATCTGGCCATCCTCCGCTGGGGTCTCGTCCCCGCCATACAGAGCGGCCATAATTCCTTCACAGAAAGCCTCCAGAAATCCCTTGTTGAATGCCTCTTGCCCGACATCAATCAAGAACAATGTCCGCAGTCCAACGGGCTCTTTCGACCAGTATTCCTTGGGAACTAAAAATTCGACCGTACCACGCATCAGCTCCGGCCTTTGCTCTCTGTCAAGTCGAGCACCCTGGGGAGTTGTTGCACTGAAATATTCCGGTGGAACATCATTTGCATAATTGCACATGTTACAGACAAACTTGTTTCCTCCTGATTTGAATACCATGAAAGGGTTAATATACGCTCGACACCGATGACATCTAGGTGGGCCGATATCACCAAAATCCAATACCGGTATCTCAAGCTCGCCGGGCTGTAAGGGAGCAAGTGGTTGCAGTAGAAGTCCAAGTGGCAATGCGGTAGAATGAAGGGCATCTGACGTCGATGGAATACTATTCATTGTGAGGCGTGTAAATTTCGGAGAAGAGTTTCCTTGGTCAAGAGCAACAAATGAGACTGAGGCAGGAGGTGGTAAGTGATGCTCGAAAGTTGGGTATACGTGACTGAGGTAATATTGGGAAATGGCGTCCCGAGATCTAGGTACGCTGGGAATCTGATCTGGGTCCACTCGACCTTGCGCAGAGGTTTGCATATTTGCAGAGAATCCAGGATCGGCTGCGCCATTTCTCGAAGCAAATTCAGCAGGAGAAACGGGGTTGGCCGGATTGAAAGGAGCATTGACGGGAGCTGGGAATTGTGACATTTGTGGGGTAATTGGCTGGTTCATAAATTGCCCTCCTTGACCTGGCATTACTGAAGGATCCGCGTTCAGATATGCTGATGCAGGCACCCCGCCCTGAGGCATGCCATTGAAAGCTTGAGAGGAACCAGTGGGCTCAACATTGTGGTATGCGTGCCTGTCCTTCTTTTTCTTCTTCCCGTGTGTTGCAACCTCTCCGAGTCCCAGCCCACCCATTTGTGCCGCTAATCCTCCATCTAGTCCCTGCTGACCCTGATTAGGGAGGTGTTCTTGTCCTTGGAAAGCTCCATAGGGGGATGCCATCTGGGGATTGTACTGCGGGGTCTGTCCAGGCGCATTGAAGTTTGCGCCGGGTTGCTGATAGGGGGAAGGGGCACCAGGAGGTTGGAATTGGGAAGGAGTAGGTTGAAAAGACTTGTTCGGATTGTTTGGATCGTCATTTGGACCACCCTGGCCCAAAGAATGGTAGAGCTGGTAGTCGGACATATTACGTGCTGACTTCGACGATTCGCTTCAAGGGCAGCTGGAAACTGGAGAAGATTTCCACAATTGCTTGCAGATTCGTCAGGAGATCAGGAAGTTCATATCATCGTTTGGACATGATTTAGAGCTATACTCTGTAGCGCGCGAGGGAGTTTGTGGGTGCGTT
>Ga0302325_10020203_pt1 | contig 13975 bp, 14 predicted proteins | sample Palsa_T0_2_FD_201948 | JGI IMG/M metagenome (GOLD analysis project Ga0302325, IMG submission 201948) | Peat permafrost microbial communities from Stordalen Mire near Abisko, Sweden - Palsa_T0_2 | ecosystem: Environmental > Terrestrial > Soil > Palsa > Peat permafrost | place: Sweden: Abisko... | reverse complement strand
CTTCGATCTGCCGCAGCAGGTTCACCACCTGCTCAGGCGTATGCTTCCTTCCTCGTGCCATCTCCAGCTCCTTTTGCTCCAGTTTCTCTCATACAAACTGGTTCAAAATTTGCCGGGCACTCCACTCGCAAGCTCGCTGCTTCAGTCCTGCCGTCTTTTTCTCATTCCTTTGGACTGAGAATGCTCGCTTCGTTGCGCCGAAGACACGGCTTTTTCTCACATGCGTTTGGTAGGGAGATGGCGACCGGTAAATCGGGTAAATCACTCACATCGCATATCTGTTTGCAGCCATTTCCGCGCGCCTATAATCAAATGGATGGCTCCGACACGACTCTTCGCGAAGTACGATTACCATTCGCTGCTGGAGCACCAGAAGGGTCGTCTGGTGCAAGCGTATGAACGTCTGTCTGATGAGGACGCCGTCGATGAAGCACGACTGAAACAACTCAAAGCTGAATACATGCTCGATGTTCCGACACTGCGACCAGCAAGCGAGATGTGGGCCGAGCAGGGTACGACAATGGTGGATGCTCGCAACGACACACGTCGTATGTTTCTGGATCGCAGCAGGCCGATCATGGAAGAAGTCACTGAACTGACAGTGCATGTGCCATTCGACGGCGATCCTGGTGTATTCAACGTCGCGCCAACCGCCTACAATTCACGTGGTGTTGCTGGAGAGATCGTTGGCAACGAATTGCTGCTGCGATTTCTGGTCATCAGCAACTTTGACCTGCAGTCACACATTGATGCTGAATTGCAACAGGTCAACTGGTGTCTGAACTTCCTCCGCGAACAGAATGTGGTATTCGATCAAGGGCTGGAGATAGCCCTGCGCCAGGCCGTCATGAATCGTAAGCGGCGTATAGAGACGCGGGTCGATGTGATCGGCAAATTAACCATTCCTATCAGATTGTCGCCTCCAAAAACATCGAACCCCGTTTCGGAAATCACAGTACCTGAACATCGAAACAAGCCCGAGTTGCCACCACCACTCAAGCCGACGACATGGGACGTGTTTATCTCTCATGCGTCGCCTGACAAAGAATATGTTAAGGAACTCCAAGCCGCATTCAATGCCGCTGGCATATCGGTGTGGGTGGATGACAGCGTGCTTCTCTGGGGAAACAGGTTCCGAAAAATGATTGATCAAGGGTTGAAGAGAAGCCGATATGTTGTCGTCGTGCTTTCAAAGGAATTTCTGGATGGAAGGCAGTGGACGGAATACGAGCTTGATTCGGCCTTCGCACTCGAAACAGCGGAGCGCGAACGGATTCTACCGCTAACGCACGGGGTCACACAGGACGACGTTCGACGGTACTGCCCTGCGCTGAGCATGAGAAATGCGCTTGATTCGGAGAAGGACTCCTTCACGAAAATGGCCAACGACACTCTCATACTGCTTGGCAGAAGGCATCAGGGCGCAATACCCATAGCCGAATCGAAATCGGAGGTGCCTCAGCAACTGCGAACCACAGAAGACATCAAGAAAGGCGAAACTGTTGCCTATGCGTCTTATTGGACGCGGGACGGAAGAATATCAACACTCATCATCCGTAAATCGCCGACTGCAAGCGAGCAGTTCACCCTTGAGGAGCCCGACGGAACCATTCATGAAGGCAACGCCGAGGACATCGCTCTAAAGTATCGGCTCGCCGATGCAAAGCTTCGGAACAGCGGTTACCGGTCAGCCTCAGTCATGGCGTCCGGCGAGCATCCGCAATTCAATCTGTCGTAGCGCATTACCAGTCGCGATAGGGAATGACGCTTGGCTCGACTGATATGCGCTCGTCCAGCCGCATCTTTATAGCGGCAATTGTTTCGGCTTGGTGAGCGCTCGGACCGACAACGATTCGTGAGATTAGCGGCCAAAGCTCTTTGCCCAGTGGGAATAGGACATAGGGCACGAGCATGGATTTACGCGTTCGAAACCGCACAGACCGGTTGTCTGGCAGATCGTAGATACAAATCCGCCATTTACGTTCCTCTTCAAAGGCGCAGTCTTTTGAAAAGCCCGAATACAGCGAAACTCTTCCCGGAAAGATCTCTTCGGCGGTTAACCTTACGTGGGGCTCCGGGACGTAGTCGATGAATTGGTCGATGTATGGATCCGGATGCTCAATCACCCAAGAGTGACGTAGGCAATGGGATTGAGCCAAGAATGACCGTTGGGCGCATATTCCGTCTTTGTCGTCGCCTCCGTTGTAAACGCTCGGCACCGACGCTGTAAGGATCGTTTGCGGAAGCCAACAGATACTCCGCCGTTCCCGCTATAACCGCGCCACTGACTTAGTCGATCACCGCCATCCCTCGAAAAGCAAATCACATATGCATCGTCCGCCGTTGGTGATTCAGCGGCAGATTGAAGCTTCAGCAGACGTGCACGCTCATCGCCAACTGCCGTTTGCAGGCCCACCTTGATGCGCGTGCCAATCTGCATCCGAAACAGCCGCTGTTCTGAAGTGTCATTCAGATAGCGGATATGGCTCGCCCACAATTCTCCTTTGTCGAGGATGCTCATTAACACATCTACCGATGTGTAGTGATAGAGGAGGTTCTCTACGGCCATACATTTCACTCCAGGATAATTGCCGACATCAGTATAGCGGCAATCCCACCGTGGCTTGGCTGAGCCAGATTAGGATTGCCAAGGCGGACTAAATACATGTCGGAGAAGTCGTAAAGGTCGTTGATGAGGTAGAGGCAGACTGCCAGCTTTTTTGCGAAGGATGTTTATCAGGAGCACCTTAGCTTAAACGTAGAGGAACTCGAACGACAAATCGATGTCGCGTCGCATTTTGGTGAATTGCCAGTGGTCTGTTCACTCGGATGAAGTGATGAAGAAACGTTGCCACGCGCCGTCAAATGCGCTTCACATACGAGGCGATTTGAGCAAGGAGGAGGCTTTTGTGGGGGCAATAGCCGCTTGTGATGACGCTCTCTTGGACATGTCCCGGAAAGGACAGGAACTCATCGTCGGAACGGATGAACTGCGTGCAAATGTTGGGCTTTCAAGTGAGGATTCGACGGCGCTCACTTCCGCCGGAGGTGCTGCTAAACATGCACTCTCGATTCGGCATAAAGCTTATAGGTAAATGCGACGGGCTAACAGAGTCTATTTTGGAGACGAACAATCTGGTTCCAAAGCCCGAAGAGTGCATCATGCCCTGCGTACCTGATACTCCAGACCGAGCTTATCTGGCTGTATCGCGCGGCTATTCATTTGCAATCGATGACCGAAAGTATGTTGTGCAGAAAGCAAAAGCGTATCTGAGCTGGAGGCAGCGTCAAAGTGATGTGGGCAGTGCGATTGTGATTTGTGTGTTCTGTGTTGGGTGGACAGCACATTTGGCGGGCAGCATGGTCGGGATCAAGATGGACAGCGCAGAGTGAGCGATGACTGACCCTCACGAGTTGCGGCTGTCGCTGTCTTGTGTGTCGTACGGCTCGTGACGCTCGGAATCAGATTTCAAACAGACAGACAATCGCTTGCTGTCGCGCCAGCGCTTATCCCTGTATTGCCGAATCACTTTGCCACAGTGTTTGCAATTGTAATGGGGGCCTCACGCCGGAAATGCGGCATGCCTGTATTGTAGTGTTGTTGGCTGGGCCCAGGAAGGATGCTCATGAGATGACAGACACAGCAACTGGAGCCTTAATAACCGCGGCGGCATCATTGGCAGTGGCACTTGCATCGGGCGGGATCGCTCTGTGGAACGGACGTAAGACCGCCGAGAACTCCATTGACATCGCGAGCTTGAACGGCAGCGTCAACAAAGATCTGGAAAAACTAAAGGCAAAACTCTCGCATGGGCAGCTCGTCAACTCAACTCAATGGAATGCCGAATTCAGCGGGTATCAGGCTATCTGGAAGGAGATGTGTGCAGTACGCACCATCGCCTGGAAGCTCGTGCGTCGCGAAAGCGAATTGATCGACCTTGGCCTGCCTGTGAACTACCTCGCCTCTGCTGATAGGGTCGAAATTAGGAAAAAGCTGTATACGCAGTTTATTGACGCAGCGGGAACCCTACTATTGGCAATCCACAATAATGCACCGTTCTACCCAGCGCAAATTCGGGAAGCAGCAAACAATACTCACGTTGCAGCCGTGGGCTTGATCAATAGGCATCTGTCTGCGTTTAGTCACCTTACCGAAACCGGAATCGACATCACTGTTGACGCGGCGTTCCGTGCAGAGAATGAGACCCCTCTCCGCGCGATAATTGAAGGTGTTGACGGTGTGGAGAACTTGATTCGCAAAAGGCTTTCCGAAGTGCAGGTTGTGAATAGCGCAAGCCTACTCGACTGAACCCCATTGGCTCTGTACATCTGTTTCCAGCGTCTTCAACAGTGCGACTGCTGTCGTGTCCAGCGTGGATGCGTCTTGTGAAAGCTGCTTTACTGCTGCGAGCAGGTCAACCTGAAACGCGAACGACGACTTGCTCGTCTGATGCGACGTTCAATCCCTTCACTGCCGCTGCATTGCCGATTGCGACGATGAGTGATTCCAGTGTGAGCAGGGACGATGCGCCGTCTTTAATGGCTGCTTCTGCTACTGCGCCAGCATCTTCCAATACTTGTGCGGATTGCGCGAGAACGGATGTACCAGTCTGGACAAGTTCAGCGACATTCTGATGAAGATCGCGCGAAACAGAAACGATCCGGCAAATCAGCAAAGCAAGTCTGCAAACACTGCGGCCACGCCCTGTATGTACGTTGCATTCGATCCTCCGATCCCGCCACTTAATACCCACGTGACATACACGCGGGAACAGAGACTGTCCCTCATTGACAATTTGCGCGCCGGAGTGACGTTGCGGGATGCCTGCGAGGTTTTGGGAGCAACTTAGGGGTCTACGGTTAACTGGCGGATGGCTTGCTTGGAGTGCCTGCTCGACCTTTCGGGTCTATTCCATGCTAACCGGCGGACCGTAGGAGAGCTCTAGAGCTGCTTGAGCGGGAATAGGTTTGCTCTTTTCACATTAGCTCCTCGTGGATTCGATACGGCTGCGGAAGAAATGTTCGGTGTTCTTATCCAGGAAGGTCACGTAACATCCTTTCATTCCGCGCGTGAGGAGTACGCGATATGTGTTCTGCACCATCTGCGTAAAGCGGCTCCCGGAGCGCTTGACGACTGAGTCGAACGATTCGGTGTGATTGCCCGCCCATGATGCCGTCTCGGGTGTGTACACCAGATCCGCACCAAAGATCACGCCCACATAATCGAACTCAAACCCCTGGGCGGTGTATACGCAGCCCACCTGATTCAAACCAGAGGGATCGTATGCCCAAAGACTCTCCTTCGGTATTCCCGGTGCAAGATGTCCACCATCGGATTTGGCGTTCCAAGGACGAGCAAATTCGCCAATCACCACGTCCTCGACGAGAGTCCCATCAGGTTGTGGGTCCGACCAACGCCAGCAAAATCCCGCAGTCAAACGCGCCGTGAAGTTCTCCGCCGCTTTATTGCGGATGGCTTCTTCGAGAGACTGCGGAGAGGGAAAGATCCTGAAGTCGAACTCAGCGTGCTGGTCCCAAATTACATTTGCCGTGCGCTCAATTCCGAGAGTGTTGTTGACCCAGTTTACGAATGCATCCGACCCCGCACACCGAAACTGCGCGTCCAGTTCAAAATCGCGGACTTCACAATGAAGAGCCTGGGCCGCGTTTCGAATGTATTCTGCCGATCCAATCTCCCCCGGTCTAACGACCTGGTTGTCGTCAATGAAGAAGACGGACGTTTTGCTCGCCTTCAGCAGCTCCTCTATCTGAGAAATCTTGCTTTGTCGGGTTTTCGGCGTGAATCTATTGTTGCTTGTCACGCGAATTCGATGGGCTTCGTCGGCGATCAGAACATCCAGAACATTCACATCGGCGTCCATATAACCGTTGAAGTATCGCACCTGAGCTGCTCCGCGAACCCCGAGAATTTCCCGGATGGTCGAAGTGAATGCTCGTGATCCAGTCACGTAGTGAGCATTCAAGCCGTGCGCCGAAAGGTCCCCAAGCAGATTCATGGCGACGACGGATTTTCCGGTACCCGGTCCGCCTCGAACGATAACCACTGTTTTCTTCTTTCCGTTCACGGCGCTCTCGGCAGCTTGAATGACCTGATCGTAGACGACTAATTGCTCGTCCAGCAAAATGTATTCTGGTTTTCCCTTGATCACCTGAGCAACATGATCTAGGAGTTTTTTGTTCGCACGATACTTGCTCTTCTCGACCCTTGCAGATATCGATCCTGCGTCGCCGAGCGGAATATTCTCTTTCAGAAACGTCGTAAGCTGCGGCACGTGATCGGCGGTGAAGACGGGGCATCGCGCAATTTGCTCAGAAAATTGCGACGAAAACAGTGGATCGTTCTTGATTGGACTGTAATTGTGGAGATACGAGCAGGCATGCAGATCGATTGCGTCATCGCCTTGAAAAGCAGAATGGCAATCGGCCAGGTAGCTCATGTACTGTCCAACCTGGGCGGCAGGATGAAGTACATCTCGAACCTTTCCAGCCAGAAAAGTAGAGACCTCATTTTTGCCGGAGGCCCCGGAGCAGCCTTCCCACTGTTTTAGTTCGACAACAACAGCGTTGGGAAACTTTTGAAAGTCATAACCCGAGACAAGGCAATCCAGCCTTTTTGATGTCAGCGGAAGCTGGAGTTCCAAAAGGACTCCGTGATCGAGCAGAGATGCCGTCTGGAAGACCTGGGAAACGGCGCGCAGCGAATTGCCCCAGGAGTTCACCTCGCCAGTAGACGGGTGAAACCGATACTCGTGGAAGAATGCATCTTTCAGCTTCGTCGCAATGCGGTTGTACGTGGAATCTTCGATCAGGGACTTCGTCGTGCCGGAGTAAAGGCGCATGGTGTGCCTGGTTCGTACTTGCGACCGTGAGTTGGATCCATCCTATGAAGGTGCGCTGCGACGAGACCGTCCCGTCTCAACAGAATTGCTGGAAAGGTGGATGTTAGCACTTGCCGCGGCAGCGTGGATTCAGATCGCTTAATGGCGGGAGAGTACGCCGATCCGTATACAAGAATCCGGTCCCGTCTGGATCGCTTGACGCTCAAACGGGAAACCTACGCTCATAACCGGTGCGAGGTATGCAGAGCCTTCGGAACTCCCGCTTCTGCATTGGCTCCGGGCGCTTCAACACAATCATGCAGAAACACCACCCGAGGAACACCGAACCGATGACATCAATAATGCTTTCAGCCAGAAGTATGAATGCCAGGTCGCGCATCGCTACCAAGCCAATGATCGGCTCTTTGCTGTCCCCGGAGGCTCGGGTCGAAACAGAGCGAAGACCGAGGGCAGACGGCCCGGCCCGGTTGTGGTTTCAGTTGCGAAGGTCCGAATCCGATTGGAACTGAGTTTACAAGCTATCCCAGCATCTTTTCTGTTTCGATAAACTCCTGGAGTCGAACCGGAATACCCCATCGGCTGGGATGCGGTAAACCTAAGACGCTTACTGGCATGCGCGAGGGTCCACCGATGTCGAATGAAGCACGAAAGGCCTTTGCGTGCGGATAACGCGGGTGCCGCGCAGGATCTGGAGGAAAAGGAATCGCAATCGGATCATCGGCTACCCGTCTCAAAAGGCTGTAGGAGCTCCGCTCTTCGCCGTTTCCGAGGCAGATTATCCATTTGGGCTGCACTTCTGCTAGAAACCTTTTATGAACCTCCCAGCATTTCTCCCAGAGAGCTCTTGCACCCCTTAATTGTGCAGCGGTTTCACTTTCTACAAAGATTGCATTGGCCGAGAAGATGGATTCTGGTCTTGTCTCTAATAGACCTGCAAGCTTTACCACTCGGTCCTGATGGATCTCCCTCTCGATGAGGCGACCTGATGCATCCCGGTGCACGCATGGATCATCCTTACAGCTCTTGTTCCAGCACTGCATCGTATAGGCACTCCAGTTCTCAAGATTCTTCGTCGATAGAAGCAACGATCTATTGGCGGGATCTATTCTTGGGTTATAGCCCATGATGTAATAGCGGCCTTTCTTGATCGCATCGAGACCGGTATAGCAAACCCATCCATTTCGATGAACATCTTCGCCAAGCTTCTGGCGCAGTAGGTGGTTCACTTCGTCTCTGTTCACTGGTTTTTCTCCGACACAAGTGTATCGCTGCCGGTGGGGTGACATCTGCCATGGGAAGCCATAGATTTTTCTCGACCGGCAGCAGCAAAGCGGGCATAGTGCGTCAATCTCGAACAGCTAAGCGCCTATAAAATCTGCATAAAGGTCATCGATGCTTGAGACGCCTGCCCATGCATCCGCTCCTCCGGAAGTGAGCGGACGGCGAAGAGCGTCGGCGTCACCGTCTGCCGCGGAAAGTCGGTCAGGGCGGCAACCTCTGCGATGGTGTACACCTCTTTTTCTTTACTGACCAAACGCATCACCCGCCCCAATACCCGCTTGAATAACACCCGGGCGAGGTTCACGTACCCGCCACCATGTACATGACATGTAAGAGAAAAGCGGCTGAGGTCAGGAAACCTTGGAGGGTCAGTGAGCACGACCACCCGGCATTGGCCGCCACCGTGGTGGTCCGGACGGAATGCAGCGACCGATGGATGTACGCGGTAAGAGCATCCCGCAGCGGGTCGCTGCCGTGGCGATTTAGAATATGCGTTTCATATTCTGTTCTGGGCCGGTTTGGGCTTCGCAGGGGTGTTGCCGTGTTTCTTCCGAGAGCGGGCGGTTCTCTGCGCCGCACCATGTTTCAAACAGCAGTAGTCTGTCTGTTTCTCAGTCTTGGGAACAAAAGGCTCTTTGCAATAGGCGCACACGCGGATGCCGCCCATCCAGAGCGCCGCGAAGCTGGCAGCCGTCCAGTCCGCACAGTACATAGCTGGGGATAACAGCCGCTCTTTGCCCTCCGTCCACCAGCTCACTAAGAGGACGCGTTCAAGCGCGTTGCTTATCAGACTGCTGTAGTCCCATCGGGCTCTTTCCCATTTGGTTTCGTCCGGCTCCTCCACTGTCGATCCTGGAATGCTGGGCCGCCATGGTCGCACTATTTCCGTGGCTTCTCTGAGCGAGTTTTCACTCCAGTTTTCGTACGCAGACCTCAGCAATCCTAAGCCCTTGCAGAGTTGCTGCTCGGCACCCCGTGGGTCCGATGCCAGCCGTTGCCTAATTTCTTCCGCCTCAACTGTCCGAACTGCCCGAAACAGGGTTCCCTTCGGTGCGCCGAGCCAACCGTGTGCCTGCTCCAGACTTTCGGCGTCAACCAGGACCGGAATCGGTAACGGTTTGTAACGGCCTATCCGCATGATTTGAGTAAAGCGCAACACTGAGATCAGGGCAACGGTACCAAAGGCATCCCTGGCCGCAATGGTCAGGGCGTTTCCGCCAAAAACAGGCGCGTCCACCGCCGAATGTGGGCAGCCCGCAACAAGCGGGAGAAAGCGAGTAACAAATGCTCTCCAACACGGATCAACTTGCCTCGCGGCTAACATCTCCGGAATTTCATGGCCCGACACAGATGATTGATGACCTCATAAAAGACGGCTATCTAAGGTGCCCTTGGACGACGTGTCCCCAAACGAAGTGCAATTGCGGGCACAAAGCATACATTGTTGGTGTTGTATGGGAGCGTGATCCTAGGGAGCTGGACCGTCGTTGGGTACGCATGGAGGTGCGCTGTGAAGAGGGGCGCGGTTACCTGCTACTTATTCGCAATCATGGCGGGAAGTCCTACTTCCAAACGATATTGCTTGATGACAGCATTGTGTCTCCGTTTGGGGAAGGGGCACGCTGGTGAGGACCATGCTTGACGTTGCCCTTGCCTGTATCCGGCGCGGGTGGTCAACCTTCCCGTGTGTGCCCAAGAATAAAAAGCCGCTCATCTCCAAAGAGAAAGGCGGCAGCGGTTACAAGGACGCCACAACGGATGAGGCGCAAGTCCGGGCGTGGTGGGCGGAGTATCCGAATGCCAACGTACCCATTGCCACAGGCGCAAGCGACCTCATTGTTGTGGACATTGATGAGGGCATACAAGATGAGGCCGGGCTTAAAGCGTGGATGGCTGAGCACGGCTTACCCATGACCTATGCCGTGCGGAGCGGGCACCGACCTGAGTTTCGTGTCCACCTCTATTACAGCGCCAATGGCCTCAAGCTCCGCTCGGTAGGTTGGGAGAAAGATGGCTGTAAAGGCGACATACGCGGCGCAACCGGCTTGGTGATTGCGGCGGGTGGGCAACACAAGAGCGGTGAGCCATACGCGGAGCTGTGGGACCTCCCCCTCGCGGATGTACCGGAGTATGCCAAGGCGCTCACCACCAAAGAGCGGGAGTTTGATGCATCCGCATCCGTGGATAAGGACACAGCGGAAGCATGGGCCACGTGGCTGTATGAATACGCTGACCACTACGGTCTTGAGCTGACCGGCTTTGAGGCCCGCGATGACAAAGGGTACAAGATTGGTATTGCGTGCCCGTGGTGGGAGCAGCACAGCTCCGGCAGCCGTGGCAGTGACAGCAGCACCGTCCTGTGCATGTTTGACGGGCTGCTTGTTTTCAAGTGCTCACACGGGACATGCGACACCAAAGGTCACAACACGGCAGTGCTCAAGCAGATGTTGGTTCTCCAGCATGGCGAATTCAAACCGGAGCCGGGTGCCGGACCAACGGTCACGCTTGGCAGCGGCAACGTTCCGGTGACTTTTGACGCGGATGATTTTGAGGCACCGGAAGACACGGCACGCCCGGTGTACCCGGATGATGAGTGGAAGGGCACGCCCTATGGCGACTTTGCAGACTACTGCTCGGATGGCAATTTTATTCCGAAGCGGTTTTTCTCCGAAGCCCTCAGAACCGTGGTGGGTGCGGTTGTAGGCGGTCAGCTGAGTACGGATTATCAAGGCGTCAATCCACGCTCTGACACCGTGCTGATTGGACCGCCCGGCTCAGGGAAGGGCACGGCCATTACGGCGGCCCGGCAATTTGTGGAGTGCGAGTTTGACAGTCAGAGGCGCTCATCTGAGCGGCCTTTGCTGTGGGATGACGCGCATGACTCGCAGAATTGGTGTTGGCCGTCCCGGTACATCGGGGCGCATGTTGTCAGCCCTGCCAGTGCGCCCGGATTGATTGAGGCCACAAAGCCGCACAAGCTGGAGAAAGGCGAATCACGCAATCCGCTGGAGCTGTGGCGGGATCTGCCAAGGTTCATCACAATCCAGGAAGAGATAGGCGGTCTGTTTGCCAACTTTGCGAATGAGAATTCGGGGCGCGGCTTGGAGACGGCCATTCTGGAGCTGTATGACCGCGAATCGTTCACCACAACGGCAACCAATGGACGGGCGGCAAAATCGGGACGGCTGCTCTACTCTGTCTTGGGTGGCATTCCCAAGAAAGAGTGGGAGAGGATTTTTGCCCGCTCATCGTCCGTAGGCAGCGGGTTGTTTTCACGTCTCAACATCATCGGCACTGAGAATGAGCGCACGGTTGCCGGTCTGCCGGAGTACGACTTCGGAGAGATGCAGCGTGTATTCCTTCCGCGCATCACGGCGTTGGAGCGGACACCTGCACGGATTCCGCTTTCACCCAATGGGCGGGCGCTCCTAAATGAGTGGTTCACCCGTGTATCGGCTGAGCTGAAAGACCTAGAGGTTCCGTCCGCGCGGCTGAATATACATGCACTCCGTGTGGCGTTGCATCTGGCGTGGTTGCGCGGTCACGCGAACATCCTGGAGTCCGACGTTGACTCCGGTATCAAGGTGGCAAATTTCCAGGCCAAGATGCGGGAATTCTACCTGCCAGCAGAAGGTGACAATCCAGATGCTCAGTTGCAAGCCCGCATTATGCAAGTGATGAAGGCCAAGCGGTCACTGCCCTATCGGGAATTACAGAGACTTGCCAGTGCGTCCCGTGCCGGGGTTATCGCTTGGGAGCGTGCCCTTGCCGGGCTAGTCCGTGACGGACGCATTGCCGTTGTGGATGAGGCTACCAAGGCCGGGCATAAGAGAAAGGTAGTCAAACTATTGAAAGCAAAGGAGTAGAAACCGCGTTGCTGACACTTGCTGACACATCGCTGACACATTATCAGCCCTAAGTGGTGTGGAATGAGTTGGTTGGGCGATGTGTCAGCAAACAGGGGCTATATTGCTCTCTCAAAATCTACGTAAGTTATTGATAAATATACATATACATATACGAGAGCAATGCTAATACAGGACGGTAAGACGCTGAATCTGTGGGGTGCGCCCGGTACCACAGCTCCGACAGGTTCCGCTGAGCTGAGTGCGCGTTTGGAAGCAGGAACTAACCTATTGAAAGCAAATAGGATGGGGGTGGGGTCAATCTCGCACCTGAAGCCCGAAAAGAGCGCCACAATCCATAAATTTACACAGACAAACAATTCTCGAAAAAGAGCAAATATTACACGCATGTGGCTATTCTGCCACATGTTATGCAAGTTGATGATTGCAAGAGATTTGTGAGGGTGCAAGGGGAGGCATCCGGGAAATGGAGGAAGTATGGCGTTTGAACCGCTGCTGAGTGAATTGGAGGCCGCAGAATTCCTGGGTGGCCTGCACCCTAAGACTGTGCAGCGCATGGCCCGGCAGGGTGAACTCCCGGCGTATCGCATCGGGCGTTACTGGCGTTTCCGCGCGAGTGAACTTAACGACTGGCTGGCGATACAATCGCGCCAGGCCAGTTCGCCTGCTCACTGAAAGGAAATTCAATGAGCAGACGTTATCAAGAGGGCTGTCTGTACCGCGAGAAACGAAAGGCCGGGTCTGATGTGTGGGTCTTTCGTTATCGAGATGGGCAGCACAACCGCAAGGAGCTAATCGGCACTGTGGAGGAGTTCCCGAACAAGTCTGACGCGCTCAGGGCTTGCGAACACCTTCGCAGAGACATCAACCGGAACGTCAGCTCCGTCCGCACGTTCGGCGAGCTGGCGGACCACTACATCCTGCATGAGCTGCCCCGCAAGACGCCGTACACGGGCGAGGTCTACCGGGGTTATCTCAAAACGTGGATTCTTCCGAAATGGGAACAGTACCCACTCTTCAAGGTGAAAGCGGTGGCGGTTGAGTCGTGGCTTGGCGAGACAACAACGCTGGCACCGGGAAGCAAGGCAAAGGTGCGGAATCTGATGCACGCGATTTTCAATCACGCGATGCGTTGGGAGTTCGCCAGCGTGAACCCCATCACTCTTGTGCGGCAGTCAGCGAAGCGGACGCGAGTCCCCGAGGTGCTGACCGCCGATGAGATTGGCGGGTTGCTGACCGAGATGAAAGACCCCTGGCGCACGGCTGTGTACGTGGCAGTCACCACGGGACTCCGCGTCTCGGAACTGTTGGCCTTGAAGTGGGAAGACGTAGACTTCGCAACAGGCGAGTTTCGCTTGTGTCGCGGAGTCGTGCGTCAGCACATCGGGAGAATGAAAACGGAAGCCAGCCGCAAGCCGCTCCCGCTGGACGCGGGACTGGCGGACGTGCTGACTCGCTGGCGTGGGTGCTGTCCGTACAATCAGGACGCGGACTTCATCTTCGGCAGCCCGGACAAGAAGGGCAAGCAGCCGTACTGGCCCACCGCTGCGATGGAGAAACACGTCCGTCCCGCTGCAGAGCGGGCGGGCATCCACAAGCAGATTGGCTGGCACACGCTACGTCACACCTTCGGCACGCTGGTGAAAAGTGAAGGGGCGGACGTGGCGACCACGCAAGCGCTATTGCGTCATGCTAACGTCAGTATCACGATGGACCGATACGTCCAGGCCGTGACTCCGGCGAAGCGTGAAGCGCAGTCTCGGGTGGTCAAATTGCTGCCGTTCCCACGCGTTCCCGCGCCGTTGACGGACGTTGTCGCAACTGTTTGAATGTAAAGAGTCGGGCGCATAACTCAGCGGTAGAGTGCCACCTTCACACGGTGGAAGTCGTAGGTTCGAATCCTGCTGCGCCCACCATCAAATCAACAACTTCCAGTTTCTCCCGCTCCCTCGCTGGAGAGCGGATGGG
>Ga0302325_10020201_pt1 | contig 13976 bp, 14 predicted proteins | sample Palsa_T0_2_FD_201948 | JGI IMG/M metagenome (GOLD analysis project Ga0302325, IMG submission 201948) | Peat permafrost microbial communities from Stordalen Mire near Abisko, Sweden - Palsa_T0_2 | ecosystem: Environmental > Terrestrial > Soil > Palsa > Peat permafrost | place: Sweden: Abisko... | reverse complement strand
GCAGTGGAAAATCAGCGAGGCCGACTACAAGGAGCGCAGGTTCTGGGACGACTACATGGCGGCCTACGAGGATGCCATTCGCAAATGCTCGACCAAAGCCGCTCCCTGGTATGTCGTGCCCGCCGACCACAAATGGTTTAGAAACTGGGTGCTGTCCGATACGATCGTGCGGGCGATGCAAAAACTGGAAATGAAATTGCCGCCGCCGCCGGAAGGGTTGGACAAGATTAAAGTGAAATGAATGCGATCACGCCGCGTCAGCCCTCGGCGGGCGCCGGGTGCTGGCTGATTGCCGCCGGGCGGTGCGCCAGGAACCCACATGCCGATCGTTATCGTCTTCGTCTTCGGCCGGCGGTTCATCCATCGGCTGGACCTCGCGCATTTCAAATGTGAGGGCGACGAGTTCCTGTTGGGTGACCACAATTTCGGTGGTTGCTGATCGCGGCGATGTGGGGGAGATGCCCTGTCTTGCCACATCCACGAATAAGAACTGCCCATCAACGTATGATGGAATCGATCCATCCGCGACGCCGGCCATGATCTGGTCAACGCTGATGCCCCAGATTTCCGCCGCCACCGATGGGGCCACCCAAGAAGACATGTTTGCATCAATCGGCTAGATGGAGCGGCGTCTATAGTTTCGCTTTTGCAGCGTCCGGTAATTGCCTATTCGAGCAACGAACATTCGGCCGGTATCTTATGCGCAGGCCGCCACCGATCCAATCCATTAATCCAGCCAGTCCTTTTTCTTCAACCGCTGGGGGACATATTCCTCGGTGACGTAACTGATATCCTTCTGGATCAGGGATTCCACTTCCATCTTAAAGCCGTTGGAGACCATTTTGGCGATCTCCTTCTGCCAGTCCTTATGGTCTTTGAACCAGGGATAGGCGGCAATCTCGCTGGCGCGTTTTTTGTCGTTGTCGTTCAGGTCAATTTTGACTGTGTCCGGCAGATCGCATTGCTCGTAATCCTTCGCGCGGATTCCAAGAAACCTGGCCTCGGGGATGGCAAGCCGGCTGGATTCGAACGCCAGTGAAATCGAACCCTGCTTGATGACCGAATAAATGTAATGCCCCCAGGGATCGCAATCGAGCAGGCAAATGATCGGCAGCTTCAGTTGCTGGTTGAATCGTTGCAGAAGCCGTCGCACGCCGCGCGGTGGCTGGCCGCCGCCGTGGGTCAGAATGCACTTGTGATCTTCCCAGAAACGGTCCTCGTTAAATCGGTTCCAGACCGTCCCCTTTTCCACATGGAGAACGAACTCCGCGTCGCATTTCTTGAACTGAATGACGTCGGGTTCAACGATCGAGGGAATCGCATATCCGCCGGAGCCCATCCGCCGGCAGTCAATTTCGTCCCCGTTGTCGACGACCGTGATGTTCCCGACCATCGCCCCGCGATTGTCGGCGAAGATGTGCAGCTCCTCACGCAACGACCCCAGTGCAACCTCAAGGTCCTCCAGAATCGGATCCGACTCATCCTGCGTGTCAAATGTGTTTTCCTTTGTTCCCGCCACCGTATGTTTGGCTTTATAAAAGACGCCCCGCAGACTCGAGGATTTGCCGGCATCGATCAACTCCTTAATCGTCCGGGCATGCAGCATCGTCTGCATGAACTGCTTGGCCTGATTCAGATTAAAAAGCTCGCGATCAACCACGGCGTCGCCCATCTGCAGAATGCCGCGCTTGCGGTTCCAGATGGTATTGGACCGGCTGCGCGTGGGAATCGCCAGCGCGATATCGCGTCCCTTGAACGCCGATGAATTCACATCGTCCGCCAAGCCAACAATTCTTGTCAAGGTAACTTTGTCACGCTCCCTGATTCGCTTGCCGGATGCGGATGGTGACTTCTTCTTTGCCATAACGACGCCTCTAATTGGATCTTAGAAAAGTTCTTCGCCGTTGTCCGAAATCTTCTTTTTCGATCTTTTCGGCCTCGACTGTGCGGGGCCATTCTCCTCAGCAACCGTTTCTGTCGCCGGCGCTTCAACCACATTTGCCGCGCGATTTTCCACCATGACAACGCCCTCATCGTTTTTCAATTCTTCCGTCTCGTCCTTCTCGATCGTTTTACCTTCCTCATCAAGCTGGGCATCGGCGATGGCGGTTCGCTTGCGGGCCTCGTCAAGAAGTTTGTTGTACAGTTTTTTCGCATCCGCCCCATTGATCGCGTTGATGGATTGGCTGATCTCGCCGATGTATCGCTCAAACACATCGCGCCGGGCGGCTTGCCGCTGCATTTTCTGCCGTTTGCGAAGGTATGTTCCGAGCTTTCGGCCGCATTCCATCAATGCCAGCTTCATCTCTTTGCGGATTTCATCGTAATCCGCGATGGCTTCCTTGGATTCGCTGGTGAAGGGAACCCATACGCTGGCCATGTGGATCAGGATGACCAGCGGTCCGACGGGCACGCTGCCGCGCGGCTGGCTGAGGTTGTAGTTTCTCCAGCTCGTCTCCGCGACCGCTTTGAAGCTGCTGCAGGCGCTCTGCTGAAACAGCAGCGGAACGCGGTTGGCGAAGCGAATCACCCGCGCCGAATCATCCGCCGGCAATTCACCGCCGAACGCGATCGCGGTTTCTATCTGGAACGGCCGCCCGCGGTAGACATCCGCTTCCCGGCTGCTGGCGGCATAAAATTCCGCCTTGACGCCCTTGAGCATCCCCGCCAAAAGCTGCCGAACCCCGATCGGAGCCAGGCAATCGGTCGGCGGCTGGGGCAATCGCGATTCCTGAAATTCCTTGAAGAGCTTTTCGATCTGCTGCGGCTCCAGATCGCCCGCCTTGGTGCGGCTGTGGACGCCGATCGCCTTGCAAAACTCGCTGGCCTTGCCGGAACTGACGCGACAAAATTTCTCCTGAAGGAAATTGTACAGCGTCCCGCCGCCGCGATTGGCGGCCTCAAAATCCTTAAGCATCTGAATTAGAATGCCCAGCTCGATACCCTTGGGATGCGGCTGGATTTCCACGGTCTCCGGGGGAAGCTGATCGGTGCCGCGCGGGAAAAAAATCACCCCATCCTTCTCCGTGGTGGTCAGCGTGGGATCGATCCCGGCCGGCGCGGTGATATTACCGGTTTCGGGCTGCTTCGAATCTTTGACCGCGCGGGCCAGCGGTAAATCCTCCTGCTCATCGGCGCTCACGCGCGTCGGAGGAACGAACGCGATCCGCGCATGCGGATTGGCGATCGCGCACAGTTCAAGGAATTCATCAACGCTGCCGCGCCCCTTCTGATATCTTCCCTCCAGCTCAATGCTGACGCTGGTGCCGGTGATGAAATCATCGGTGTTGACGAACGAACTCAGGTTCTTGAACCGGCCCGGCGGAAAATCGTCGGTCTCTTTATCGACGGTGACTTCCGCGCGGTTGGTCTTGGTGTTCATCGACAGCTCGATGTGATGAGCCGGCTTGCGGGCGCTGGGCCGGGTGTGAATGACCATCGGCTTGCCCGTGGTGATCAGGCCGTACATTCCCGCGGCGCTGATTCCGATTCCCTGCTGCCCCCGGCTCATTTTTAATCGATGAAATTTGCTGCCGAACAGCAACCGTCCGAACACGTTCTCGACCTGTTTGCGAACAATGCCCGGCCCATTGTCGATGACGGTGACGCGATAGCGCGACTGTTTGGCGGCGGCCGGACGGTCGGGCTGAAGATCCTCAATAACAACCGCGACATTCGGAAGCATACCCCCTTCCTCGCAGGCATCCAGCGAGTTATCCACGGCTTCTTTGACGGTGGTTAACAGGGCCTTGCGCGGATTGTCGAACCCCAGCAAATGCCGATTCTTGGCGAAGAACTCGCTGACCGCGATATCCTTCTGCTTCAGCGCCATGGTCTCGGCGGTTTCACGCCGGCCTGATTTCGGCTGCCGCTTCGCGGGATGGGATGTCGGTTTTTTTTGCGGTTCCACGACGGCTACCGGTTCATCGCTGAAAAGATCCGAGTTTTCGCGCGGGTTTTGCATGCTCTGTGGTCCTCCTTGCCGATCCACTCTCTTATGCGCGTTATCGGCACACCGTTATGCGTTTCTCCAGCGGTGCCGTTAGGTAATAGTATGGGAACAGCAATCGTTGGTCCAGACCACGATGGTTCGGCATTCGATCCGCACATATTATGATGACACTGTTGGGGAAACCACAAAAGGCGGAAGACGCATGATCCAGAATGTTACGGTCTATTGTGCCAGCAGCACCAAGCTGGCGCCGGTGTATCGGGACGCCGCTCTAGCGCTGGGGCGCGCGATCGCGCTTCGGGGCTGGGGACTAATCCACGGCGGCGACCGGGCCGGACTGATGGGCGCTGTGGCCGAGGGAGCCTTCGCGGTAGGCGGCCGAGTGATCGGCATCCTTCCCCAGCGACTTTACGATGCCGGAATCAAAAACGAACGATGCCATGAAATCATCATCGCCCGCGACATGCGGCATCGAAAAGAAATATTGGAAGCACGCGGCGATGCGATGATCGCGCTGCCCGGCGGGCTGGGAACTCTCGAAGAATTCTTCGAGGTCGTCGTCGGCCGACAACTCGGATTTCATGCCAAGCCGATCGTGCTCCTGAACATCGCGGGATATTACAATCCACTTCTGGCGATGATTGAACATGGGATTGAGCATCACTTCATCAAGGCCGCCTCGCGCGAGCTTTATTATGTGGCTGAATCGGTGGAGGATGCGGTTGAACATCTGGGCCGGTTTGATAACCCATGACCATGACGCGCCGAGATCCGACGATTTTGTTCGCCCTGCTGGTGGCATTGGGCGTGCATCTGGCGCTCATCGGCATGGGAGTGAAAGTCGCTCGCCGCGACCTGGGCTGGTGGCTGCAATCCCCGCCAGCGGCGCTGAATCCGCCGCCCGCGCCCCCCGTGGTTCAGCCGAGCGACCCGATGCAGCAATTGGGCGATCACAACACAAACGGCGCATCGATTAACAGCTCGTCCGGCGATCAGCCGATGGAATCCGCCATCGCCGATGCGCGGCAGGAGCAGGCGGCGGTGCAGCGCGACCCCGCGGGCTTCGGCGGCAAGGGGGCGAATCAACAACTTGATCAGACTCTTCGCGGCGACAACGGCGATAACGCCCCGCGCGGAACCAACTCCGGCGCGCAATCGGCGGCTTCCGTGTTCGGCTCCCGTGAATCCAGCGTCGCGGATTTGTCGCCGAAAATCTCCACGCCGGTCCCGACCAAAACTCAGGCGAGCGGAACCTCGACCGGAACCGAAAACGCGATCGATCCTCTTTCCAGCGGCCCGCTGGCGCTGACTCCGCCAAAGAAAAGTTCATCGGGCCAGCAGGCGGATGTGAATCCTTCACCGAGCGATCAGGCGGCCAATCAGCAGACCGGTTCGCAGGCCAATGGAGCGTCCTCCGCCAGCGGCGGCGGGGCCGGCGGAACAGCCGGCGCTCCCGATCCCGGAGCGGGCAACCCGATTCCCACGAGCGATTTTGAATCCTTTCCGGTCAGCCACATCGCCAGCCGATTTGTCCCGGGAAAAATCGAAGCCCGGACCGGCCGTAAAATGCGCACCCGCGAGCTGCCCCGGCTCGGCCTCGCCGCCGTGGCCGATCTCGAAAACATGGACCGGCCATTCGTTGTCCTGATGCTGAAAATCGACACGACCGGAAATGTGACGGATGCTCAGATCAAGCATTCCAGTGGCAGCGACAACGTCGATCTCCCCTGCCAACGGGCGGCATATACCTGGTGGTTCGAGCCGCTCAAAGACCCGAAGACGGGACAGATTCATCCGGAAGAGATTGAATTCACGATTTATTTTTGATCGCAAGTGGAGACAATCGAAACCGCTTATTGATTCGGTTAGGCATACGATCCGGACGCACTTGCTCCGCGCGCTGCGCGCGACGCTTCGCGGTCGCGGGCAACCTTGGCCTCATATCCGCTGGAGCGGTAAGCGGCCAGTGGATTGGCGTCCAGGTTCTTCTTCTTCCGCCAATCCGCGAGTGTCGGACGCACGTCGGTGAAAAACGCGTCGCGCAGGCATTGCTCGGCATCGATAATGTCCATCCTTGTTTGGGCATCCCGAAGTTTTTTGCGGTCCACTAAACAGGCCTTGGCGTAAAGTTCCTGCGCGGTCATGGCGGTCTGGATCATCGCTTCGATTTTCGGTTTGAGGTTGTGGCTTTGATCGATCATGTAGGCGATGTCGGAAACATCGCGGCCGCGCAATTCGGCGGCGTTGCGGATTTCATGGAAGATGCGGAACACGGCATACGGATCGATGCTGCCGAGCGTCAGATCGTCATCGGCGTATTTGCGGTCGTTGAAATGAAATCCGCCGAGCATTTCCTCATCAATGAGAAAGGCCACGATATGTTCGATGTTCTGGCCGGGAAGGTGATGGCCGGTATCGACCAGAACGCGGGCATTGGGGCCGGCGTCCTTGGCGAAGACGTAGCTCATTCCCCAATCGGCGATATCGGTGTGATAAAACGCCGGCTCGAACGGCTTGTATTCGATCAGCATCCTCATCCCCGCGGGCATGGCATGGTGCCACTGGCGCAGGGCGGCGTGCATCAAGCGCTTACGCTCGATGAAATCGTCCTGGCCCGGATAGTTGGAGCCATCGGCAAACCAGAGGCTCAGCACATTGCTCTTGACGGCCTTGGCGATGGCGATGCAGTCCATCAGATGGCGATGGGCGTGAATCCGGACGGAGTCATCCGGATTGCAGACGGACCCGAATTTAAAGACTTGGTCCTGAAACAGGTTTGGATTGACCGAACCGATGCGGACACCGTTCTTGGCGGCCACGGCCGCGGTGGCGGTGGCATCCACGCCGACGGAGAAATCCCACAAGACATGAACGGCCACGGATGGACAGCACCCCGTGTAACGGTGAACGATGCCGGCATCGGCGAGCTTTTCATCGATGGTAGAGGCCGCGGCCGCCTGATGGAATTTCCCGAACCGTGTGCCCGTATCGGCATAACCCCAGCTCGGCGTTTCGATGTTGAATTGATCCAAAAGCTGGAAAAGCTCCTCGCGTTCCATGATATGGGGAATCATATCCGAAAGGGTTGGAATTTTTCGAGCAAATAGGATGCCGCCCGCGAACGCTCCCATCTGGCGATGATGCGCACTGAGGCGCTTTGATGCGCTTTTCGAGGATTTGAGCGATGGTCCAGGTCACTGTCACCGATTGTCTGTTTGTTTGGTGAAAATCAAACAGTCTCCTCTTCGCGTCCTTCGCTCCTTCGCGGTTTTTCTTCCTGGGTTCACCGAGCGCGCCGGGAAGTTTCAAATACGGATTACCGCAAAGGAGCGAAGAACGCGAAGGGGGACGCGATTACATCGATCCTTCGTTCGCGATTTTGACTGTTAAACCGTATATCGGTATAGTCCCTTGTGGTGGCCATCCGGAGCTTCAAATTACCCTTTCATCCCGGAATGTTCCTTCGGCGGCTCCTGGAGGAGCACGGCATCACGCAAACCCGTTTGGCCCGGCATATCGGCGTGCAGATCGGCGTGATCAACCAAATCTGCAACGAAAAACGCGGCATCTCCGCCGCAATGGCCATGAAGCTCTCCCACGCCCTGAGGACCACGCCGCAGTTCTGGCTCAATCTTGAGAATGCGTACAATCTGGGCCGGACCCATGTTAAACGGCCGATCAAGCCGCTGATCCGCGTGGCACAGCGGTCGGCGAATTCGACTCCTCACCGATTGGTGGCGAATTGACTCCCGACACCTTGGGTTTTCCTCTGGGGTTTTCTATTTGGAACGCGAGGGCGGGTGAATCGCGCCCGAAAATATAGCAATGAGAAGGGCCAGCATCAAAAGTGAACCGATTAAGAGCACTTTACCTGATTGCTTTCTTCCAGTGAGCAGATTGATTATCCCCCAAAATATTGCAAGGTACGGAAAAAGAATGATGAAGACAAAATGATACCATCTAACGGTCCCGCGGGGGAGGGCACCTTGGCCGCGCCGCTTAATTCGCTCGGCCTTCAAATCGAAGAACCCGGCAAAAAGCAGCCCTACTATAGAGATGCCAATCGCCCAATATTGCGCGACCTCCATACTACTGTTGTCAGTACCTACGATTGTGCCATTGCCATCAAAGAGAACCTTAGGGCGATCGGCAAACCCATAGGGTAGGCAACTCAGAATTGTAAAGATAACAATCGCCCATACGGAAATCTTGGTGGATGATCTCATCCGTCTAAAGTCGTCGTCGCTAATCTGCGGTAACTGCTCTCGCGGCAGTGATAGAAACCCTATCATGCGATTGATCAGGATGATAAGCGGAATGATCAGAATCATTGGCTGGGCCTCGGGTTAAATAACGGCCGCGTTACAGGTGCTTAAGTCCGACCTTTTGACTCGTTGGTGGATCGTCATCAAACCGAATTCAATCTCTAGTTTTTCCGGACGCCACATTGGCGCTCCCAAAACAGGAGCGCCGTAAGTCGAAGATAGTCTGCTCCCCAAATGGGTTCAAGGGCGCAGCACACAATGGGTTACCGGCGGCTGTGCGGGCTTCTTCGCAAATGGAGAAATGACGCTGGCCTGACGCAACGCGCACTGGCAAAAAAGCTTCGCAAGCCGCCCTCTTTCGTTCACAAGACGGAAATTGGCGATCGGCGCATGGACCCGCTTGAGTTCATCGCCTGGTGTCGAGCCTGCCAAATCGATCCATCGAAATCGATCTCGGCGGTAGAAAAGTGACACCTGCACCGCCCCCGAGTCGGGAATTCGATCTGTTTCGACAGACAGCCCTTCAGGACGCCTGGCCCGTAGAATTGCCGAATGAATTATTTGATTTTCCTCTAACTTTCCCGGACTTTATTATATAATCAATCTCAGTGTCCAAAAATTACGAATTCCGGTGGATCGAATGGAACATGGAAAAAGTGGAGAAACATGGGTGCGATCCGCGGGAGTTGGAGCGGGTGGTGAATAATCCGGTGAGGGGATATCCCCGGAGGGATGGCGAAAAATATCTGGTTTACGGCCGCGGGCAGGGCAACCGCTGGGTTCGCGCGGCTTATCTGATCGATGCCGACGGCACGATTTTCGTCATTCACGCGATGCCGGTCGGCGGGCGTCGGCGTCCAAGATAGAGGTTTCGATGATGATCATGCGAAAGAAAAAACTATCAGAATTCGAACGGTTCATGTCGCTTTCCGACGCCCAAAAGGATCGGGAGGTCTCGAAGTACGATTCGCCGGGGGCGATTCCCACCAAGCCGCTGCGCGCAAAAGACAAGGCGCTGCATCGCAAAGCCGCAGGTCGCTCGGGCAGGCCAAGGATTGGAGAGGGAGCCAAGATTGTGCCGGTCAGCATTGAGGGGAAGCTGCTCCGCCAGGCGGATGCCTTCGCCCGCGAGCATCGACTGAAGAGATCGGAAATGGTCGCCCGCGGATTACGGCTTGTCATGGCGGAAGCGGTATGAAATCAAGAGCACGACTTCTCCCCTTCACCCGACGAGAAACACCTGCACCACTCCCGGCCCATGCACGCCGGTCACCAGCGCGCCTTCGATATCGGCGGTTTTGGAGGGGCCGGTGATGATCGTGATGTTCGGAACGCGCGCGGGCGCTGGCGATTAAAGGAGATCGATCAAATCTGCAACAAAAAAATGCGGCGTTTCCGCGGAAATCGTTGCATTTCCGATCCAACTATGGCATAATTACCATAATGGACCAAGGGGAGACGGCCGATCAACCGAAGGAGAAGCCGGTCCACTGGATCGGCAGCAGTCGGGAGGATTTGCGGGAGTTTCCGACCGAGGCGCGGAGAGACATTGGGTTTGCGCTGTCGTTCGCCCAAAATGGAAGAAAACATGATTCGGCCAAGCCGTTGAAGGGTTTCAAAGGCGCGGGGGTGTTGGAAATCGTTGAGGACCATCGAGGCGACACCTACCGGGCGATCTATACGGTGCGGTTTGCCTCGGCGGTTTATGTGCTCCATGCGTTCAAGAAAAAGAGCAAGAGCGGGGTGGCGACGCCGCGACATGAAATTGAGTTGGTCGAACGGCGTTTGAAGGCGGCGGAAGCGGACTATCAACAACGGTATGCGGAGAATTAAAATGAAAAGGACAATCTCTGATAAAACAGTGACGGTCGGCAGCGGCAATGTTTTTGAGGACATGGGCTTTGGGCCGCGAGAAGCCGCCGAGCTTAAAGTGAAGGCTCAGCTTGCCTTGCGGATCCACGACCGAATCAAGGAGCTTGGACTGACGCAGGTCAAAGCCGCCGACCAGCTTGGCGTGAGTCAACCCGACGTGTCGAAGTTGATGAACGGTCGCCACACGCGCTTTTCAGTCGACAAGTTGCTCGCTCTGCTCAATGCCCTTGAAGTGGACATCGACATCGTGGTCCGGTCCAAGCATCACGGAAAAACGATCCGCCCCGGTGTGATGCGGGTGGTGGAAAGGATCGCGTGAGGGTATTGAGTCCTCCGCGCCGTGATTCCCCTTCATCCCACCAGAAACACCTGTACCACTCCCGGTCCGTGCACGCCGGTCACCAGCGCACCTTCAATATCGGCGGTTTTGGACGGGCCGCTAATGATCGTGATATTCGGAGCGCTCGGGGCGGTGGCGATTTTTTCGAAGAGATCGATCAGGTCCGCCACGATGTTGGGCGGCTCGACGATGGCGATGTGAATAGGCGGCACCAAGGACAGGGCGCGGCCGTGGCTGGGATCGGGGCGGATGACCAGGGAGCCGGTTTCGGCGACGGCGGCGTAGACATCTGTCACCCCGCAATCCAGATCGTAGGCGGCATCGAGCGTGGATTGGTCCCAACGAAAGACGGTCGCGCCGGCGTCGTCGATGGCTTTTTGTATCCCCAGGCGATCCAGGACGTCTGACGCGGGGATGCCGATTTTTTTGCAGTGATGTTGCCGCAGGAACTGCGAAAGCTCGGGGCGGAGTTGATCGGCGGTCACGCGGGCGAGCTGAAAGTGGGCGTCGGCGGCGGATTTGATGAAGAGATCGATCAGATTTCCGTCCTTGGCCACGAGACGGGCGACCGAATCCGGAATCGGCGGCGGGGTTGGCGGGCTGGTGAGAGGTTCGGATCGGCCCAGCGCCCGGCGGATGATTTCGATCATGGGATCGGGCATGGCTCTCACTAACGCAAACCCGCCGCGGCCCGGGCGGCGGGCGTGCAGGCATAAATCGTTCGATTCTCATCCGGATCGGTATAGACGACCGGCAACGGCAATGAGACCGGCGTCAGAAGGTACGGGAGCGCTCCGGCTTCTTCCAGTTCATGGGCGAGCTGGGGCCAATTGTCTTTGGTCGCGGGGTAACACGATCGGTCGGTCGCAAATTCGACGAGTTTATTTTCGAGCCGCTGGTGCTCGTCGACAAGAAACGCGGCATTGGACGGCAGGCGAGCGGCGAATTCGCCGACTCGAACGAAACTCGGCGTGGTTGCGTCGATGGATGTCACTCGCCAGGCGACCATGAGATATCCCGAGGGACGTTTTCGGATACCCGGATCGATTGCAAGGAACGCCATGGCCAGCGCGGCGATCCATACCGTGCCGATCCGGGCTTTGGTGGAAAATTTGATTCGGACGAATGCCACGCCGACGCCGAGCGCGATTGCCGCCTGCCAGATGATCCAGAGATGTTGCCGCATGATGGTGGCGAAGGGCAAATCGGCCTGTCCCCAGTTTTCACCGCCGATGGGAATGGACTTGCCGGATAAGAAAAGGACACCCATGATCATGGCGGCAAGCCAAGTTCCCAGCGCGAGCAGATCGCCGGCGATGGCGCGGGAGATGAGGTCTCCGAACATGAGCCATGCCGCGGGCCAGCCGATCAGTGTCGCGCTCATGGGCTTCGATGTCGCCAGCAAATTTGGCACCATCACACCAGCGGCCCAGACCAGAATGAACATCGATTCAAATCGTTTTTCACGCATTGCGCGGACAAGAAAAATCGCCGCAGAGGCGACGATCGCGGGATAATAGACATGAAAGATGCTGATCCAATAGTAAAACATGACCTGGTCCCACGGCGCGGCCCAGTTTTCGACGTTTTCGCTCAGGTGATGCAGTATTTGCAGGTTTTCGTGCGCGAATTCGTGTGGGAATCGGATTGCTGTCCAGAGGAGCCAGGGGGCGATCGTCAGCGCGGTGGACAGGAGAAGAATGAGCAGTCCTTTCAGCCTGATTCTCCGCAAGGCGACAACGGCCAGGATCGTGACAATGAAAGCTGGATAGGTTTTTGAGAGAAACGCCAAGCCCTGCGCGATGCCGCAAAGAATGATGTTCCACCGGTTGGTGGATTGTGATGCGCGCACGAGAAAATAGATGGCCAGTTCCGTCCAGAAGAGAAGCGAAATATCGACGTGATCGCTGAAGACGTATCCGTTCAGCAGCATCAGAATGACAGGATTAAACGCCTGCAAGGCCGCGGCGATGATCGCGGCTTTTCGGTCGAGCAACCGGCAGCCGATCAGATAGGTCAGCCACGCCGCCAGGGTGGAGAGGATCGCCGAAGGAAGACGCAGCGCGAGGGTTCCGACGCCGATGATCGTGTATGAAAGCGCGATTTGCCACATCGCCATCGGCGGCTTGTGAAGCCAGATATGGTTGGAAAGCCAATCATTCCGGTCATAGGCAAGAAATGGCCGGTCGACGAGCGTGGGAGTCAGCGGATGCTTCAAAAAGTTACGGGCGACGATCGCATGAAAAACCTCGTCCAGCGGTTTGACGGCAGCATGATCGAGATGGCGAAGCTTGAGCGCGAACGATCCCGCGAGGATCACGGCCAGCAACGCCCCGGCCGACCGCGAGGTCACGCCCGGTCCTTCCAGATTTCGTGAAATGTTCGCTTGGCCGGGGCGGGCATGTCGCGCACTTTGGTCCAGCCGGCGACGAACCTCGGAAGTGAGCGAATCCAGCCGGTCTTAGCGGCGCGGCGGCGAAGATCGAATTTCTGGGCGGTGCCGAAGAGGCGATAGATCAGCGGGCTTTTCATGCCCCAGGCCCAAGTCCTAAAAATCAATCGTTCGAACCGGCCGTTCAATCGCTGATCGGTGATGTCGCGACGAAGATTGATCAGATGCCGGGGTATGTTGATCTTGACGGGGCAGGCTTCGTAACAGGCTCCGCACAAACTGCTGGCCTGCGGCAAATCCTTGAATTTCCCCAATCCCTGAAAGAGCGGCGTGATGAGCGCGCCAATCGGGCCTGGATAAATGCTGCCGTACGCGTGCCCGCCGATCTTGCGATAGACTGGGCAGGCGTTGAGACAAGCGCCGCATCGAATGCAGCGGAGCGTTTCGCGATATTCGGGATCGGCGAGGATTTCCGATCGGCCGTTGTCGAGCAAGACCAGATGGAATTCCTCAGGCCCGTCCTTCTCGCCCGCCTGGCGCGGACCGCCGAAGAGAGTCGTGTAGACCGTCATCCGCTGACCGGTTGAACTGCGGGCCAGAAGCTTGAGCATGACGGCCAAATCCGTCAGGCGCGGGACGAGCTTTTCAATTCCGACGAGACTGACGAGAACGCGCGGCGTCGTCACGGATTGCCGGGCATTGCCCTCGTTTTCCACGACGCAAACTTGTCCTGTTTCGGCCACCAGAAAATTGCCGCCGGTGATGCCCATGTCCGCGGCGCGGAATTTATTGCGCAGAAACGCCCTGGCCTGTGCGGTGAGCGCGGAAGGATCCTCGTTGTAGGGAGTTCTAAAATATTCGCTGAACAATCGCGCGATCGATGCCCGGTCCTTGTGAATAATCGGGGCAACCAGGTGGCTGGGCTTGTCGTGGCTGATCTGAATGATGAACTCGCCCAGATCGGTCTCGACCAGATCGAGCCCGGCCGATTCCAGAAAATGAGCGAGTTCGATTTCCTCGCTGGCCATTGATTTGCTTTTGATGATGCGAGTGCAGCCCGCTGTTTTGGCGATATCGGCGATGATTCGCCGGGCGGCGTCGCCGTCCCGGGCGAAATGGACGCGTCCACCATTGCGCTCGGCCGAAGTCTGAAAC
>Ga0302325_10020199_pt1 | contig 13976 bp, 10 predicted proteins | sample Palsa_T0_2_FD_201948 | JGI IMG/M metagenome (GOLD analysis project Ga0302325, IMG submission 201948) | Peat permafrost microbial communities from Stordalen Mire near Abisko, Sweden - Palsa_T0_2 | ecosystem: Environmental > Terrestrial > Soil > Palsa > Peat permafrost | place: Sweden: Abisko... | reverse complement strand
GGCGACGAGCTGCCGCCGGGCGTGATCAAGCTGGTGAAGGTCTACATCGCCATGAAACGCAAGCTGTCGGTAGGCGATAAAATGGCCGGCCGGCACGGGAACAAAGGCGTGATCGCACGCATACTGCCCGACGAAGACATGCCCTATCTGCCGGATGGGACGCCGGTCGAAATCGTGCTGAATCCCCTGGGCGTGCCTTCCCGTATGAACGTCGGCCAGATTCTCGAAACGCACCTCGGCTGGGCTGCCAAAGCACTGGGCCTGCACTATGCTACGCCCGTGTTCGACGGCGCTACCGAGCGTGAGATTAAGAAGGCGCTCACCGACGCCAGCTTGCCGAAGGACGGCAAGACCGCGCTTTACGACGGCATGACCGGCCAGGCCTTCGAACAGCCGGTAACGGTCGGCTACATTTATATGCTGAAGCTTTCGCACCTGGTGGACGACAAGATCCATGCGCGTTCCATCGGGCCGTACTCGCTGATCACGCAACAGCCGCTCGGCGGCAAAGCGCAGTTCGGCGGACAGCGTTTCGGCGAAATGGAAGTCTGGGCGCTCGAGGCCTATGGCGCCGCTTACATACTGCAGGAGCTGCTCACGGCGAAATCGGACGACGTCTATGGCCGCGCCAAGATCTACGAGGCGATCGTCAAAGGCGAAGCCGCCGTCGAGCCCGGCGTACCGGAGTCGTTCAACGTACTGATACGCGAATTACAGTCCTTGTGCCTGGACGTGGAGTTGATGAAAAAGCCGCACGAGATTCCAGATATGGCGCCGGCGGCCGACTAGAACGGGTGCTGCGCGCACCCACAACACAGCGTTTTGGAGGTTATTTTGAGATCTTCTCCCTACGATAGAGCGAATTTAATCGCCGATTTCGATTCCATCCGGATTAGTCTGGCATCACCTGAAAAGATCCGGAGCTGGTCCCACGGGGAAGTAACCAAGCCGGAGACCATCAATTACCGGACCTTTAAGCCGGAGCGCGACGGCCTGTTCTGCGCGCGCATCTTTGGGCCCACCCAGGATTGGGAATGCTTGTGCGGCAAGTACAAACGCATGAAGCATCGCGGGGTAATCTGCGATAAGTGCAGCGTGGAAGTTACGCTCGCCCGCGTGCGCCGCGAGCGCCTCGGCCATATCGAGCTGGCCAGCCCCTGCTCGCACGTGTGGTTCTTCAAGGGCCTGCCCAGCCGCATAGGCCACCTGCTCGACATTACCCTGCGCGAGCTCGAGCGCGTGCTTTACTTCGAAGCGTTCGTGGTGGTTGACCCGGGCGAGGTGCCCGAGCTGAGCATGGGCGAGGTCATCACCGATGAGCGCAAGCGCCAGCTTGACCAGGAATTCGCCGGCAAATTCGTCGCCATGATGGGCGCCGAAGGCATCAAAGAGCTGTTAAAGAAAGTCGACGTCGAAGGCCTCAGCGTCGAGATACGCGAGCGCATGAAGACCGAAGCTTCGCAACAGAAGAAGCTGAAATTCGCCAAGCGCCTGCGTGTCGTGGAATCCTTCCGCAAGTCCGGCAACAAGCCGGAATGGATGATTCTGGACGTGATCCCTGTGATCCCGCCGGAGCTGCGGCCGCTGGTGCCGCTCGATGGCGGCCGTTTCGCCACCTCCGATCTCAACGATCTGTACCGGCGCGTAATCAACCGCAACAATCGCCTGAAAAAGCTGATCGAGCTGCACGCCCCCGACGTCATCGTGCGCAACGAAAAGCGCATGCTGCAGGAAGCCGTAGATGCGCTGTTCGACAACGGCCGCCGCGGCCGCGTGCTGCGCGGCGCCAACAACCGTCCGCTGAAGTCGCTCTCGGACACGCTCAAGGGGAAACAGGGCCGCTTCCGCCAGAACCTGCTCGGCAAGCGCGTCGATTATTCGGGCCGCTCCGTCATCGTGGTCGGACCCGAGCTGAAGCTCAACCAATGCGGCCTGCCCAAGAAGATGGCGCTCGAGCTGTTCAAGCCATTCATCTATCATCGCCTCGAGCAGCGTGGCCACTGCACTACCATCAAGCAGGCCAAAGAACTGGTGGAGCAGCAGGACCCCGTGGTATGGGACATTCTCGAAGAGGTGATCAAGGATCACCCCATTCTGCTGAACCGCGCTCCCACGCTGCACCGCCTGGGCATACAAGCCTTCGAGCCGGTGCTGGTGGAAGGCAAAGCCATCAAGATTCACCCCCTGGTTTGCACGGCGTTCAATGCGGATTTCGACGGCGACCAGATGGCCGTACACATCCCGCTCTCTCCGGAAGCGCAGATCGAAGCCTCCACGCTGATGCTGGCCTCCAACAACATCCTGTCGCCGGCGCATGGCGGCCCCATCGCCGTTCCCACGCAGGATATGGTGCTGGGCTGCTATTACCTGACCAAAGCACGCCCGGGCACCAAGGGTGAAGGCCGCACCTTTGCCTCGGTCGAAGACGTGCTCATCGCCCTCGAGATGGGCGAGGTCGAAACACTCACGCCCATCAAGCTGCGCCACACCGGCAAGGTCATCGAGCTGGTGCACGCCTTCGACAATCAGAACATCCTGCACACCGAGCCGATCGAGTTCATCAAGCAGTACATGGAGACCACTGTCGGCCGCGTGATCCTGAACGACCAGCTTCCGCCCGACATGCCTTTTATCAACGGCCTGCTCAAGAAGAAGGGCCTGGCGCAGCTGGTGCAGTACTGCTACCTGAAATTCGGCCTGGTGGTCACCGTGCAGATGCTCGACGAGATCAAGAGCCTGGGCTTCCTGTACGCCACTCGCGCGGGCATTTCGATCGGCATCGACGACATGGTGGTTCCCTCGGAGAAGGCCGGCCTGGTGCACGCTGCCGAAAAAGAAGTGGTGAACGTCGAAAATCAGTATCAGGACGGCGCCATCACCCACGGCGAACGCTACAACAAAATTATCGAGATCTGGTCCAAGGTTACCGAGAAGGTTTCCGACGAGATGTTTCAGGCCATGGAAGAGGACGACCGCACCGGCCGTTATCTCAACCCGATTTACATCATGGCCGACTCCGGCGCGCGCGGCTCGAAGCAGCAGATCCGCCAGCTCTCGGGTATGCGCGGCCTGATGGCCAAGCCCTCCGGCGAGATCATCGAAACGCCTATCACCGCCAATTTCCGCGAAGGCCTCAACGTGCTGCAGTACTTCATCTCCACGCACGGCGCCCGCAAGGGTCTGGCCGATACCGCGCTCAAGACGGCCGATTCCGGCTACCTGACGCGCCGTCTTGTGGACGTTTCGCAGGACGTGATCATCGCCGAAACCGATTGCGGGACCGGGGAAGGTATCTACGTCGAGCCCATCATCGAATCCGGCGAAATCATCGAGCCGTTGCGCGACCGCATCGTGGGCCGCGTGGCGCTCGAAGATCAGAAGGACTACGAAGGCAACGTTATCGTAGGCGTCAACCAGGAGATCACCGAAGACCTGGCGGCGGCCATTCAGGCTGCCGGTATTGAGCGCGTCAAGATCCGCTCGGTGCTGACCTGCGAGTCCAAGCGCGGCGTCTGCGTCATGTGCTACGGCCGCAACCTGGCCACCGGAAGGCTGGTGGAACGGGGCGAAGCGGTGGGCGTGATTGCGGCGCAATCCATCGGCGAGCCTGGCACGCAGCTCACCATGCGTACCTTCCACATCGGTGGAACGGCCTCGCGTATTTCCGAGCAATCCACGCAGGATGCCAAATCCGACGGCTTTGCGCACTACATCGGCATACAGTCGGTGCGCAGCAAGGCCGGCGAACTGATCGCCATGAATCGCAACGGCCACATGGCGGTAGTCGACGATAAGGGCCGCGAGAAGGAGCGCTACCAGGTGGTTTACGGTGCGCGCATTCTGCTCGAGGATGGCGCGCCGGTCAAGGCCAACCAGATCCTGCTCGAGTGGGATCCGTATACCTTCTCGATCCTCACCGAGGTGAGTGGCACCGTGCACTTCAAGGATCTGCTCGAGAGCATGACCATGCAGGAGCAGGTGGACGAAGTCACCGGCATGTCGCAGCTCGTGGTGGTGGATTCGATCGATGAGAAGCGCCAGCCGACCATTATCGTGCGTCCCGACTCCACGCAGGGGAGCCGCTCGGAAGCCAAGAAGTATCTCATGCCGACCCGCGCTCACCTGATGGTGCGTGACGGCGAGGAAGTACACGCGGGCGACGTGCTGGCCAAGATCCCGCGTGAGACCACCAAGACCAAGGACATCACCGGCGGCCTGCCGCGCGTGGTCGAGCTGTTCGAAGCCCGTAAGCCGCGCGAGACAGCTATCATCGCCGAAATCAACGGTTCGGTGAAATACGGCGAAGTGACCAAGGGACAGCGCAAGATCTACGTGGTCGGCGACGATGGAGAGCAGCGCGAGTATTCGCTGCCGCGCGGCGTCCACATCAACGTACAGGAGAACGAGCGGGTGAAGGCGGGCGAGCCGCTGATGGATGGTCCGCGCAACCCGCACGATATTCTGGACGTGCTCGGCGAGAAAGAACTGCAGAAGTACCTGGTGAACGAGATCCAGGAAGTTTACCGGCTGCAGGGCGTCAACATCAACGACAAGCACCTGGAGGTGGTCGTCCGCCAGATGATGCGCTGGGTGCGGGTCGAAGATATCGGCGATACCGAGTTCCTGCCCGAAGAGGTGGTGGACAAGTTCCGGTTCCGCAGCGAGAACCAGAAGGTGGTGGACGCCGGAGCCCGTCCGGCGCAGGGCCGGGCGGTACTGCTGGGCATCACCAAGGCATCGCTGTCGACCGATTCGTTCATCTCGGCGGCGTCCTTCCAGGAGACCACCAGGGTACTGACCGAAGCCGCCATCAACGGCAAAGTCGACCTGCTGCGCGGCCTGAAGGAGAACGTGATCATGGGCCGCCTGGTACCGGCCGGAACCGGCATGGAATACTACCGGAGGGTCAAGATCGCCGGCGAAGACGTGGTGGAGGAGCCGGTGGTAGAGCCCTCGCTCGACACCATTCCGGGTTACGACGAGGAGGCTCGCATTCAGTATACCGGCGGGCTCACCGAAAACACCGGCGACGAGTCCCTGGCGGAATAGTAACGCTTGAAAATCACGCCGCCGGAGCGCGCCTCCAACCAGGGCCTGCTCCGGCAATTTTTTTGGCGGCGAGCGGCCGCTGGTCTCAGAGAATGTCTTCGATTTGCCCAATGTGCAAAGCGTGGTCGAGAAGGCGCGCTGGCTGTATCGCTATTGAACCTTAATGAACATAGCCGCCGTGGCCGCCGGCATGGCGAAGGACCATATCCTGCAGATCGAGCAAGTGCTTAGGCTCGTACTTACGGGACCACAGCGCGGCTTTCTCCAGCTCGATGCCGAGAAAATAGCCGATCTCTCGATACACACAGTAGCGTACGATTCCCGCCATCTTTTCTCCCGGACAGTGGACGCTCACCCGTGTTCCCTCTGAAATGGGAGCCTCGAACTGCAGGCACATTCCCGAGCGGGAGATATCCTCGAGCAAGGCGGCGTTTTGCTGTTTGCCCCCCGAAGGGTCCCTCCAGCAGATCTCCACGATGTCCGCACAAAGCATCCGAATTTCCTTGCGTGATCGCTGCATGCCATCTTTATCGGCACGCAGCCCCAGCGCCTTTAGCGCAAGCGCCAAAGTTTAAATAGACCGTTAGAATTGGTACCTTAGGGAGCCAGTGAGAACACCGTGCCGTTGTTTGACGTGCCGCCACCGCCAGTGGTGCCATAAAGGACTCCGCCGGGACCCGCAGTGAGCCCGTAAGGGCTCTGGCCGTCGGTCACCGCGAAGCTATGCAGGATCGTTTCGTGCCAGGTTCCCCCCGGTGAAGCGGGCGGCGTCAGCTGATACACCGTTCCGGCGCCATGCGCCCCGCCGGTCAGCGTCGTCCCGTACAGCACGCCGTTGGATGCCAGCACCAGATTACCAGCTGGTTGGCTGCCGTCCCCCGGGGACCCGAACACGTGCAGAATTGTCTCGGTCATCGGCGTGCCGGGCACTGCCGGCGGACTCAGCGAAAACACCGTGCCTACGCCGCCGCCGCCATCCTCGGTAGTTCCGTAGATCACGCCGCTTGACGCGAGAAGCACTCCTGCATATGGGTATCTTCCGTCGCCGCCCGCCGGGTTGAACGCGTAAACCACCGTGTGAGTCCATGGCTCGCCGGCTCCCGCTGGCGGCGTCAAAGAGTACACCGTGCCGCAGCCTGTCGTGCACGCGGAGCCTGTCGTCCCCCCATACGTCGTTGAGCCGAAGATCGTGCCATTTCGACTTACCGCCAGGGCGCCCCGTGGTTGGGCGCCACCGGATCCGCCCGGGAACTTATACACGGTAATTTGGGTCCACGCGCCGCCGGCCGTCGTTGGCTGCGTCAGACTGTATACGGTTCCGTTGCCGTACAAAGTGGCGCCATAAAGGGCTCCACTCTCGCCTACTGAAAGAGCCCCGGACGGATTGCCACCGTTGAGCCCCGTAAACTTACTCAGGACCTCCTCAGTCCAATGAGTGCCCCCGTCGCTGGGGGGATATAACTCAAATGTTATACCGGACCCGCCCGCGCTCCACAGCGTGTCGCCGTAGAGAGCTCCGTCCGGGCCTATTAGCAACGCGGTGGTTGGATCTTCCCCATCCGGCCCATTGAAGCTGTGGAGCACCGTTTCAATCCATGCCGCCCCGGATGTGGGCGGCGCGAGCTCATATACGGTGCCGTAATTTAGTGCGCCGCCCAGGCTGGTCGTTCCGTAAAGTTCGCCCTGAGAGCCGATGACCGCGCGACTCATAGGGTAGGTTCCATCGTATTTCTGGGAACCGAAGCTGTATAAGGTTGTGAACGTTTGAGCAGAAAGCGTCAGTGAAAGAACCAACGCGCCGCCAAGAATTCGAGTGCTGGTTTGAAGCGTTCGCATGCCGTGGATTATAACCTTTACCGCGTCCGCGCGGGAGCCTTGGCTACGCTTCGTTCGGGCCCTACGGCGTTATGGCGAATACCGTCCCATAATCATAAACGCCACCATTCGCGGCGGTACCGTACAGAGCTCCCGCACTGCCCGCGGCCAGCCCGCTCGGACCGGAGCCGTCTGTTCCACCCGTGAAGTCATACAGCGTCTTCTCGGTCCAGCCTTCTCCCGCCGAAGCCGGAGGTTTCAGCTCGAACACCATTCCATCGTTATTCGCCCCACCGGTCGCCGTCGTGCCAAACAGCACTCGATTCGGCCATAACACCAGAGCCGAGCCGGATTGCGAGCCAGTGAGCCCTGTGAACGAATACAGAATTGTCTCGGTCATTGGTTCACCCGCGATCGCGGGTGGGCTCAGCGCAAATACCGTACCCGATCCCGCAGCTCCGCCCAGAGTTGTAGTACCGTAAAGCACCCCGCTCGGCGCGATGGTCAACCCCGCAACCGGTTGAATCCCATCTCCAGCCGCTGAGTTGAACTCGTAGAGTAATTTTTCCGCCCAGGCCCCGCCGACCGATGTCGGACGCGCCAGGGAGAACACCGTCCCGCCGCCGTCTCCAGCCGCGGCCGGTTTCCCGCCATACCTGGTGACCCCGAAAAGCGTCCCATTGCTGCCGACGGCGAGCCTGCCTACCGGATCCCATCCGCCCGTACCTCCTGGAAAACTATATAAGGTAGTCTTGGTCCATACACCGGTACCGGTCGACGGAGGCGTCAGCCGGTATACTGTGCCTTTTTGCAACCCCGTTGCCTCCGTCAGACCGTAGAGGCCCGGTCCATTGCCAAATACCAGACCTCCCGACGGATTGCCATCGCTCTCCGTGAATTCATAGATGACGGTTAAAGTCCAAGGTGTGCTCCCGCTGGTGGGCGGCTCTAATTGAAATGCCGTCCCATAACCCGTCGTATTCTTTGTGGTAACGCCGTAGAGCGCCCCGCTTGTATCCATCACCAGTCCACCGATTGGATATTCTCCTTCCGGACCATAGAAGCTATGGAGTACCATTTCGGTCCGCGCCGCACCAGGAGATGCGGGGGGCAAAAGTTCATACACAGACCCTAGATTCCAGTTTCCGCCACCATTGGTAGTCCCGTACAGTTGCCCTTGTGAGGCCACGATCACGCCCGCGGACGGGTGGGTCCCCTCGTAAGCCGGGAAGCCGAAGTTATATAACGTATTGAGCGTTTGGGCCGGGAGTACTGTCGATAGCAAAACTAATCCGGTAAGTATTCGGACATAACTGAGAAAGCTTAGAAAAATATGCATCCCGTGAATTGTAACGCGTTTTAAGCCGCACGCGTTTTAAGCCGCACGCGTTTTAAGCCGCACGGTTTTTCAGGGTGCGATTTCTTTCGCCACCGTCGCTGCTACAATCGTAGAACCCATGCCGAGCGAGCCGGCAGCGATCGCAGTCCGCGACTTGGTCAAACGATACCCGAAGTCTCCGGTCAACGCCGTTGATGGCGTTTCTTTCAGCGTGCGCCCAGGCGAGATTTTCGGTCTGCTCGGCCCCAATGGCGCCGGCAAAACCACTACCATTGGCGTGCTCATCACCAGTGTTTTGCCGACCTCTGGTGAGGCCGCGATCAATGGCCTCGATGTGGTCCGCGACTCCATCGGCGTCAAGCAGCGCATCGCCGTAGTCCCCCAGACCAACAACCTCGACCGCAGCCTCCGCGTTCGTGAGATCCTTACCTTCCACGCGGCTTACCACGGCGTGCCCTATCGCCTCCGTGAGCAGCGCGCCGACACCATCCTCGAGGAACTGGGCCTCGGCGAGCGCAAGAACGAGCGCGTCAATCGCTACTCCGGCGGCATGGCTCAGCGCCTCATGATCGCCCGCGCCCTAATGCACGCGCCCGATGTGCTCTTCCTCGATGAGCCGACCAACAACCTCGACCCGCAGTCCCGCCTGTTTCTCTGGGATCGCATCCGCGCGCTGAATGCGCAGGGTCTGACTATCCTGCTTACTACCCACGATATGTCCGAGGCCGATCTTCTCTGCGGCCGCATCGCCATTATGGACAAAGGCCGCCTGCTGGTAGACAATACTCCCGAGGAATTGAAAAAGATCATTCCCGGCGGCAACGCTCTGGAATTGCGTGTGGGCTTGCCGGAAGCCATCGGCGCCGCGGCGCTCCTCGAAGCCCTCCGCGGCCTGCCCGGCGTCGGTAAGGTGGATGCCCTCGAAGCCGAACCTGGCCTGGCCATCTATCGGCTTTACGCCGAAGCCGCCGGCGCGCTGGTCGGTCCGGCCGCCCAGGCCGTGTTGCTGGCGGGCGCGCAGGTCCGCGACCTGCATGTCATGCGGCCCAGTCTGGAAGATGTATTCATCTATTTAACAGGGAGGCAGCTCCGCTAATGATTCCCGCGCCCCCACGCTATTCCAATCGTGTGTGGCTGGCCACCAATGCCTTCCTCGCCACTTTGCGGCGCGATCTGGTGGTGACTCGCCGCGAGATCGCCCAATTCCTGCTACAAGCCCTGGTCCAGCCTCTGTTCTTCCTTTTCATCTTCTGCAAAGTCCTGCCCAGCATCGGACTCACCTCCGGAAGCTTCTCCGCTTTGTTGTTGCCCGGCATCGTGGGTCTGACCGAGCTGATGGCCGCCATACAGGGAGTCGCGCTGCCTCTGGTTCTCGACCTCGGCTATGCCCGCGAAATCGACGACCGCCTCCTTGCGCCAATTCCCCTCTGGATGGTAGCCGCCGAAAAAGTTCTGTTTGCGGCCATGCGCGGAATGGTAGCGGGCAGCGTCATTTTTCCGGCCGCCTGGTGGATTCTTGGCAGCCGCTATGCCGTACGTGGCGACCGGCTGGGTATCCTGGTTGCCATGATCGTCCTGGCGGCCTTTGCCGGGTCGGGCATCGGCTTACTCATCGGCACCATGGTGAAGCCCGAGTTCATCAGCCTGATGTTTTCTCTGATTCTCACGCCTCTCCTGTTCACCGGCTGCACGTATTATCCCTGGAGCGCGCTCAGCACGATCCGGTGGTTCCAGGTGCTGACGTTGTTGAATCCCCTGACCTACGCTGCCGAGGGGCTCCGCTATGCTATGGTGCCGCCGCTCCATGGCCATTCCGTGCCTACGTTGCCCATCTATTGGGTTGTGTTGGCGCTGGTTCTGACCATCGCTCTGTGCTTTGTCTTCGGAGTGCGCACCTTCCGCAATCGCGTCGTCACCTGAGACACAGTCCGCGTTGGCAAAATAAATCTCCTCTCTTCCTTTCAACCATTTCCAGCAAATACTCGCCGGGGGCACGTGGCATTCGCCTGCAACATTGAATTGAGGGAGCAGCAACCCTCCGGACTTTATGAAACAACAACCTGCTTCCGGACGCCCCGAAGTTAACGAAGTTAACATCGAACTGGAACGCCTTAGCGCTCTGACCATGTCCGCCGGTAAAGATTTCAACGATGAGCTCACCCTCATTCTGAATCGTGCGGTTACGTCGTTAGACCTGATCGGCGCAGATCACCCGGCGGCTGCCGATCTGGTCGCGTTGCAGGATTCGGCTCTCCGCTGCGCGGAGATCACCCGGTGCCTGATGCTGCTTACCCTCCGGGCGCGGGATTCAGTGCGTTGCGCTACGCTACAGTAAGTGCCGCCAAAGCGTATCCTGGGAATCGAAACGTCCTGCGATGAGACTGCCGCCGCGGTGGTGGCCGCGGGCGAGATTCTCTCGTCTGTAGTCGCGTCGCAACTGGATACCCATGGCCGTTATGGCGGCGTGGTTCCGGAGCTCGCCTCGCGCGAGCATCTGCGCGCCATCGTGCCTGTCACGCGTGAAGCCCTGTCGCGATCCGGAACCTCGCTGGCGGAACTCTCCGCGGTCGCGGTCACCGCCGGCCCTGGCCTGATGGGCTCCCTTCTGGTCGGCATTACCTACGCCAAAGCCCTATCGTTCGCGCGAAACCTGCCCCTGATCGGCGTCAATCATATTGAGGGTCACATTCACGCAGTGGTTCTGGAATCTGCGCGCGATGGGCATCCTATCGAGTTTCCCGCCTTGGCACTGGTGGTCAGCGGCGGCCACACGCACCTGTTCGAAGTGCGGGCGGGCTTCGCCTATCGCTTGCTCGGAAAAACACGCGACGATGCGGCAGGCGAGGCTTTCGATAAAGTTGCCAAGCTGCTCGGCTTCAGCTATCCCGGCGGACCAGTGATCGATGCGCTGGCCCCCCATGGCAATCCACGGGCAGTGCGCTTTACGCTCGCACGCATGAAGGGTAATTCGCTCGATTTCAGTTTCAGCGGCCTGAAGACGGCGGTATTGCGTTGGGTGGAAGGGCGCGACCTCGCCGCGGAAATTGAGGCCCGCCGTGACTTGCGGCGCGCTTCCTCTCGCCCGACTGTCGATCAATGGCTCTCAGCCACGCCGCAGGCTACCCTCGATCTGTTGGCCTCTTTCCAGCGAACCGTAATTGAAGAACTTCTGCGCCGCGCCGTGGCCTCCGCGGAAACGCTCGGAGCGAAAACCGTGATCGTTTCGGGCGGAGTCGCCTGCAACGCCGGCCTGCGGGCTGCGGCTCGTGAGGCCCGCCTTCCCTATCCCGTCCGTTTTCCTTCGCCGGGTCTGGCGACGGATAATGCCGCCATGATCGCCGCCGCGGCCTTCCCGCGCCTCGAGCGCCACGAGTTCGACGATCTCACTCTGCCTGCGCGCGCGAATCTGGCGTTGGCGTGATGGGGGATAATCCGGCTAGAGCTTACTTTTCAATCCAAAACAGTAAACCGTGGAGTCGTGGTCGACCGCGAAGATCTTTCCGTCCGCCAGCGCCAGGCCGCTGAAGTGAACCCACCCTGTCATGGCATCCCCGCTGTTGTATAGCTCCTTTCCGGTCTTGGCATCCAGCGCATAAAGTACAGCCGGCCGCGTATTCAGAAGCCGCTTCTCTTCGCCGCCTTCCTGGCGCGCGTTTTCTCCGGTCGAAAGGGCGAATACGACGCCATTGGCTATGACCACAGGATCGGGCAGATTGAAATCTCCCGAGACCCACACCGGCTCCAGAATCGGACCCTGGGTCTTCGGATCGGCAACAACCTTGAAAGCCATGATGCTACCGTGCGGATTCTCTCCGTTTGTATTAGGGAACTTTGGCGCGTGGATGGAAGGGGGTCCACCCATGGGTACGAATAACCAGGTTTGACCTTCGTCATCTCGCGCGGTCGAAAGTCCGCCCCAGATCCCCAGCCCTTCACAGCACGCATTACGATCGTTACCCAGCTTGGGGGACGTGAACAACGTGGTCTGATGATCGCTTCCCCCAAGCGCGTCCGCGTCCAAAAGGTACACGACACCTTCTTTGGCGCCGCTCGCCAGGAGATTTCGATTCTTCCAGCCGAACCACACAGGCGTCGATGCACCCAGGTCCAAGTCATGGCTATTCAGATAGGACCAATTGGGGGGTAGATAATAATCCACCAAACTCAGATTGCGCAGCGATACGGCAACTACGCTATTGGAATAATCGCCGGCAATTGGGTCGAATTTACCGTCAGCGGTGCAACCATAGGCGCGCCCATTTGTTCCGATAACGGGTCCGCCCCGTCCCCACATGCCGGCGGTGTCCGTGTTGGACAGCAGCATCTGGCCGATCAAGGGATGGTGCGGATTGCGAATGTCCGCGGCATAGAATCCGGAGATTCCCCCGCCGCATCCTTGCGTGAGGACTGTGTAGATAGTCCCGTCAACAAGGTTCAAGCTCCAGTTTTTGGAGAACGGCGCCACAAACTGCACCGGGCCATAGCGAACTCTGCCTCCGCCAAGGTCAAGTCCGTAGAGGGCTCCATCCGGCGCTATCACATAGAGAATACCGGTGCTGCGATCCACAACCGGAGTTCCCGTGATCCCGTTCGGACAAAGGAACGTGCCCTGATATCCGCCCTTGCCGGGAAGCACGACCGAGCGGAAAGTGTGGCTCCATAATTCTTCTCCGGCCTGGGCGTCGAGGGCGAATACCGTTCCGGTAATCCCCGCCACGTAGACCACGCTCCGCACGCCATGAGCCGTCGAGACATTGGATGCCACGATCGGCGCCGTCAAAGCCGATAACTTGTAGGATTCGTTCTTCAGCTTCGATTTCCATTTCAGCTCGAGACCGGAGACGTTTGCGGCGCTCAGCGTTGTTTCTTCGAATGCCCAACCAGATCGCTGGGGATCGTGACCGAATGTAGTCCAGTCCGCCGCCATGGCGATGGGCGCAAGCATCAGGCTCATGAGGCCAACCCGGTGCGCGGTTCGACAGAGAGTAGTCATAACGACACGTTATAGAATCCAAGAAAAAGAACCGGTATGATTGTAGCGCACCGCTCTGAGGCGGTCGATGAGCGACCCGCCGGATTATGAAGTCCTTGATGGCGTTTTCATAGGCGCGCCGCAACGAGCGGGCGGTTAGGAAGAGATTCATCAGGTTTTCAAACAAGCATCACTGGCTTATTCGAGAGAGGCAATTTCACGGGCGACAACATCGCGCAGGGGCGGCAAGGCCAGTTGCACAGTGTCCCATACCAGCTTCGCAGCAACATCCTCGTAGTCATGGCGGTAGACGTTTCCGGCGGCGGCCATGTTTTTCCAGGCAATCGACGGGTGCCTGCTTTTCATCTCAACTGGCTTCACGTAAGGCTTGAACCGGTCGCGGTTCACCACGTCAACGCGGCCGTCGAACAGAGCGGCGACGTAGTGACGTCGGTCTCGCTTTCGGGGTCCCTGATCCCCTCGCGCCAGCGAACCGAACAGCGCGCGGCATGAGCGACGCCCCGGTGGCGTAGCGCAGCTTCGGTTCCCGCACCTTCAGCTTAAGCCGCCCAGATGGCACGCGATGTGCGTGCCCCTAGTCGGAGAATAGTAATGCGCTCGCCGATGCTGTCGGTGGGATTGGATGTTTGAGGATAGACGGGGATAAACTCCGAGCATGAGCCGAGTTGAGGAAATTGAGGAGTTGTGTTTGTCAAGTTCTGCAAAAGTATTTTTTGTGAGTCATGGGGTTCCCCGTTCCGTCTCGTGTTACTCAGCCAGAACCACCAGAACCAACCACCG
>Ga0302325_10020198_pt1 | contig 13976 bp, 10 predicted proteins | sample Palsa_T0_2_FD_201948 | JGI IMG/M metagenome (GOLD analysis project Ga0302325, IMG submission 201948) | Peat permafrost microbial communities from Stordalen Mire near Abisko, Sweden - Palsa_T0_2 | ecosystem: Environmental > Terrestrial > Soil > Palsa > Peat permafrost | place: Sweden: Abisko... | reverse complement strand
ACAAGCAGACACTCTCGAGCGCAGAACTGAACGCCGATGTACGCTGGTCTGCGACCGTGCGTGCAGTGTCGTGGTTGTGGCCGCGGATGGCGATTCCGCTCGAACCGCTGGAGAGCAGGAGAACCGTGTCGTTGGTCGAAGTATCACCATCGATGGAGATGCGATTGAACGTGCCTTCAACGGCGTGGTGGAGCAGGTCGGCAGCAACACCGGCTTCAAGCTCCGCGTCGGTGAACAGATAAACCAGCATGGTGGCATGCAATGCGGTGGCGGCTTGTAGCTGCGGATGGATCATGCCCGCACCTTTGGCAATACCGGCCACCCGAACCGTCACTCCCTCTACAGCGAAGTCTGCCGCTGCCAACTTCGGGCGGGTGTCGGTGGTCATGATGGCGCCTGCCATCTGGCCCAGGTGAGCCGCGGAAGAGCCCAGACCAGCATGCAATGCCGGTAGCGCTGCGGTCAGCTTGCCGACCGGAAGGGGCACCCCGATGATGCCAGTCGAAGAGGGGAATACTTCATGCGGGTCGCATCCGAAAAGCTCCCCTGCACTCGCGCAGCACTGCTGGGCAGCCAGGACACCCGCTTCGCCAGTCGCGCAGTTGGCGTTGCCGGCATTGACCAGCGCCACGCGGACACGATGCTGACTGCGTGCGAGATGGCGCTGTCCGACGATCAGAGGCGCGGCAATGACTTTGTTGCTGGTGAACATGGCAGCGGCGGCCGCCGGCTGGTCGGTCACCGCGCAAGCGAGATCCGGATTCCCGCTGGCTTTCAAGCCGGCGCGTACGGCGGCGAAGGAGAAGCCGCGAGGCACTTGATCATCACGAATCAGGGGAGCGGGGGACATAGCAACCATGTGGCCTTTACTCTATCAAGAGAAAGTAAATCATGATGACGACGACGCAACACAGCAGAGAATTTCAGGCGCCGGCAGAGTTCCTCAGCATGCGCAACGTGGATATTGCGCGCGGGCAGAAGGTGGTGCTGCAGGATGTAAACCTCACCATCGCCACGGGCGAGCACATCGCCATCCTGGGACCGAACGGGTGTGGAAAATCCACCCTGATCAAGGCAATGACTTGCGAGTGCTATCCCATCGTTCGTACCGGGATGGAAATGAAAGTCTACGGCCGAGACCGGTGGGAGGTGCAGGAACTGCGTAAGCATCTCGGGGTGGTGGCCACCGAGTTGCCCGGCGAACGCACCTCGGTGACCCGAGGCCTCGATGCCGTGGTCAGCGGTTTCTTTTCCAGCTCGACGCTATGGCCGAACCTTGAAGTGACCGAGCCCATGCGCGCCAGCGCCACGGAAGCGCTGGGCCTGCTGGGGGCGGCCTATCTGCGCGATCGCTTTGTCGGCGAGATGTCAGCCGGAGAGAAGCGCCGGGTGATGATCGCGCGAGCCCTGGTCCATCGGCCGGAGATGTTGCTCCTGGACGAACCCAGCAATGCCCTCGACCTGGCGGCGCAGCGTGAGCTGCGAGAGATCCTGCGCGCCGTGGCCGTCGGTTCAGGAGATCGTCGCGGAACCGGCGTCGTGATGGTGACCCATCACCTGGCCGATATTCTGCCTGAGATCAATCGCGTGGTCATGATGCGGGGCGGCCGTATCTTTGCCGATGGACCCAAAATGGAACTGCTACAGGCGGAGAAGCTGGAAGAGCTCTTTGGTGCGGAACTTGAACTCACCGAGCGCCACGGCTATTGGCATTCCTGGTGAGGCATTTGCGATCACATTAAAAATTCCGGCTTGACCTCAAGCCCGGCGTGGTTTTATTTTATGGCTACACGGGAAAGGAGGATGATCCAGCGAATGAAAAATTCTGATGGTAGTTGTAGATCTACACGTGAGGTGACTGAGGCTTAGAGCGTGCGCTCTAGACCTGGCGGTAAAGCAATTCGTCCGCCGAGGCCCACTTCGTAAGAAGAGCGGACGCCTCAGCCAAACTCCACAGCTTCACCGGTGAAAGGCCCGCGGCCATTATGGCGCGGGCCTTTCACGTTCCATGAGGTTATACGATCTCGGACGAAGGGCCCAGGACGCAGTCCTGGGTTAGCATGCGCCGTTGAAAAGTCCCGAAGGGACGACTGAAAAAGTTATGGATCGAGGATCGCCACCAGCGAACTTCCAGTCGTCCCTGCGGGACTTTTCGTCCTTAGAATTTCTAACCCAGGACTGCGTCCTGGGCTAAGCTCAGCCGTCCCTGCGGGACTGGTTTTGCCAACGGTCCTCATGCACACACTCAAGCCTCATCGGCCCAACCGTTCACGGCCCGGCTTCAGCCGAGGAAGTACGCTTTCATCCATCCCTTTTCTGCAGCCACTTGAAGCTGGGATTTGATCGCGCGCTCCCACACAGGCTTACAATTACCTCATGGAACCACTGGTGATTGCGGGTAAGGCGTTTCAATCCCGGCTGATCGTGGGCACGGGCAAATACAAGGACGGACCAGAAACCCAGGCCGCCATTGAAGCTTCCGGAGCGGAGATGGTGACCGTTGCCGTGCGCCGCATCAACCTTGATCGCAGCCGCGAGTCGCTGCTCGACTACATCGATCCCGATCGCTACTTCCTGCTCCCGAATACAGCCGGATGCTACACCGCGGATGAAGCCATACGCGCCGCCCGCCTGGCCCGCGAAGTGGGCATCTCCGACTGGGTAAAGATCGAAGTCATCGGAGATCAGGCAACCCTCTATCCCGACGTCCAGGCAACGCTCGAAGCAACCCGCGTCCTGGTTAAAGAAGGGTTCACCGTTCTGCCCTACACTTCGGATGACATCGTCTTCGCGCGCCGGCTGATCGACGCCGGAGCAGCCGCAGTCATGCCCCTGGGAGCGCCCATCGGCAGCGGTATGGGTTTGCAGAACCTGGCTACGCTGCGCATCTTGCGCGAAATGATTACCGAGGTTCCGCTGATCGTCGACGCCGGAGTCGGCATGGCTTCCGATGTCTGCCTGGCCATGGACATGGGAGCGGATGCGGTATTGATTAACTCCGCCATCGCCCATGCATCCAAGCCCGTGCTCATGGCCGAGGCCATGCAACATGCAGTGCTCGCCGGCCGCCAGTCGTTCCTTTCCGGGCGGATGCCCAGGAAGCTCTACGCCACCGCCAGCTCCCCACTCGAGGGCCTCTCCAAGTAGCATCCACATGACTATTACAAGCGCCGCCCACTGTGGGATAGACTCGATTTCATGCGCGTGTTCGGCATTGATTGCGGCACCAACTGTACTGGGTATGGCGTCGTCGACGTGCAGTCCGGCAAGTATGAAACCCGCCTGGTGGCAGTCGCCGCCGGCGGTCTCAGGTTGCTCAAGGAGCAGGCCCTGCCGGTGCGGCTCGCTTATATCTATGGCGAGCTCTCAACCCTGTTGGAATTGCACCGCCCCGACGTGGTGGCGGTGGAAGAGGTTTTCTACTCCGTGAATGCAAAGTCCGCGCTGAAATTAGGACATGTGCGGGGAGTGGCTTTGCTGGCCGCCGCGATGCAGGGTCTGCCGGTGGCCGAATATGCTCCACTCACCATCAAGTCCGCAGTCGTCGGTTACGGATTGGCAAAAAAAGAGCAGGTGCAGTTCATGGTCGCTCGCCTGCTGCGCCTCGACTCTACGCCGGAGCCTGCGGATGCCGCCGACGCGCTGGCCATCGCGATATGCCATGCGCATACCGCTCAGACGCTGTCGTTGCAGGCGGAATCCCGCGCTTGAGGTGGAGTTGATTCCGCTGCGAAGCATGGTATGGGCAGTACTGCCTTTTCTCTTTGTGCTGGGTGGGCCGCCGGTCGCGGCGCAGGGCGGAACCCAGGCACAGATCCGCTTCACTTACGAGAACCGTAAGCTGCAACCGCCAAAGTATGTACTGACCGTGGAAGAGGACGGCAGCGGGCATTTCACCTCTGAGGGGGGTGGACCGACCGACGGTACAACCATGTCCTCAGAGCCCCAGGACCGGCCCATCCACATTTCCAAAGCTCTCCGCGAAGCTATGTTTACCACCGCGCGAAAGAACAAGCTCTTCGCCATTTCCTGCGACGACGGGGGAAAAAACATTGCTTTCCAGGGAAACAAAACCTTGGAGTACGACGGCCCTGAAGGCAAGGGAAGTTGCCTGTACAACTGGAGCAAGAACGCGCAGATTGACAAGCTGACGGATCAGTTTGAAGCCATCGCGGCGACCCTGGATGAAGGGGGCAAGCTGCAGCGCCAGTATGAACACGGGCGTCTCAGCCTGGATGCGGAAATCGAGGTTTTGGAGCAGATGGTGCAGGATGGGCGGGCCATGGAACTCGAAAATATTGCCCCCATTCTGCAGACCCTGGCTGGGGATGAGGCGGTGTTGCAGCGGGTTCAGCGGCGTGCGCGGGCTCTGCTGCAGGGGGCCAAGAGCGATTAGGAATCAATGCGCGTCCAACGGCTAGCGAGACTTATTGCCCGAAATGTTGTTTAGGTCATTAGGGCAGGCTTCCGCCGGGAAATGGAGGTGCTCCATGAGGAAGCACCTGAAAACAACGAACATCGTCGTAATGTCTGTGCTTTGCCTCCTGTGGATGGCATTGGCAGCCCGCCACGCCCCCGCACAGGACGCCGCTTTGAATGTTGCCCGGGTGAGCTTTGTGCAGGGCTCAGTGCAGCTCCTTGCCGGGCAGGGAAACGATTTTCAGCAGGCGGTGATGAACATGCCGGTTGTGGACGGCTCCCGCTTGCAGACCGGCGGAGACGGCCAGGCTGAAATTGAGTTTGGCGACGGCAGTGTCGCCCGCCTTACTCCCAACAGCGCGCTCCAATTCGATCACCTGGCGCAGGATCAGGTACAACTCCAGCAGTTGGGTGGCCTGGGCTATTACGAGTTCAACGTGGGTCAGGGGCATCCCTCGTTCAGCGTGCAATTCGCCAATGTGAACGTGCAGCCGACCACGAACTCGATCGTGCGTGTGGGCCTGGACGCCGGGTGGGACGTTGCGGTGATGAGCGGTGCGGTGAACGCGCAGGGCCAGGGAATTCCCGGTGTGATCGTGTCGGAGAACCAGAGCATCCGTTCCGGCGCTGATAATAGCGGCGCTCCCTATGCGGTGGCCCAGGGAATCAATGGCGATTCCTGGGATAACTGGAACCAGGATCGGGACCAGGCGATCGCCCAAGAGGCCTCTCAGCAGACGCCGGTGCGCGATGACGCGGCGAACCCGCAAAGCGAAAACTGGAATGACCTGGATGCCGACGGAAATTGGTATCCAGTGGAGGGTGCGGGCAACGTGTGGGTTCCTGCCGGTGTTGGCCCGGGTTGGGATCCCTATGGCGCTGGTTATTGGGCCTACTACCCGACCTTCGGCTACACCTGGATTTCGAGCTATCCCTGGGGCTGGCTCCCCTATCACTGCGGCTCCTGGAACTACTACTCTTTCGGTTGGGGATGGTCTCCAGGTCGTAACCCCGGGCGCACGTGGGTTCCGGTGACCGTTGTACGCATCCATCCGCCAGGTTGGTCGATGCCCCTTTATCCGCCGGGCGGCGGGCGGCCCCTGCCGGGACGGCTGGTGGTGGTAGATCGTGGACCAGTTGCCAAGGGCCCGTGGGCGTTCAACCACGGAACAGTGCCGCGACCGGATCACCAGCAAGCGCTGAATTTCAATGGACGCACCATCACGCCGGTTGGCCGAGTGGACGTTCGCCCACAGGCTTTCACCGCAGCCCGGGGTACAGCGCCGGGATCGCGTGCAGTCTTGAGCGGCACCTTCCCTGGGCCTGGCCAGCGGCCGGCTCCCGGTAGCACGTACCTGTCGGGCTACAATTCGTCGCGCTCAGTGGGGACCCAGAATGCAAGACCGCCTGTGGGCACGGCGTTGAGCCCGCCCCAGGGCGCAATCCAGCGACCGCCGCAAGAGATGAATCCTCGGCCGAACGTGGCCTATCCTCCAGCGCAGTCGTATAACCAGCGCTCGATCTACGAGGCTCGTCCGACGCCTACCACGCACTATTCGGCACCGCCGCCGCAACAGCAGCACTACTCGGCACCGCCGCAGGCGCAGCACCAGTCGTCTCCCGGGCCGCGACGCTGAGGTCGAGTTAAACTCCACGGGGCACGACTTCAGGCGTGCCCCAAGGTCGCATGGGAACCCAAAAAGAAACCGTAGATCTCTCCACAACCCCAGGTTAGAAGGGTACGGCCTTTGGGCCGTACATTTAACCGTCAAGATGAACCGGCTTCAGCCGCCGAGGGCTGCTTAAGCGACCACAAGAAGTGCCCTCAGGGGCTAAAGCCCGCCCTGCATCGCATCGTTAATGTACGGGCTGAAGCCCGTACCCTTCAAAGAGTAGGTTCTCACGCAGACTCTTTAGCCCCTGTGTCTTTTGCGTCCGGAATGCGCGATAGCAGGGGCTGAAGCCTGGCTGAAGCCCAATTCTCTTTCCCGTCGTTATGGCCCGATTAAAGTCGTGCCCTGATACAAAGCTAACCTGGGGTGGTGGCGAGATCTGCGGTTCTTTTCTAGTCCGCAAGGGCGTGAAAAAGACAAGCCGTCGCTTCGAGTGACACCGCTTCTGCCCGAACCAGAGAATCCACAGCGCAACGCTGAAAGGCCGTCTCCACCACAACAGGGTCATATCCAGAGGCACGCAAATTGTTAGCCAGTGTCTTACGTTTCAAAGCGAAGATCTGACGCAAAAAGCGAAGAAAACCCGCCGCTTCCACCGAAAGCTCCTCAAACCGGGGATTCATGGTAAGACGAATAACCGTGGAATACACCTTGGGAGGCGGCGCGAAGGCCTCAGGAGGCAAGGTAAACAACTGTTCGACCCTGGCATACATCTGGGTAGCAGCCGAGAAGAAACCGTAGGCGCGCGAACCGGGAGGTGCCACGATACGTTCTGCGACCTCGCGCTGCGCCATGAGCACTGCGCGATCAATCACCGCATGATGGGTGAACAGATGCATCATGATAGGGGAGGAGATGTAATACGGAAGGTTCCCGATGACCTGCAGCCGAACGCCACGTTCGGTGGCAAGTTGAGTCAGGTCAACCTCGAGAATGTCCTCGCACAGCACTTCCACTGAGCTTCCCTGCAGCGACGCCGCCAGCGAGCGGTCCAGTTCGACCGCTATGACCTTTTTAGCCCGTGGCGCGAGCAGACTGGTAAGGACTCCTTTGCCCGGGCCAATTTCGAGCACGGTAGCCTGACTGAGGTCGCCCAAAGCGTCTACGATCGCACCTGGAGCCGTAGGGCTGATAAGAAAATTCTGACCCAGCTTGGGCTTACGCTGCATGGGGTAGACTACGCATTTGCGACCGTTCCTCCTCTGCATCATACGGAAGCGGGTCGACGTCTAAGAAGTGGGTGGTGGCGATGCATATCGTTTTTGCCGCGTCGGAGTGCGTTCCGTACGCTAAGACGGGCGGAGTTGCAGAAGTCGTCGGTGCGTTACCCAAGGAACTGGTGCGCCAAGGCCACCAGGTGACGGTCTATGTGCCGCTCTACCGGCAGGTGCAAAAGCATTTGAAGGATCGCAAAATTGCTATCCGTAGTCTCACCATTCCTTTCTCCTACTACAACCGTTTTGTGACCGTAGTGAATGGAGGCACTCCGGACGGAGTGCAGTTCTACTTCATCGACTGTCCTGAGCTCTTCGATCGTGAGTTTCTGTATGAGACCCCGTCCGGCGACTATGCCGATAACGCTGAGCGCTTTGGGTTATTCTCCCGCGCCGTGCTGGACAGCGCCAAGCAGTTAGGGGTCCCGGATGTCTTTCATATTCACGGTTGGCCGGCCGGTGTGCTCGCAATTCTTCTGCGCACGGTCTACTACTTCGATCCTGAACTCAAGAATGTTGCCTGCTTGTTGACCATCCATAACTCCGACCGCCAGGGATGGTTCCCTCGGGAAGCAGTGGAAAAGCTGCTCCTGCCGTGGGAGGTGTACACACCCGAGCGGGCAGAGTATTACGGCACATTCGATTTTCTCAAAGGCGGTATTGTCTACTCCGACGCCATCAACACCGTGAGCCGCAAATACGCACAGGAGATTCAGACCCCGGAGTACGGCAACGGTCTGGATGGCGTGTTGCGCGCCCGGGCGCAGGATCTTCGCGGCATCTTGAATGGGGTCGACTACCAGGTGTGGGATCCGGCGAAGGACAGCAAGATTGCCGCCCACTACACCCCGGAACGGCTGGAAGGGAAATTGGCCTGCCGCAAGGACCTGCTGCACGCGTTTGGCGTTTCCAAAGTGGCCGAGGACACGCCCGTGCTGGGCATGGTTTCGCGCCTGGCGACGCAAAAGGGACTTGACCTGCTGGCTGAGATCTTCGAACAGTTGGTGCGGGAAAACATGTTCCTGGTGATTTTAGGTACGGGTGAACCGTACTACGAAAATTTGCTGCGCAGCTGGCAGGAACGTCTTCCCCAAAAAGTCGCAGTGGCGATTACCTATGACGAAACCCTGGCCCACAAAGTCGAGGCCGGTTCAGACATGATTCTGATGCCCTCGCGCTCTGAGCCTTGCGGATTAAACCAGATCTACGGCATGAAGTACGGCACCGTCCCGGTGGTACGCGCCACGGGTGGCCTGGACGACACGGTGCAGGAATGGTCAGCCGAGACGGAGACAGGAACAGGTTTTCGCTTTAACGATTACCGTCCCGAAGAATTCCTGGGCGCGCTAGGCCGTGCCTTTGCGTCGTTCACCGATAAGAAACAGTGGCAGAAGCTGATGCGCAACGGCATGGCCCGCGATTATTCCTGGACCAATCCAGCCAAGGAATACACTCAGCTTTATGAAGAGATCGTGCGCCGAAGGTCTTAGGCGGTTCCTTTTCGGCTTAGCCAGTTTTAAGGTTTCTGTTACGAAAGACAAGGTAAAGCGGTACTCCACCGAGGATGATAAGCGTTCCCAACAATGAACTGCGCAGGTTGCTGACGAACGAGTAGTAGAGCAGAACGCCCGCAGCCACAATGAAAAGCACGGGCAAGACCGGATAACCCCAACTGCTAAACGGCCGCTCCGCCGCCGGGATTCGCCGTCGATAAAAAAAGATCGTAGTGGTCGTAAGCAGATAGAACAACCACTCGGCAAAGATCGCGAGCTCAAACAACTGCTGAAAACGTCCCACCAGCAGCAGCAAAACCGTGCTCAACAAACCCTGCGCCACCAGTGCAGTGGAAGGACTTTGAAAACGCGGATGGATATGTGCCATCCATGCCGGAAAAAGCCGGTCACGCGCCGCGGCGAACGGAACCCGCGCGCCGGACATGGTGGTGCCGTTGAGCCCGACAAGAATGCTCAGCGCCATGGCAACCGAGACGAGAGATGCTCCCCAATGCCCGGAGACAACCGACATAGCAACCGCCGCCGGCCGTGCCGAACCGGCGATGCTCGCCGCGGGAAGGATGTACTGAACAGCCGCATTGGTGGCCATGTAGAGCACCCCCACGACGCCCACTCCAGCGATCAAGGCGATAGGAAGGCTTCGCTCCGGACGCCTCACTTCGCCTGCCACCATGGTGAGGTCATTCCAGCCGTCATACGCCCACAGAGAAGCGATAAGAGCCACCATGAACCCAGCAAACCCGCCTTGAGCGCCGGGAAAAGTGGTAAAGAAGTTGCCCAGGTTGCCGTGAGGGCTGGCAAAGCAGAAGCCAGTGATGATCACCACCAGCACCACCTTAAGCCAGGTGAAGAACAGCTGAAAGTCGCCCGCCTTCTTGATGCCCAGATAGTTGAGCCCAGTGATCAGCCAGCAAGCGAAGATGGCGAAAATCTGTGACCACGTGATCACCAGAGGAGCTCGCAGTGCCACCCCGTCGAGCCACGCGAATACAGGGAAGACCCCCATGACGCGAGCCAGGCCGGTAGTGATGCTGGCAATCGACGCCGGCTTAGCGACTGCGAACCATGTCCACATGTAGAGAAATGCGGGCAGGTCGCCATACGCGTTACGGAGAAACACATACTCGCCTCCGGCTCGCGGCATCATCGCGCCCAGCTCTGCATAGGTCATGGCGCCAGAGAGGGTGAGCAGCCCACCCACGATCCAGGCCAGGTAAACCATCCGCCCTGAACCCACGGCGCTCATCATTTCCTGCGGTACGAGGAAAATGCCACTGCCGATGATGGTCCCCACCACGATTGCGGTGGCATGCCAGACTCCCAGCACGCGGGGAAGGTCCGGCGCCGAGTTCGAGCTCGGTATGGTGTGGGTCTGTTCGTGCATGGGTTGACAAATTGTAATGCCTGCCTTTAAACCGGAGGCGACGCAATCTTGTCCGCGGGATGGAAGTATTCATAGATGGCCGCAGCCAGGTGAGGGGCAACAACGGAGGCGAGAGCCTGCAAACTGGCGTCCTGCACTCCACGCAGGCTGCCGAAGTGAGCCACCAGCCGGTTCCTCGTCTGCGGGCCAACGCCGGGAATGGTCAACAAGTTCGACTCGCGATCGCGAATCTCCCTTCGCTTGCGATGGTAAGAAACAGCGAAGCGGTGGGACTCATCGCGAATCCTTTGCACCAGGTGCAACACCGGGGATCGCCGGTCAAGCACGATCGGCTCATCCTCCTGCCCGTACACATAGATGATTTCCTCCCGCTTGGCAATCGACGCCAGCGGCTGCGTGGTGATGCCCAGCAATTCCAGGGCTTCCGCCGCGGCATGCAACTGTCCCAATCCTCCATCGATCAGGATCAGGCTGGGCATCGCTTTCTGCTCCGCCTGCACCCGCGTATAGCGGCGTCCGACAACCTCACGCATGGAGGCGAAATCATCCACGCCTTCGACCGTCTTGATCTGAAACTTACGGTAGTCGGATTTCTTCATCGCACCATCTTCCCAAACCACCATGGAAGCAACCGTCTCTGCGCCCTGGATGTGCGAGATGTCAAAGCACTCGATCCGCCTGGGAAGATCGGGCAGCGTAAGCAAGTCCTGCAGCGATTCCTCGATCACCTTGCGGGAAGGCTGCAAAACGCGGAAACGCTGGTCAAAACTCTGCTTCGCATTTTGTCCAGCGAGGTCCACCAGGGAGCGCTTCTCTCCCCGGCGGGGTACGCTCAACTCCACCTTGTGCTGGGCACGCTCACTCAGCAATTCCTCCAGAGAATCGCGATCGGCAAAATCGACCGGTATATAAACCGTGCGCGGCACATACTGCTGGTCGATATAAACCTGCTTCAGCAGGGCGGAGAAGAAGAGAGAGGCATCAAACGCCTCTCCGAAAGACTGCGATCCTGAGTCGGTCTTTGGTTCGGAGGTGGCTTCAGCAGAGTCGGGCTCTGGCGGAAGCTCAGGCAACTCCTCCCAGAAAAATTCCCTCCGGTCGACGATCTTGCCGCCGCGCATATGGAAAAGATTGACGGCCAGCATGCCGTTCTCGTGATGGTAACCGTAGACGTCCGCATCATCGTTATCCGTGGTCGCCATCCGTTGTCGTTCCTGTACCTGGCTCATGGTGACCAGCAAATCCCGGTACTTGGCCGCGAGTTCGAACTGCTCTGAGGCTGCGGCTACTTCCATGCGCTGCTCCAGGGAGTTGCTCAGCTCTGTCTGGCGGCCTTCCAGAAACATCTGCGTGTCGCGCACCGCTTCCCGGTATGCCTCGGGCGTGGTGAGTGCCTCAACGCAGGGACCGAGGCAGCGCTTGATGTAGTACTGCAGGCAGGGCCGGGGGTGGTAGCGCGACAGATCGACCTTGCAACTGGGCAGGAGAAAGCTGCGATGAATCAGGTCGACCACCCGATGGGCAAGATTCCCAGGGAAGAATGGACCGTAGTAGGCGCTACCGTCCTTGCGCAGCCGGCGGGTCACAAAGACCTTGGGATACCGATCGGCCAGGGTCAGCTTCACGTAGGGGTAGGTCTTGTCGTCGCGCAGCAGGATGTTAAACCGTGGCTTACGCTGTTTGATGAGGTTGTTTTCGAGCGCCAGGGCCTCGTGCTCGTTTTCCACCAGGATGTAGTCCACGTCCACGGCTTCGCGCATAAGCGAGCCGGTCTTGGCGTTGGCCTGGGCTCCGTCGAGGATGTAGGAGCGTACCCGGGAGCGAAGATTTTTGGCTTTGCCGACGTAGATCACCTCGCCGTCAGCATTGCGGTATAGATACACCCCTGGCCGGGCGGGCAGAGTGCGTATCTTCTCGTGCAGATCCATGAAAAGCCCCTAAACTAAAGTTTAGTCGGTACCGGGATCGGGCGGAAGTTTGCCCAGCGGCAGGTAAAAGTTTCCTTTTCTGGCACTTTTGCATCGCACCAAGTTGCGCACTTTGCAGCTTAAGTGATTGCAGGGAAACTGGTAACGGAAACGAGACATTTTGGCACTCTTCGTGCTACATACGTAAAGATGGGCAAAAAGCAGCAAGGACGGGAGCACAGTCTACATATGAATCGATTCAGTAGGGCGTCGCAACACACAGCTATCCTCTTGGGGGCTGTATCACTGCTGTTCACAGCCGGCTGCTCCACCAAAAACTACGTGCGCTCGCAGACCACTCCGCTGGTGACCAAGACCAACGAGCTTGACGATGCCACCGCAGCGAACAACCGGGCAATCCAGAGCACCAACGATCGCGCCCAGCAAGGAATCCAACAAGCACAGCAGTCGGCCAACACGGCTACCCAAAACGCAACCACCGCCACTCAGGCAGCCAACCAGGCACAGGGCAGCGCGAAGGAAGCAGTCAACCGCGCTGACTCCTTGGCGAGTGTGGTCGCCAACCTGGACAACTACAAACAGGTTGGCACTGTCTCCGTGACCTTCGCCTTTGACAAGAGCGACCTCACCACGAGCGACAAGGCACAGTTAGACACTCTCGGCACCCAGCTCGGCTCGACCAGGAGCTACATCCTCGAAGTGACCGGTGGTACAGACTCGGTAGGGAACGCCGACTACAACTACCAGTTGAGCCAACGCCGGGCGGAAGCAGTGGTGCAGTACCTGGCTTCCAAGTTCAATGTCCCTGCCCACAAGTTTTACCTGATCGGCATCGGCAAGGATCAGGAAGTGGCCACCAACAAGACCGCCGCCGGCCGTGCTCAGAACCGGCGAGTAGAAGTGCAGGTTCTCTCCAACGCGGCTCAAACCAGCGCTCCCGCTGTTTCAGAGGTTCGCTAAACACCCATTGCCCCACCTCTCACACAAGAAGTGGGGCACGACTTCGTTTAGGTCATAGCGAGAGCGAAGGGAATCGGACGGGTGCCCCACGTTCGCACCAGCGTACGTGGGCCGAAGATGATGGGCCAAGTCCAACGACCGCTTTTATTGAACCGTCAGCGAGCCCTTCCCAGCGAGACTCACTTCGGGAAAATGCCGCTACGGAAATCTACGAATTAGTCCCGCAGGGACGGCTGAACTTAACCCAGGACGCCAGTCCTGGGTAGAAATTCGACGAACGAAGAGTCCCGTAGGGACGACTGGAAATAGGCCGCGACGCCATTCTGGACAACTTCAGCCGTCCCTGCGGGACTCAATTCGTGCCCTGATACAAATCACTATGCTCCATCACGGAAAGGGATGTTTCGCGCTTCAGAACCACTACATCGCCAAGTGGCTTACGTGCTCGGCGCGCACATCGTTGGCGCTGAACAACCGATAAAATGGAGCCCCTTGCGCCGCGGCTTCCACTGCCGGCCGGCCCTTGGCCTCCTCCCTCTCCACCAAACAAATAACGCCCACAACCCGCATTCCCGCCTCGCGCGCAGCCTCAATAGCGGTCACCGTAGACGCCCCGGTGGTACAAACATCATCCACGATCACCACGGGCGCCTCCCGCTGCTGAAAACCCTCGATACGCCGCCCAGTCCCTTGAGCCTTCTCTACTTTCCGCACCAGAAAACCATCCAGAACCGGCGACCCCGGGGCCTCCAGGGCATGCCACGCGCTCGCCGCGGCCACGTTGCACACAACCGGATCCGCGCCAAGCGTAAGGCCGCCCACCGCCCGCGGCCGCAGCTCATGCTGGCGAATCAGATCCAGCACCGCCAATCCCGTCAGGCGCC
>Ga0302325_10020197_pt1 | contig 13976 bp, 7 predicted proteins | sample Palsa_T0_2_FD_201948 | JGI IMG/M metagenome (GOLD analysis project Ga0302325, IMG submission 201948) | Peat permafrost microbial communities from Stordalen Mire near Abisko, Sweden - Palsa_T0_2 | ecosystem: Environmental > Terrestrial > Soil > Palsa > Peat permafrost | place: Sweden: Abisko... | reverse complement strand
TTGCCGATCATCGACGTGCCGGCGGTGAGGTGCACCGGGTCTAGCTGGCGGCGCGTGCGTCGCTCCCGCCGGGCGTGGCTGAGCCGGGGCCGCCAGCACGTCGATGTCGGTGGCAGACATCGGCTTGCCGCATTCGGAGCAGTGCAGTTCGACGTGGCTGATCTGACCGCACGCGTGGTGCCGGTAGAGCACCGGCGGGCCTGCCTCGCCGGCCAGCCATCTGTCTCCCCGGCGGACCATCACCATGAGCACCTCGAACAGCTCAAGCCCCTTGACGGTGAGCACGTACGGCCGGCAGGAGCCGTGGGAGGACTCCCCCGAAGGCTGGCCGCAGGACCCGACGATGTCCTGGCTTCGACCGCACGACGAGTACTGACCGGACGAGTACTGACCGGAAGGGAATCAGATGAACGCCCAGGAAATGGCCCGGGAGCTGAACGATCCCGGCGCCCAGGAGCTACTGCATTCGGCGCCCTTGGCCCGGCTGGCATACACCGGCCGGGACGGCTTCCCGAGAGTGATCCCGATTGGGTTTTACTGGGATGGAGAGCACATCATCATGTGCACGGCCCCGATCTCCCCGAAGGTGGCCGCCCTGGCGGCCCGGCCTCAGGTCGCGCTGACGATCGATACTGACACTGTGCCGAACAGGGCCCTGCTGATCCGCGGCACGGCAGCAATCGAAACCGTCGGCGGCGTCCCCGACGAGTACATGAAGGCGTCGGCCAAGGCGATGGACGGAGCGCAGCTCCAAGACTTCGAAGCACAGGTCCGGTCGATGTACAAGCAGATGTCGCGCATCGCGGTCACCCCGCACTGGGCACGCTTCTACGACTTCGGGACCGGCAGAGTCCCGGCATTCCTGCTCAAACTCGGTAACAACTCCTAGCGGTAGGGCACCGCGCCCTTGCCGGGCCAGCCTGGCTGGCCCGGCAAGGGCATGGCGGACCCGGCTTACCAGCCGATGGCGACCTGCACGTACTGCGCATCGGTGCTATTGAAATTCTGTGGGTGCGGTCACGCGCTCCGCCGACGCATCCGGCCAGCGTTGATGAACGGCGCAGGAATCCGCTCAGCCGGACCGCCAGACGCCAGACGCCAGACGCCAGACGCCAAGGCGGAGTGGGCACACCGACGTCTCAAGTTCGTCCGGCCGGCCAGTGCCTTGGGCCGGCATGTATCAGGTCGGCCCCGGCCGGCTCCGTCAATACGGCTGGCCATACCGGCCAGCGCTGAGGACGGTCGTCATGGCAGGCGCAGCGGACCCTCGTCTCGCCCGGGCCAGGACTCGATGCGGGCGGCGAGCGGGATGAAGGCACCAGAATCAGGCGATCAGGCATTCGGCAGCCAAACGGGACCGGCGCGTCCCGGGCCGGCCCCGGACGCGACCGCGGGGGCGCAAGCACCTGTAACGGGTGACTGGGCCATCTGCTGTTCAGGCGGTGGCATTCGTTCTGCTGCCTACTGCCTCGGGGCGCTGCAGAGCCTGGACCGGGGCGGGGTGCTCAGTAAGGTCAAGTGGATTCTGGGTGTGTCCGGTGGGAGCTATATCGCTGCCTCCCGCGCGCTCGTGGCACACCATCTCCGGGCCGGGACGCAGCCGCCCGCGTACGCTCCCGGCACCCCGGAGGAGCTCAGCCTGCGGTACAACAGCCGCTACATCGCGCCCAACGGATCGACCATCCTCGTCGGCGTCCTTTCGATGCTTCTGGGGGCGATCGGAACGCTCGTGATCGTGCTCGCCCCGCTGTACGCGCTGACGCATGCCTGGGGCTGGCTGCTGCGCGGGCAGCACGTGCTGATTCCGTCCGGGCCACGCGCGATGGTCGCCGCGGTCACCAGTCCGGGGTGGTGGCTCTGGCCGGTAATCGCGGGCGGGATCGTGCTCATCGCATTCCTCTTCTGGTGGGGAACGCTGGAACCGGGCGCCCGCCGGCTGGGCGGCCCGCTGATGTGGCTAAACCCGGACAGCCGTGATCGCGGGTCCGACCGGGCGAGGGCAGTGAGCTGGGTCGCCGCGCTCGCCGTGGGCCTGGCCCTGGCGATGATCGTGGCTCCGCTGGTGATCTCGTGGCTGACCAGCCGTAACGGATCATTGGGCACGATCACGCATTTCCTGGGTTTCGGAGCGCGGCCGGCCTGGTCGTGGTCGGCGGCGGCAGCCGTGTTCGCCGCCGTGACCGCAGTGGCCCGGTATACGCAGGCCGGGCTGGCCAAGTGGACCGCGTCGACGTCTGCGGCCAAGGGCCAGAGTGGGGCGAAGCCGAACCTGCTCACGCAGCTGACTGGCTCGATACGGCAGCGGCTGATGCCCTGGGGGGCCAGCGCAGTGATCGTGGCCGGCGGTGCGATTCTCGTGCTCCTGTGGATCAGCAACGGCGCCCGGGCAGGCTTCTCCGCCGGCCAGATCCTGCCCGTCGGCGTGGCTTTGGCCGTGACGCTGCTGGCACGGGTGGCCGTTAACGTGAACCGGCTGTCCCTGCATGACATCTACCGGTGGCGGCTGGCCGATGCCTTTGCCGTCACCCGGAAGGCGGCCGAGGCGGCCGCTAAGCCGGGCCAGCGAGTGGGCGCCCGCAAGCTGTTCGCCGAGGCCGCGGCCACCCGGCTTTCCGAGCTGCGGCACGACGACGGCACAGTGGCTGCACGAGGGCGGCCGGGCCTGGTGGTCTGCGGGACCGCCAACATCAACGCCGTACGGGAGGTACCGCCCGGGCAGGGCGGCTTCTGTGTCACGTTCGACGCGAAGTATGTGGCCGTGCACCGGGAGAAGGGCCTGGCGGCTCCGGAGCGTGCCCGGGCCCTGACGTCCGACTACGAGGCCCTCGTCGGTCACCGCCGGTCCACCCTGTTCGACATCTCCGCGATCAGCGGCGCAGCGGTCTCGCCGCTGATGGGCTCGGCGACCCGGCAGGCCTACCGCATCCTGTTCACCGCGACTAACGTCCGGCTCGGCGTATGGCTGCCCCACCCGGCTGTCGTCCGGGACGCTCGCCGGCTGATCGACCACGCGCAGGATTATCCCGCGGACTACTGGTGGGAGCGGCACCCACTGCTCCTGCTGCTGTGGTACCTGTCCCCGCACCGGCTCTGGGATCGCGACCAGGATCAGGCCGCCGAGGGTGACGAGAATGCCGGGAACCGCGGCGATCAGGAAAAAATGGGCAGGAACTCCGAACGGGAGGCCCGGCTCTGGGCTCACGTGCTCCAGCTCAGGCAGGACGGGGAACGGTCCGGGTCGCTCTGGCACCGCGTCATCGGGGCACTCTGGTACCGGGTCATGCAGCCCACGCTCGGGCTGTTGTGGGCGGAGGCGGCCGGGCGGCTGAGCTACCGCGCCACCTGGATGTACGTCACCGACGGGGGCCACTACGACAACCTCGGCCTGGTCGAAGCGCTGCGCCGCGGCGCCAGCCACATCGTGGTGCTCGATGCCTCCGGCGACAAAGCCGACACGTGGTTCACTCTCGGCGGCGCCATCGCCCTGGCCAGGACCGACGCGGGAGTCGAGATCGAGCTGAACCCGACCACGATGCGCCCGTCCGGGCGCGATCTGGCCCCAGGGCAAGTGGTCCACCCCTGGGCGCACGGCTGGTTCCGCAGGCCGCAGGAAGTCCCGGGGCTACCGCAGCAGGGTGAGATCTGGGTCTGCAAGCTCGGCTGGTGGACTGGCGCGCCGTGGGACGTCTGTGCCTACGCCGGAGGTCATTCGACCTACCCCACCGACAGCACGGTGGAGCAGCTGTACAACGCCACCGAGTTCGAGGCGTACCAGCAGCTTGGGGCGGCCACCGTCCTGGATGCCGCCAAGCACTGCGCACCTCCTCTCGCGTGGGTGCCCGCGCCCCCCGCCGTGGCCACCCGCTGTGTCCCGGAGGCCTCGCCCGGCGACGGCATTTCCCGCCCGGCCGAGGCCCGGCCACGGAACCGGCTGGACGTAGCTGTGGAGGAGCTGGGCGTAGCTGAGGAGGAAATGGCATGAAGGTCTATGAGGCCATCGTCAAAGGGCTGGAAGGCATCGGGGTCACGGCCGCGTTCGGCGGAGCCGGAGAGAACGCCGCCGGCCTGATGATCGCGCTGAAGCACTCCGAGCTGATCCGCCCGGTGATCGCCCGGCACGAGCAGGCGGCGTCGTTCATGGCCTGCGGCTATGCGATGTACACCGATGGGCTGGGGGTCTGTTTCGCCACCGCCGGACCCGGGGCTTTCAACCTGTTCTCCGGGCTGGCCGTTGCGATGTCCGACTCCTACCCGGTGCTCGCGATCTCTGGCTATTCCTCGCTGGACTGGGAGGGCCGCGGGTCCCTCAACGAGACCTCCGGGCTGAACAACACCCCGGACTCGCGCGCCATGTTCGCGGCGACCACCAAGGGGTCCTTCCTTCTCACCGACGTCGCCGACACCTGCGACGTGCTGGAGAAAGCGGTCAACCTGGCGTTCGAAGGGCGCCCCGGCCCGGTGCACATTCACGTGCCGGAGAACCTCACGTACCCCGGTGTCGAGGTGCACAACTACCGGGATATCCGGCTCGACGTGGCGCCGGTCGGTCCCGACCCGGGACGCGTCGAGGAGATCGCGACCGTCCTGGCCGGCGCGATCACCCGGGGCGAGCCCATCGTCGCGCTCGCCGGGTCCGGCGCTATCCGCAGCCGAGCCGGTGACCAGGTGCGGCGCCTCATCGAACGCTTCCAGATCCCGCTGATTACCACGCTGGACGGCAAGGGCATCGTGCCCGAGAGTCACCCGCTGTGTGCCGGCGTCTTCGGTGACAGCGGCCATGCCAGCGCGCGGAAAGCCTTCCGCGACGCGCGCGTGGTGCTGTGCATCGGGAACGCGCTGAACCAGCACGCCACATTCGACTACCACGAGGGCCTCTTCGACGGCAAGGTGCAGATCCGGATCAACATCTCCGCGACCGAGATCACCAAGGTCTACCCGCCCGAGTACGCGCTGGTCTCGGACGCGCGGGCGGCCGTTTCGGCCCTCGCTGCCGCGCTCGAGACGAAGGTGGGCGAGGTCAAGATGGCCCACGTCGATGAGCAGGACTACGAGGCCTGGCCCATCATCGACGTCGCTGAGCTGATCCACCCGGGCCGCCTGGCCCAGTCGATCGGCCGGATGCTGCCCCCGGACGCCGTCCTGCTGGCCGACGCCGGCGCGCACCTGGCCTGGCTCGGTTACTACGTGCAGCTCGAGGAAGGCCAGAACTTCCGCAAGGCCGGCGAGTTCGGGCCGATGGCCGGGCACGTGAACGGTGCCCTGGGGCTGAAGGTCGCCCATCCCGAACGGACGGTCGTGGTCGGCTGCGGCGATGGCTGCTACCTGCTGGCCGGCTTCGAGCTGATGACCGCGGTCCAGTATCAGATCCCGGTCATCTGGATCATCTTCGACGACGAGGAATTCAAGCTCATCAAGCTCTACCAGCTCGAGACGTACCACGAGACCGGCCTGGTGGAATTCCAGAACCCGGACTTCGCCGCGTACGCCCGCGCCTGCGGGGCGGACGGCTACCGGGAGGACACGCTCGCCGAATTCGAGGACGCGTTCCAGCGGGCGCTCGACTCAGGCCGGCCCTCCGTCATCGACGCCAAGATCACCCGGTGGGCGGTGCCGCACTACAGCCCCTCTCCGGACGGCATCATCCGCGGGCTCGCCGAAGCCATCGAGGCCCGCTTCCGGTCTGGATGACCGGGCACTTTCTCATCGCGCCGTGCACATTGGGGCGCACAGCGCCGACGCCTAGGAGGGCGCATGCAGGGCCAATGGAAAGAAACCATGGCCGGGGGCAGCCCCGAGGCCGAGCGAGCCGAGTTCAACGCTCTGGCCCGCGACATCATGCTGGTCCAGCTGAAGAACGCGAAGACCGCCAGCGCCCACGGAGTCCCGCATGGGGTAGACCGCGCGTTCCACGCCAAGTCCACCCTCGCCACCGACCAGGCTGAACTGACGTTCCTGAAGCTGCCCGGCGACCTTAGCCATGGCTTCGCGCAGCCAGGCCGGACGTATCCCACGATCGCCCGGTTCTCCAACGCGGCAGGCACCGGCCAGTCCGACGCCGCGCCGGACCTGCGCGGGGTGGCGCTGCGCGTCCAGGTGTCGCCGGAAGAGTCGCACGACCTGCTGATGACCAACTTCCCGGTCTCCCACGCCCGCGACGCCCGGGAGTTTGTCGAGTTCGCCAAGGCAACCGCCGGCGGCCGTCTCGCCCGGTCACTCGGCGTGCTGAAGCTGATCCGGCTGTTCGGGCTGCGCGAGACCGTGCGGATGCTGAGGAATGTCTTGACGGCCCGGCGGCAGACGGTGAGCAGCGTGGCCACCGAGACGTACTGGAGCCGGGGCGCGGCCCGGTGGGGGCCTACCCTGGCGGTGCGCTACCTGCTCCGGCCCGAGCCCGGTACCGTCCCGGCCCCCCGCCCGCCGGACGACGACCCGAACTACCTCTCAACGGAGGCGGCCCGCCGGCTGGCCCACCGTGATATTCGCTTCGAGCTGTGCGTTCAGAGGTACGTCGACGAGAAGTCGACTCCGATCGAGAACACGGCCGTCGAATGGACGGAGCGGGTCTCGCCCGCAGAGCCGGTGGCCGTGCTGACCCTCCCCCGCGGCGACCTGAGCACGCCTGACGCCCAGGCCCAGGCCCAGATCATCGAAAAGACGGCGTTCAATCCGTGGAACACCACCGACGAGTTCCGCCCGCTCGGCAACCTGAACCGGGCCCGCAAGGCGGTCTACGACGCCGGGTCGGCGCAGCGGCTCGGCTACCGGTGGCAAAGCGAGACCCCCGCGCGGAACGTGGCGGCCGGCGCGGCCGTACGCGCGGTGTTCAAGGTGGTCAACCGGTACCTGCCGTGGTACCGGCTTCCCGTGCGCCTCGGGCTGCTCAACGTCGAGGCTCTCCGGTACGTGCTGCGGGCGCGGAACCTGCTCGACAGCGAGGTCCGGGAGGCCCCGCCGCAGGCCAGGCCGGTACCGCCCGCCCCACCCGGCGAGGACGTCCGGGTCGAGCGGATGTTCGACGGGACCAGCAACGACCTGTCCGCGCCCGAGATGGGCTCGGTGGGATCAGCGTTCGGCCGTAACCTGCGGCCGGATCTCCGGCCGGACCTGTTCGACGAGCCCAGCCCGATCGTGGTCAGCCAGCAGTTGCTGCACCGCGACACGTTTATGCCCGCCCGGTCGCTGAACCTGCTCGCGGCGGCGTGGATCCAGTTCCAGGTGCACGACTGGGTCGATCACGCCCGCTACCCGCTCGGCCAGGCCGATGTCCGGGTCCCGCTGCTGCCCGGCATGACCTGGTCGAACACACCGGGCGGCCCGCTCGAGCCCGAGATGCGGATCGCCGGGAACATCCCCTTCGCCGGGCCTGGGCGCAACCCGATGAGCCCCGTGTTCCCGAACGCCACCACGCCGTGGTGGGACGCGTCGGAGGTGTACGGCGACGACGTGGCCCAGAGCAACCAGCTCCGGGAGGGCGCGAAGCTGCGGCTCACCCCGGAGGGGTACCTGCCCGACGACGCGAGCGGGCTGACGATCACCGGATTCAACGAGAGCTGGTGGCTGGGGCTCGGCACCCTGCACACGCTCTTCGCACGCGAGCACAACCTGCTCTGCGATGAGCTCCGATCCCACTACCCGGCCTGGAGTGACGAGCGGGTCTACCAGACGGCGCGCCTGATCGTCTCCGCCCTCATCGCCAAGATCCACACGGTGGAGTGGACACCGGCCATCCTGGGCACCGAGGTCATCGACATCGGCCTCAATACCAACTGGAGCGGCCCGCCTGCGCACGACTGGCTGACCCGGCTGGGGATCTGGCTGATCGACAGCCACGCGAGCGTGGGCATCCCGAAGACCACGCCGGACCACGATGGTGTGCCGTACTCGCTGACCGAGGACTTCGTCACGGTCTACCGGATGCATCCGCTGCTGCCCGACGACTACCGGTTCGTCGACCACCGGACGGGGGCGGCCCTGGGCAACCGGGGATTCCTCGATATCCAGGGCGCGATGGCCGACGTGGAGCTGCGCAAGTTCGGCCTGGAGAACACCTTGTACTCGTTCGGCCTGTCCTACCCTGGCGCGATCACCCTGCACAACAACCCACGCTCACTGGAGAAGTTTGAACGCAACGGCGAACTGATCGACCTGTCGGTGGTGGACCTGGTGCGCACCCGCCGTCGCGGTGTGCCCCGGTACAACGACTTCCGGGCCGGGCTGCACAAGCCACGAATCAAGCACTGGGAAGAGCTCTGCGAGAACCGAGAATCGGTTCGCCGGATGAAGGAGATCTACCGCAGTGTCGACGAGGTCGACACCATGGTGGGCCTCTTCGCGGAGACTCCCCCGGAGGGTTTCGGGTTCTCCGACACCGCCTTCCGCATATTCATCCTGATGGCCTCGCGGCGGCTGCAGAGCGACCGCTTCCTCACCGTCGACTTCCGCCCGGAGATCTACTCGCCGTTCGGCATGGACTGGATCGCCAACAACGGCATGACCAGCATCATCCTCCGCCACTGCCCGGACCTGGCCGGCATCCTGCCCCGCACGGCGAGCGCGTTCGCCCCGTGGCGGCCGGTCATCGCACCCACAGCCGGGCCGGGTCACGCCGATACGGAGGACATCGCAGGGAGGACACAGAAATGACCGAGCCGACGACCACGCTAGGGAACGCGGGGCTCGACGCCCTGACGGAGCTCCCACTGCTCACATCGATCTGGCGCCGCCGTACGCACCGGATGAGCCGCGGTACGTCCATCGACGCCGGTTCGATGAGCTGGGAATCGTCAGAGCCGCGCACACCGCTGACGGAGCTGGAGGAGGCGGTGCTCATCTCGCTGACCGGTTGCACCGGCCTGACCATGCCGGACCGCCCGTTCACCGACCCGCGGGATCATAAGCCGATCATGGCCAAGCCGAACCTGAACATGGCGGGACGGACGGCAGGCAGCCCGGACAACGCCCAGGGCACCTACTTCATCATGATCAACGACACTGGCACCTATTTCCTGCGCAAACTGCCTCCTCCGGAGGATGGCGCCCCGTCGGTGCTCGACCCCGAGACCCTCATCGCACGCGCTGCTGAGGCGAAAGTCCGTCTCCTTGACCACCGCGTCGACGTGCCGGGCGGGAACCGGGACTTCCCGGCCTACCTCGACTCCAACCGTTTCCTGTCGAACCTGCCCGGAACCACGGTCATGTTCCCCGTCGTCGACCTGTCCCGGCAGTACATCAACGGGATGATGTACCTGCTCACCCAGCCGGACGGGGCCCGGCCCGCGATCGTCGACGACCGGAACTTCTACCGGCCGGCCGGGGTGAAGAAATGGATCAAGTCGGGGTTCCTCAATAACAACATCAAGCTGCCGCTGGGCACCATCTGGTCGATGCGCACCCAGATCGAGGCCGATCTGCTGCTGCAGAACATCATGCTCACCGCCAACGCGATGGGCCTGGGGGCGTGGATCCATGCCTCGATCGCGCCGCAGGTCCTGCTCGGAGAACCGAGCTTCCGCGCCCAGTACGGCACGATGCTCGGCTTTGACTGGAGCACGCCCAAGTGGAGGCTGGCCGACATTGTGCGGTGGCAGGTTCCCCTGCCGAAGTACGCGTACCTGAGGGATGCGGCGGTCGGCCTGCGGCACCAGGGCGAATACCTGATCAAGGCGATGTGCCCGCCCAACTACCCCACGATGGCCGATGCCGTGGACGCCGTAGTGGCCGAGAAGTTCGGCCCGCACGGCATCTACGCTGACGAAAACCTGTTCGCGCGCATCTACCGCGGCGAGTTCGGCGCTCAGTACCTCCGCCAGGCCAGCGACTACTCCGCGGATGTGATCGCCTGCGCCCGGGACATCTGCACGTACATCTACGAGACCCACGGGCGGTTCCCCGCGCACTGCGACACTATCCACGTGCCCGGAGTATGGCTGCAGGCTCACCATGTGGAGGAGGGCTACTACGAGAAGTTTTTCCGTAACGGACTGACGGAGGAGCACTTGATGCACGATCAGAGATGGCACCCGGCCGGCGATCACGACTGAGCGCCGTGCGGGGTCAGCTCCCGAGCGCGATAAAGGAGTGGGCCGTCGATTGGGCCACCGAATCGGCGCTGACCGCGTGCCGGGCGAGCGTGAGGGCCTCGGCCAGGCCGGACCCGGCCCGCAGGTGATCGTGAAGGGCGAGCATCAACGGGACGGTGGCGGGGTCGTTGACGGGGACGACACTGCCCACCACTCCGGCAGAGCCGAGCGAGATCAGGGCGCTGACCAGCCCGAGGAGTTCATCGGCACCCACCGCCACGCCAACGCCAGAGTTGCAGCTAGACAAGACGACACGGTAAGGGGCTTGCCTCAGCCGTTCCAGGTCGTACACCGTCAGCGGGCCATCGTCGAGCTCGATCGCGGAGAACAGCGGGCTGTCCGCCCGGAAGGTGCCGTGCGCCGCGATGTGCACCAGCCACGCGCCGTCCATGGCGGCCATCACCCGGTCCACCGCCGCGTCGCCGTGGGCGAGGACGACCGCGTCCGGATAACGCGTGGCCAGATGCCGGACCTCGGCGTCGCCCGTGCTCAGCCTCGGCCCGCCGACCAGGACGACTTTGTGTTCCGGCGGCTGGGTGGCGCGGCGCGCTCGCAGCCACGCGGACGCCGACGGAGCGACGGTCGTCGCCCGCTCGCGCAGGGAGGGCATCAGGCCCCAGGGAACCGCGTGCAGCCTTCCGGTCGGCACGACAACCACCGGACCACCGCGAAGCAGGCGGACCGACTCACCGAGCAGGCTCGCCTCGAGTCGCAGGCCGATTGGAGCCAGGTCGAGCCGGTGAGTCCCGCGGCCGGAACCTTCGCGTCGCAGTGCGAACAGCGCATGATCCAGCGAGTGGATGGCTGCCTGGGTCGGGCCCACGTGCTTCAGGTGCAGCCGCCTCCCGGTGACCGTGACGGCGTACAGCTGCCCGTCGACGTCGGTAAGTTCCAGCAGGTCGGTGTCCCCGAGCTGCTCGAGCAGATCACCGGTGACGAAGGGTTCGGCGTTCCCGGTGGCCGCCGCGGGGGTGCGCAGGACGCGCTGACGCACGGCGGCCTCGAGCCGGCGGCGTTCCCGGTGCAGCAACGGTGCCACCGTCCGGCTGTCGGGGGCGCTGTCCAGGCGGGCGGCGACATGGCGCAGGGCGGCGAGCTCAGCCACCAGGTCGCTGTCGGGAGGTGGGCGCACCGGGGTGACCCGGAGCACGGTGCCCCGCCAGCGCTCGCTCCATTCCAGGAACAGTCGGGCGTCCCGGCGGCGCACCGCGTGGCGCAATACCATTCCCGCCAGCTCCGCGCCCTGAGCGGTAGCCAGTGTGCGCAGCTCGGTGGCGCCCAGCGTCCGCAGGTGCAGGTCGAGCAGGGCCAGGCCACGATCGCACGCGGCCAGCATGCCCCGCGCGCGGCCCTCCGCCTCACACCAGGTCGCCTGGGCCAGCCAGCCGACGCTACGGGTGCGCGGCAGGCCGCGATGCCGGGCGGCCGCGGCGGATCGCAGGTGGCGGCCGGCCTCGTCACGCCGGCCGCGAGCCAGCGCCAGCCGGCCGGTGAGCAGGTGGGCATCGACGGCACGCGCGGCATCCAGCTCGTCCAACCGCGCGGTTACTCGCCGCGCTGCTTGCAGCAGGGGTGCCGAGCCACCCTCGCCCTCTGCGAACCGGCAGAGCAGCAGGGTCAGCTCCGCTCGCGCCGCCCACCACGGGCGCTGCTGGCGGCGGAACAGCCGCAAGGCTTCGGCGCTGCGACGCTGCGCGAGGTCGAGGTCGCGCGTTGCGGCGGCGGCGAGGGCGGAGGAATATAGCAGCTCGGCACGCTTCGTCGCCGAGCCGTGGTCTCTCTCGATCGTGGAGATCGCTGCGTCGACATCGTGCAGGGCGTCGCGGGCCAGACCTGCCGCGAGCAGCACCAAGCACTTGTTGACGAACAAGTCGGCCTTGAAGACCGCCAGCTGATCGAACAGGGTTTGCGCATGATCCAGGTGAGCGAGCGCGGTAGGGAGATCGCCACGGGCAAGCGCCGCCACTCCGCGTTCCTGACGCGCGGACGCATACTCCTGTTGCTGCCCACATTCGACCCACAATGCCTCGACCCGCGCATAGTCCCGGTCGGCCCGCTCGATATCACCCGAGGCGAGATACGCCCACGCTCGCCAGTGCAGGGCACGCGCTTCCCAGACCAGGTCACCCACGCCAGACAGCAGGTCGACGGTGGCCTGAGCATCCCGCAGAGCCTCGGCATTGCGGCCCAGGACCCAAAAGGCGTTCGCCCTGCGGATCAGGATCTTGCCCGCCGGGACGCCGCGGCTACGGTCAACCAAGGTATCCAAGGCCGACAGGCCGCGCCGCGTCTGCCCAGCCAGAACCCAGGCGATACCCAAGCTGGCCTGGATATCGGACTCCTGATCCAGGTTTCCGGCTTTGCGCGCGAACCGGCGCGCATTCTTAAACTCCTCGATCGCTTCACCGATATCACCGAAGTCCCTGAGGACCACGCCGGCGGTCTGGTGCGCGACCGCAGCCTGAGCCGCCGACGGGTGCTGAGCCAGCAACTCACGAGCGGCCGCGAGGGCTTCCGATGGCCGCGATAGCGCCAGGGCCGGCAGCTTGTCGGGCTCCCAGGCCATCGGAACGCTGTGAGGACCAACCGGCACTCTTTGAATCGTATTCAAGGAGTCAGCATTTCGTCGAAACGATTACCTGACTAAAGGAGAGACAGATGCCTGTACCCGCCCGTATGAGGGATCAGACCAACCTGATCTTGAAAGACCTTCCGGGCGCTGCCGCGTACCCGCCCCCCGATCAGTGGGACGAGGTCGACGACGTGAATCACCTCTACCGTGAGTACACGATTCTTACCCGCGAGCAGGACGCGGATCGCGTCGTCGACGCGATCACGAGGATCCTCGACCAGGAGGGTTACGGAGACGTCCCCGAGGGCGATGCGCGGCAGATCCAGCGCGGGCGTGTCCCCGGCACCAGGCGGGTCATTCGCCACACGCTGCCGCCAACCAGGATGCTCGTGCCAGAAATCCTCGACCGCCTTGACCAAGAGCTCGGGGTCGGTGTGGCCACGCCAGACCACATACTCTACGTGTGCCCGAACAGCTGCCCCGCGACCGAGCCGATCCAGGTACCGCCAGGTACCCTGGAGCCCGTTCCGCCGCCCGGCCTGAACATAGGCGGCTGCCGTCCGTGTGGTGGCGTCCCCCGGCCCGGCTGCGATGGTGACGGCGTATTCCTCAGCATCGTGGACACCGGGCTGATAGCAAACGCCGCCACAGGCCACCCCTGGCTCGCCGGGGTGCATGGCGCGACGGAGGACCCGTATGCCACAGAAGCCGGCCACACCATCATCGTTCCGTACGCCGGTCACGGAACGTTCGTCGCCGGAGTCGCACGCTGCATGGCCCCGAAGGCATCCGCCTACGTCGAGAGGGCATTCGACATCGCGGGCGCAAACTACGAGACGATGCTCCCGTCCAGCCTGGAGGACGCCCTCGACCGGAGCCCGGACATCCTCGTGTTCACCTTCTGCACAACGACCCGCCACGATCAGTCCCTGATCACCTTCGACGACTTCTACGAAACGCGCATCCGATACATGAAGGGCCTGGTCGTGCTGGCACCCGCCGGCAACGACGGCAGCCAGCGCCGGACGTGGCCCGCCGCGTACCGCGAGGTGCTCTCCGTAGGGGCCCTCTCCGCGAGCTGGCGGGATCGGGCGCACTTCAGCAATTACGGAAAGTGGGTCGATCTCTACGCGCCGGGCCAGGACCTCATCAATGCCTTTCCCTCGGGAACCTATGTGTGCACCGAGCCTCCCGTCGGGCAGCACCGGGAATTCCACGGGATGGCCAAGTGGAACGGGACGTCGTTCTCCACCCCCGTCGTCGCCGGGTTGATCGCAGCCCGGATGTCGGCGACCGGGGAGAACGCGCAGCAGGCGGCGGATTCG
>Ga0302325_10020194_pt1 | contig 13977 bp, 15 predicted proteins | sample Palsa_T0_2_FD_201948 | JGI IMG/M metagenome (GOLD analysis project Ga0302325, IMG submission 201948) | Peat permafrost microbial communities from Stordalen Mire near Abisko, Sweden - Palsa_T0_2 | ecosystem: Environmental > Terrestrial > Soil > Palsa > Peat permafrost | place: Sweden: Abisko... | reverse complement strand
TTTTAATATATAAAAGATTTTAAAAAGATTTAAGGATTCTATTTATATAATAATAATAATTATTAATATTAAAAAATTTAAACTTTGTTTTTTATTTTGGAAATCAATAATATAGTCTTTACTTATTTATTTCTAATATATTTTCTTTGAACTATTACTTAGCTTTACAAGTGCTGCTGCTTCCTGGTTGGAATTATAAAACCTCTTGGTTTTGGCGAGTCAATGATACTAACCAAGCAGAAACTCTTGAGTTTTAGTCACTAGCCATGAGTAGCGGCTGCTTTTACTTGAAATCCGTGGGGCAGGGTGCCTCTCGTTATTGACGAAAGTCGACGAGTATCCGTGATGACGGCGACCCGAGGTGGGAAGACTGTTGGAGCTGGAAGTGGAGAGGCGGAGTTCTGGCAGGTGCTAAGCGTGGCTTTCGTTGCTTTGCAAGTCGTGGGTCCTCATTGTCTGTATTGCAGACACGTCATGCGACACGATGCTGCAGCGTAGTGAAGGCTGCATTTGATGAGGTGAAGAGTTGGCAGCAGCTTCTAAAAAAGGAGGAAGAAAAAGAAAGAAAAGAGCGTGGGGGTATCCGCGAAGTGTTTTATTGACGAGTGACCCACATGGCAGTACACTTGCAGCGGAAAATATTCAATTTGATGCGTAGCATAGCCCGCAGCATCGCGTCCATGTCTTAAATAGCAATAGGATTTGTTTTCCCACCGAAAAATAAAAGTGTGTGAGGCTGCGGGTGTGTTAGTCAGGCGCATTGATTCTGAGCGGCGCACAATAGGTGTGGTTACACAAAGATGGAGGCTGAGGCTGAGCTTTCTTCAAAGTTATTTTTGGCTACTTTCCTCATTCGGGACCGGTCGCAAATCTGGAAACCTGGTTTCTTGGTGCAAAGACTTAGATGCGATGTTGCCTGTAAGGCTAGAGGTTCTTGCAGACACTCTTGCTCTCAAATACACCTCTTGTCTACTACTACTACTGCTGCTGCTGCTGCTGATTTAACTGTCTCTCGTGCTTTTGTTCGAGAGTTTAGGCTTTCTATAGAGAGCTCAAAGTTCACGATGGACTACCTTGACAATCCCAGCCTCGCGAATACTAGTGGTCGCAGCCTTTCGGACAAACAGAATCACAGCAGAAACTATGCGCCGCCTCCGAATAGACACTCGTCACGAGAGTACACCTCGTTAGGCGAAGAGGACATATCCCGCAACGGATCTGAAGGAGCGAAGAATCCTCGAGCAGTTTCGGATGTTTCGAGTTATTTGCTCGACGAATCTTTGGGATCGAAGAAAAGATATGCGGAATGGGGAATCCATTGGTTTCGCAACCCTCTAAAGCTCCCTCTTTTAACACTCTGTGGAACAGCTCTCGCCATTGGCCATCACCTCACATTCGCAAGCTTTAACGGCAAAATCGTTTCGGAATCGCTGTACATGTCGCAAACTGCAGTCAAGCAGATCGGAAATGTCTTTGTCTTCCTCGTTCTCGCGGCCTTTAAGTCTGTCATCAACGATTCATACAATCAATATATTTGGATGATAGTTCGACGAGATTCCTTCAAAGTCCAAACATTGAACAAAGCTTTCTCCCTTCCAACCTCACCATTCTCGTTTTTCAGTCTCGATCTACTACAGAGCGCCAAACTTGGATTTTTGCTCGGCATTTTCTCATGGTACGTACTCTTTATCCGTTCAGCTGCTGCCAGTTTTACATGGTCCGTGCATATTACTAAGCGAACCAACGAAATACCGTGTTTCAAGGCTTCAGGGACGTCTCCCTGAAATTTAATGATCCGTGCCCTGAATTTTAGCGATATAGTCGCTAAAATATAGTGAGCTTCAGTGATCAAGTTTTGGTGTTCCTTCGGAAAAACACTTATTCCGGCCCGCCCCACATGTAAAGCTGGCAGCAGCTGAACGGATATGTTTGAATTTGTTTTTTATTAGGAGTTCTGCTCGAGAAGAGAAGACCAAATCACAAAGGGATATTTGTTGTCTGACGTCATGCTGTACATTGTATATTTCTTCAAAACCCTCATAATAAACAATCTTCTACATGTTCCACGACATGTAAGATGTTTCTAGACTGACAAAGCTGACGAGTTGGTATACATAGGTTCCTATTTCTTGGAGGCCTTACTCCCGCGGCTACATTATCCATTGTTCCGAGTTTCAAACCTAAAGTCTTACCTGGGCAAATACCTGTGCCAGATTACGATTCCCCCTTCTGGTATATTCGTTTAGAACGGCAGACCGATTTGAACACGCAACCGACCCCTGAGATGATCAAAATCGCAACGGAAGCGGCGCTAACCCAAACTATAATACCACCGCCAGCGCCCGGGCTCAATACTTCGTTCAGTACCAATTTCTATGGTCCAACAGTACAGTGCAGCACTCCGACCCAATACCAACAAGGCCAATTTGACAATTTCTCAAACAAAACGAGCATAGAAGATTCAGTTGTTACAGCTCAGCTATTCAATGACTCTGGTGTCAACCCATCTTCTTATGACTTTCTTCTTCTATCAGCTTTCAGCCCAACAACACAGATAGCGAACGATGATAGTTATTTGTTAGGAGATGAGCCGGACCCGTCAGGAAATTGGGATACGATAATATCAGGAAAAAATGCCAATGGCACCCAACAGCTATGGATCCAAACTGCTAACAGCAGTTTCGTCTGTGCGCTAGTGAACGCCTCATTCGCTGTCAATTTTAATTACTCTGACGGGGTCGGAACAGTGGCATCACAATCAGTCACAGTTCTACCAGGCAACAATACTTTCGCCAACGGCATCGACGTAGGCGACTATGTTGGCGGTGCTGATAACTTTACCACTGCATATTTCACTACATTCCTCTCGCTTGGCAGCATGATCTTTGGCAACATATCCCTTGAAGACGTCAAAAGCTGCCTGACCATTGCTAACCTCGATGGGGGCGAGAAATGTAATTCTCAGGCCGTCATTGCTGAAGAGTCTAGTCGAGCACTTTCCACAGGACTTGCGGCATGCGATGAGATTTGCAACAACTACTGGCTCGAGAAATACGCACTACTGTACGATTTCGCGAGCGAACCTTAGATATATCGAAATCGTAGTCTTAGTCGCGCAATCGAAGATATGGCAAACAACATTACGATAAGTATGTTAAGTGGTGCAAACTTCACGAAGAACATTCCCGGACATGTGTTCTCCCTCACTAATGTCGATGTATACGAATACGACATGAAGAATCTCTTGGTTTCTTACGCCGCAGTAATACTCGTTACCTTTATTGCAATGTGCGTTGGCATCTATTCCCTCTTGGAGAACGGTGTCTATCATGATACTACGTTCTCCACATTCATGGCTACGACGAGAAACGTAGACCTGGATACAATGTCTGATGGCACTTGTCTCGGTGACGTAAAGAAGATTGAGCAGAGGAAGCTAATGTTTGGAATGTTGATTAATGATCGAGGAACGGGAAGCGAGGAAAGTGTGCCAGTAAATGGAGTAACGGGAAGTGATTATCCGCATGCAGCTTTTGGGCTTGAAGGAACAGTAGTGAGATTGAGGAAAGGGGCTTTGTGCTCATGATCAAAATACAATCTCAGGTAGGCTGTTAGATAAGATATAGCAAATGGCTACGAGTGTTCCGCCAACAGAGCCAGAGAATTGATGAGATCGATATAGCCAAAGTTGTAAGACTACATTCCATCAACAGGAAATCCCCAATACACAACTCTGGGGGCAGAATCGAGCCCGGTAAGAACTCCAAGTATGCCGATAAATCAACCAGAAACCCGTTACTACCTGCAATGGGGTCTTAATGATCGAGATTCCACCCATTTATATGACCACTGACGTTGGTACCCGATATAGTACTATAAAGCACGGAAATGGCAGCGTAAGAGTCAGAGTATAGACGAGGTATAGGTGATAGATATAGGAAGGCATTATATACATTTAAAGAATTAGATTTCAAAAACAACCCAGTCATCATGTATAAACCCGAACAACCACACAATAACCAACCCTCCCACAAGATCTGGAAGCAAGGAACCAAACGAGTTCACAAACCTCCCAAAACCCCTATCACTTCCTCCAAAACCTCACCCCTTTCCCTTCCCGCATCCACCGGAACCACATCTCCCTCCTCTATGCCTGGTACTTCCATTATTTCCAACTGACTCTCCACCATCTCTTTTCCCACAAAACCTTCCTCTTTCTTCCCCAATCTCTCTTCAAGTATACGCTCCTCACTCTCCAGCAGTAAAAACACCGTTTCAACAACCCTGCTTTTCCGCAACTCATCCCGACAGCTCCTCTTCAGCGCCGAGCATGTAACGACAATATCCCCTTTCTCACTTTCCCTCAACTTAAGTAGCGCAGTAGCACGTGTTGTTTCTAACCATAACCACCGATCTTCATCCGTCAACGGAATTCCGTTCGCCATCTTTTCAACCGCCTCCTTTGAATGCAGACTATCGCCCTCAACCCAAGGTATATTCAACGCTTTCGAGATTCCCGCCGCTAGTGTTGATTTCCCGGAGCCGGAAGGGCCGGAGATGATGATCATTCTCTTTCTCTGCGCCGGTGAAGCTCGGTTGGGTGACCATGATGTGGCGAGGAAATGAGACACGAACTTTGAAACCAGGGATTGGTTCAGCACTGGTGCAGAAGCGAGAGATGGGGAGAGAAATCGTGCGTATGAAGTGTCGTATGTGAGGCCTGTCCGCGGGAGGTCGTTTTCATATTTGCTGGCGAAGAATTCGAGAAGCTTGATAGGAGGATTGGAAACAGGATCTGGATTTGATTTTCGGAGTTCCTCGACCCAAGCCTTTGGGGGAAGTTCTTTGAAAACGAGACCGACGTTATGGAGAGCGGGGATGAGGTCTCGCGTCCAGTGGAATGCTTGATGGTTTACGACGTTCATTACACCTAGGCCGGCGGAACCGAGAGAGATTTCGGAGATGGTTGAGGCGACGATGTCGACGGGTAGCCAGAGGGGATTTTCATCGAGTGTGGGAACAGCGCCAATTGTTAGCGCTGCTTCCATCATTAATGGGATGGCTTCAGTAGCATTCCAGATTCCGTGGGCTGTGTCTGCGATGACTTGTCCGACTCGCAAAACTCGAGTCTTGATGCCATATGACCTCGCCGCTTCCACACAAATGTGTTCTGTGACGAGCTTTGACTGAGCATATCCCATTCCTTGAGCATACTCCAGACTTTCTGGTAGTGCTTCAGGAACAAATCCACCCTTTGTTCGAGCAACAGCACTGACTGAAGAGCAGAAGTTAAAGGTGGCGGGTTCCGGTCGTTGTGCTTTCAAGCAGAGAGTGAGCAAGTTATGGGCACCCGCGATGCAATCGGCCTCGAACGATCCCAGACCAAGATTGAAATTGACGGACCAAGCGCAGTGAATAAGCCCAGTAATATTGGATGCGATCTCTTTGTACATCTCTGGACTGAGGCCCAGTGAGGCGTCGCCGAAGTGGGATGGAAGAGCGATGATCTTTCTCCGGGCACTGAGTGGGAGATAGTGGTAGACGGAACGTTCCCGCATCGATCGAATAACACGGAGACGTGCGTTTGCTGTTGATGAAGCGCGAACTAAACAGTAGACCTTCCTCACATCTTCTCTAAGAACAAGTTGGGCGACAAGATGAGCACCAAGCGATCCAGTGGCTCCTGTGACTACCTGAAATAAACAGTCAACAATTTGAACTGCTGTCTTTGCTCTTTAGACTTACCAAATAGTTTCCCTCATTGGTTTTCTTCATAGCCACATGTGGCTCGAAAACAGAATATTTAGAGATTAACTCCTGCATTTTATCCACAACAGAAACAACATTCGACTTCCCGCCTATGCGCATTCGATAAAGTTCTTCCGCTAAGGCATTGATAGAAGGGAAATCGAACACAATGTTCGAGCCCAACTTATTCTTATCTGTCTGAATGTTCTTGCTGAGCACCGTCCTCAGCTGAATCGCTTGTAGAGAATCAACACCAATTGAGAAGAAGTCCGTGTCATTAGCAAGCAGGCCCGAAGTAGGGGAAGGGAGAATCTTGAGTAGCTCGGCGCGGATGTACTCCTTCAGTTCAGATTCCGACAAGCAGAGCTCGCCAGACGGAACATCCGCAGAGTCGTAAACTTTTTCGATCTCAGATTCGAACTTTCGGTAGAAAGCTGCGCGAATCACTGTTCCTTTGTCGGTTCGCGGGTAATCGGTTCCCACGGGCAGGACCTCAACCATATCCAATGTCATTTGAGCGTAGCCTGGCATGTCCTTATTTGCTTTGTTCAGGGCCGGGACAAGTTCTCTCCGGATATCATCAGCTGATAAGTCTTTCGCGGCTTCCGAGGGGATGATCATCAATCCTGGGCGAGCCTTTCCGCTGCCAAATAACACAGCTTCTGCGACGAGCTTCTCGTGTCTGATCAGATGCTCGAATGTGTTTGGAACAACCTTTTCACCGTTCATCAGAACGATGGTGTCATCCAAACGAGCAAAGTATTTCCAAGCATTAGGAATTGTGGGATGACGAGTAAACAGATCCTTGGTGGCATACGAGCCATCTGATCGATTCGACGCAACCTTTGAAGACCACCCATCAAGGACAACGAGTTCGAAAATCCCTGGACCCCGCTCTTCCCATTGCAAGTATGGCTTCACAGCATCTCCTGCACGGACATAATCCCAAGCCTTGTCGCCAGGCCTCCGGAAAGATGTCATGAGCTGTCCAGTCTCAGTGCTATAAAATCAGTCAGATTGACTCAAAAAGGCAGCAAGCGTAAGATTACTCACGTTCCATAATGGCTAATCAAATTGACTCCATGCTCAACCAGTTTGTCGCCCAAAGCATCCGGACAAGCCGATCCTCCGAACATCACAACTTTCTGTTTCGCAAGTGCTGCAATACCCTCGGGGCTTTCTCCAAGAAGCTTGAGAGCATATGGAACACCGTAAAATATATCAAACTTGTACTTCTGCATGATTTTGAGGAGGTTTTGGTGAGTGAGCGGCAATTTCGCACTGTACACATAGATCTGCTTCTTCGAGTAGATCGAACGGAAAACGCTGCTGATACCATGAGCATGGTAGAGAGGGAGTGTGATGAAGCCGCGGAGATTAAGGTTTGAAGCGTAATTATTCAAGGCTGCATTATGGGTTTGATAAATCGGTTTTGGCAGACCTGTGGAGCCGCTGGAATGAATGATCCATGAAATCTTTTTGGTTTCCAGTTCGGGCTGGAGATGTTGGCATAGTCGTGTATCCATAACTTCGTCAACGATGGGAAAGTTGTATGACTTGGCGTCTGTGATGTCGTGAACCTCGACTGATTTGCAAGTTTCATTCAACTGTGCAGCTGTTTCCCGAAATGAAGAGTCAGCTAGAAGATATTTTGCCCCGGTTGTTTCAAGAAGTGAGGTGTATGCTGCGATAGATATCCGCGTTGAAAGGAAGAGGACTGTGTGGCCTAGCTTTGTCAACGCCAAAATGCTAATGAAGTATTCGAAATTCGAAGGACCCAGCAATCCCACAACAACTTCCGAATCTGAAGAGAATTGCCTCTGTGGCATAAGAATCTTGTACTTTTGAGCAACGCGGTGGGCAAAGATGTCGATTTGCCGAGAAGTGTAGTCCACATATTCGAGACCTGAGGAGGGGTAGGAAATTATCGGCTCTCTGGGAATTTCTTCTGAACGTTGTCTGACAAGCTCATCGATTGTAAGAGGTGCTCTTGACTCTGAGTTTGGCGATTGTTTAGGAATCGTCGTTTCTAACGTCTTTACTTGAGATTTCCAAGAGAAGGAATCGCTCACAGAAGGAGCAATCCCGATTGCGGATGGAGGCATAGTGATGAACCAAGAGTGGAGAGATGTTGACAACGGAAGAGTCTTGGAGAGATTGCCTTGGGGACTATGAGATTTCTTGATATGACTTTTCAGAGAAAGCTCTAGTATATGAGCAGCTTGCCGGAAATCAGATCTGCCGTATGAGGTAGTTGTAGCATCGATATCCGATGTGAACCCAGGCAAACCCCCTCCCTGTCTTCAACAGAAGAGATTATCAAGCTCTGGCCATGGCTGAGTCCTGGCTCCAGTTGCCAGGCGGGGCAATTTGGCCATTTTTCCGGATATGCAATGTGCTCGAGACTGGTGTGGAGCCGATTTCTGGGGGTCTGATCCGCTGGGAGCGCCGGAAAGCTGGGGTGCCGGAAATGCAGCTCGGAAACCTGCTCCACCCTGAACGGAAGTACCCGACCCCAAAACTGGTCCAGATCTTGCGTAGTGCTGCTCTTATTTCGGATCAGTTCGCCACCAACATGAGATAGACCTGGGTCATTCAAGGCTGGCATTCGGGGGTTGAGAGATCTCGTCACAAAGGCCACCTTCCTGTTCCGTTTCCGGCATATAGACTTTCGGCAACTGATCAAGTAAGTAGACGCGACTAACATAGCCAATATTTATATTCTAGACACTGAGTTTAACAGCAGCGCGACTTCGTAACTTCATGATTTGAAGCTTAGAGTTGGTGCGGGTGAAGCTAACTCCAAATGCAGTGCTCCTAAACGCACAATCTCATCATATTCTGGCGTGCATCTTCTGCCAGAGACTGGTTCACGCAAAGTGTATCGAGATTTTATAAGACAAACTCGTGTAATCGCAATGGCTACTTCATTCTTGTCGAATTATGACTCCGGAGAACGAAATCAGCTAGCATGCCACGCTTCCTAGTCGATGGAATCGACTTGCTGAACCGCTTCAAACAGATATCATGATGAAAGTTGAGTGTGGCTGTGGCCACCCTCTTACAGCGAAAGATCATGCCGCTTGTTCCGTTTGATATGCTACTTGCCAACTATCATATTCGAGGCCGTCCGGCCAAGCTATTGCCTGATAGCAAGAGTTTGTCAGTCAAATTTCGCCGAATCCGGAAGTAGCACTTACACAAGAATCTAGCTCCGCCCAGCCCACAAGCTCGCCCTGAGGGCCAAACAATCCCAGATCCATCATAGAATCATCAAAGATTTCTCCACCTACACTCGGCATGCGGAAATCTGCAGGCGTATTCCCATAATAATTGCGTGATATCAATGCCTGGTTCTCCTGTCCAACCAACTGATCCATGGCCCCAAAATCCATTGCATAAGTAGTGCTATTGACAGGCGTTCGATTTGGTGTCCCACCAGAAGAATCCATCAAATAGGGTGGTCTCGTAACCTCTGCCTGTTCTGGAGTCCCAGTCTCCGGCTTGTTGAGGTTGGTCAGATTTGGCGGTGGCGTCCTCCCTAGGCGAATAAGAACCTCTTTCTTCAACTCATCTAAGATTATATTGTATCTCCTGAAAGGTGAGCTTGCAGCAGTGGTTGCGTAGATGTTTCGTTGACATCGTTCTGCTGATTCGAAATGTTGCAGATACGCGTTGCTTGCAATATTGACCCACCCTGGTTGCCCTCCAGTTTGACTTTGCTGAATGGCATAGACGTAGAGGGTAGAAATAGCACAGAAAGAAATATAATGGGTGAACCAAAACGGCTTCCGCATCCTGCCCTGCTCAATAAAACCATTTACAGTTTCCACCACCGCGGATGCCGCATCAATACATTCTTTGAGGCTAGGTTCAAGTTCTCCCGACGGAGGATTTTGCGAACGAGTCAAGTCGGCGAAGTTGCTAAGCAAAGAGGGCCGATTCGCAAGTATCAGGGCATTGAGATAGGCTAATCTCAAGACAGTACTCTGGCGTTGAAAGATAGGTATCAGCATGGTAGGATCTACCTTCTCGGGTTCGAGGAATGGCGGGAGCGACTCTTTCCAAGCCTTCAACTCAGCAGTTATTTGCTGGGCGGTCAGTATCCAGTCGGTACCTGGATTCTTGTTTGTGGGATACAGGTCACTTGAAATTTTACCAAGTATTCTGACCAATCTACGATTGCGTTTAGCGTGCGAAGCATCACGTTGCATGAAGGAACGTAAATTCTGGAACATAGCAATTGACTTACTTTGCATGAAGAACTGGCCCATCCGACACACACAGGCTCTGCGCAGCCTTTGGTTTTGATGCATTTGCAGTCAAGTCGGCATCATTGACTCGTTCAGGGAAGTGTTGGTCGATATCCTCATCTCGAAAAACTCTGGGTCGACCCAAGATAACACTAAGATACTTATCCAGTGTGTATGCACTCCAAAAGACTCGCTTCCGCATTTCAACCTCGACTAAGTTTGACGTACTCCCGAGAGATTGAGAGAATCTCTTTCGATGGATGCCAAGAGCAAGCACCATTTGACTTGCTGTTCCGAAGGTGTACCAGGCTTGGTTGATCCGCGACGACCCTAACAAGTAGATACATTGCGCCAGCCTCGCTTGAACTGACTCTAACCGCACAGGGCCAGTCTCATCTGCTAACTTCTGCTCGGCTGCTGCGAAGTAGACTCCACTGCAAAGCGTCAGTCAGATCATAAAACCAACGGAAGGGTGACATTACCTCTGCTCGCAATCATCCGCCTCTGAATCGATCAAAGAACCTGTAGCATCTTCTTCGTACAATGTTGCCGTTGCAAGAGTCAACAGAACAATAGCAACCTTCGCGTTCGAGATTAGAGGTCCATTAACTGCTCTGTTTTCATTCACGTCACATATCTGGTCCAGCCAGCTTTCTACTAAGGCGCGATGCAAGAATCTGTACGTTGGCATGGCAAAATCAAAATATCTGTCGACTAGGTGCTTTGCTTGCTTTCTTGGTGGAAAAGCCAAGTCGGATGCAGCATATTTTGGATAGTAGCCGTCTCCGAACGAGAAAACTGATGACTCAGGCGAGATTTTCCCGATGACATTACTCGACACAGTCGCAGCAAAGTCTTGTTTGAACCGTCTCTGTGCTCGATGAAGGAAGGCAATCCCAGATGTTGGACCAATGTAATGCCCCTCAAAGTGGGTTTCCTCCGGCTCTTGAGAACTCCGTGATGACTTTCGAGGATTTGGCGTAGGCACATCATCCGATCGAGCGTGTGTGGACAGTACTGAGGCTTTTCCCTGCTGTACTGTAGGTATCGTTGGTGATGCTGGACTGGCAGACTCGTGACTTAATGTCCGAAATGGTTCAGCCGGCTCGGGAGATGGAGGCCTTCCTCTCCTGTGCAAGGCGTTATACTCGCAGGAGAGGCCTTGGCTGTTACATCGACTGCATGGTTGCGTGCCCGTGCAACGGAGCTTCCGCCTGAATTAATATCAGTGTCCTGAGAACTAAAGAAAGCAATATGAAAGTGAAATGCTCTTGGAGGTAGTAAAGGGGGGCAACCCACGACTTGCACGTGTCGCATGCTCTGCTGACTTTTTTTCGTTCCTCCTTCCTCAGGACTCGGGAGGAGGAAGAGGCTGAACGCTTCCTCTTCGTCCCTGATTGGCCAATTGTGTGGGACATTGGTGGGCTGGTATTTAACGATTAATAAGGTTGGATATCCTGTGAATGGGAATCCGAGCCATACCTTAGTTCATAAGGCCTCCCGGCATCTTTGGAAAGGCTCTGCGGGGACTGGCTAGAATCGTTTTGAGATGAATTAGGGAAGGCTCTGTTGGGTGCTGTCGAGTGATTGGAAAAATACTGCAAAGGAGATAGATTCATCGTGGGCCATGTGGCTGTCAATTTCTCGGCCGAGCTGTGGAAAGCAAAGGGGTCCTTCTTCTTGACACACCAACTGGCCCTATCTCAGATTTCCGAGGACTTTCAATGCTGGCAACATGGGGTTGATGGAGCGATGTTGTTGCATCGGAGATGGAAAAGAGAAATAGAAGTTGAACCCACATATAACTCGGGGTGCGGGGCCAGGACAGGAGGATGTTCGGAAATGGGGGAAGTTCGCTAGGGTGCGCTTAGCACTTTGCTCGGAAACAGCAGCCGCGATGCGGGGCGAGCCACTCAGCGGGCGAGCTCTGTCCCCGCCCTGAAGCTGGCCTCGGAAATGTGTTCACCATTTGACCCAACCCCATTCCTGCTGCTCCACTGCAAGAAAAGGCGTTTGAAGGCAAATCAACTAACTGTCTGCATAATCAATTAAAAGCCCAATGGACGACGAAATGGCAATCACCACAATCGATTCTCTGGACATCTCCAGCATCAACAATTTCGCGTGTTACTCCAAGCCGGGATAGCATCGAAACCGTAGCTATGTCGCTCAACCGTACCTTCACACTCAACACCGGGGCCAAGATACCAGCAGTGGGCTTCGGCACATGGCAAGCTGCACCGCACGAGGTCGAGAAAGCTGTTGAGATCGCGTTGAAGACTGGATACCGCCACATCGACTGCGCAGCAATCTACCGTAACGAGAATGAAGTTGGCGTGGGCATAAAGAAGAGTGGTGTGAAGCGGGAGGATATATTCATTACTGGGAAGCTATGGAACACGAATCACAGGCCCGAGGATGTTGAGAATGCATTGGACAAGACACTAGCAGACTTGGGAACGGATTATCTTGATCTGTTCCTGATGCACTGGCCTTGGTAAGCTTTCCTACTATCGACAGCATGGTCTCTGAATTGTTCCATTACTAACAAGTACCGAATCAGTGCGTTCGCGCCAGGTAAAAAGTTCTTCCCTCTCGACTCCAATGGGGTCTTCCAATTAGACGACGTCGATGCTTCCGTGACATGGAAGGCAATGGAGGCCTTGCTCGAGACCAAAAAAGTCCGTGCCATTGGAGTATCAAATTTCAACGTCCGCCGTCTCGAGTCCCTGCTATCAACCTGCTCTATAATTCCAGCTGCCAATCAAATCGAAAAACACCCATACCTTCAACAGCCCGAGCTCGCTGAGTTTTGCAAGAAGAAGGGGATTTTGATCGAGGCATATTCTCCACTTGGAAACAATCAGACTGGTGAACCAAGGACAGTCGATGACGCAAAGGTGCACGAAGTAGCGAATCATTTGGGCAAAGATCCGGGACAGGTTCTTGTGAGCTGGGGTGTACAAACTGGGCATGTTGTTCTACCAAAGTCTGTTACGGCATCAAGGATTGCTAGCAACTTCCAAGACTTTGAGATACCAGCGGAACAGATGGCTGAGTTGAATGCACTTGAGCGTCACAAGCGTTTCAACTTTCCTATGCGATGGGGATTTGATATCTTTGACGAGGCTGGCGAAGAGGCTGTGAAGAAAGCTGCCAAGGATGCAGCAGAAGAGAACAAGACAAAGTTTGTCGTGTAAATTAGCATTAGAGGCGCACTCGGAAGATCTGGTTAATTTGGAGGGAAAATTTATCAACATTTACTTTCCCTAACTATTACGCGTCAACAAGTGCAAATGGTGATTATCTTATTTCAAGCTCTTTAAATTCAGGACAACCTCCTCTCAGTCCAATATTTGCCTACCCTGTACAACGTTCATTTGCTTATGAAATCTCGACTAGGAATGAGATCTTGAATAAAGCACTGGATGAATTAGCGACCTCGAAACACCTATCGCAGCTGGTTTATGGCAATTGTTGACAGTTACAAATTGCATCTCGACTTAGTGTCAATCCCGCAGTCCAGATTGTTCAGGATGTTCAAAAGGTTCAGATCCAGCTCCACCGAACCCCCGCAGATTCCCCATGTTCGGCTTCGGAAATGCTCCAATGCAGGTGCCTTGGCTTCTCCGCAATGGTTCCCGGCACAAGGCTTGGGGATCAGACGTTTCCGAGCGCATCAATCCTTTTCCTCGGATTTCCCTTGCCGTCACCTTCCCCGCACCCGCACACTTGAGAATATGTCAACAAGCGGCAATGACTTGCATCGCTTGGGACTCTGGGCAATCAGGTGCCAAGCTTGTGAGCCCATAGTTCGCCAGGAGGTTGAGCGTGTGTGGTGATCAAGGACCATAAAGAGCAACGAACTTCCGGCCAAGAGCTCGACAAGAATCAGGCTTTCATTCAAGCTTTCATTCAAGCTTTTTCTAACAACCAATTCGGACGACGAACATCTCCTACTTCGAAGTTCATCATG
>Ga0302325_10020193_pt1 | contig 13977 bp, 10 predicted proteins | sample Palsa_T0_2_FD_201948 | JGI IMG/M metagenome (GOLD analysis project Ga0302325, IMG submission 201948) | Peat permafrost microbial communities from Stordalen Mire near Abisko, Sweden - Palsa_T0_2 | ecosystem: Environmental > Terrestrial > Soil > Palsa > Peat permafrost | place: Sweden: Abisko... | reverse complement strand
CGAGAAATGACCCACTTCTGCTCACTTAGACTGACCCACACAAAGAACAGGTTTGCCCACGGGCAAACGAGCCCGGCAGCAACATCATCCACGCCGCAGGCGTGCGGGGTGCTTTCACATCATCTGCCTACCGTCGGGCATGCCTCTCACCAGTCGCCGCAGCAAAACCTGGTACTGGAACGTACCGGTGAGGTGGGTCACTTTTGGCGAACAAAGTACGGTCATTTCTCGCGAGCGCCGAAGGGCCATCCCTACCGCGACGGTCTTTTCGGACTTCAGACACAGGCTGTCAACGGACAGCAGTGACATCGGTTGGGTCCTTACAGACCGCGCACCGGATAGGCATAGATCGAGTAACGACCCATCAAGCCGTGAACAAAACGCGGGCGCTTTTCGTCCGTTGCAACAAGCGTGGCCGGGTGCTTAACGGTAAAGCACTCCGAAGATCGATCGCATGGTGGTGCGCCGGGCGAAGCAGCGTGTCGCCCCGGGGCTGCGACGGGTCTGTAATTTAGCGCCGCGCCATACGGGAACGTCCGCCTGAGTGGCGTTTTGGGCACCGCTCAGGTGGACTGGCAAGAGCTTACGGCAGGCCGCGGACGAGCAGTCGTAGTGAAGGTCTCAGCCCCCGCCGCGCTCCGTTTTGCGCGTGTTCCTCAGCAGCAATCGTTTATCGCACGATTTTGACGGGCTTCCGGCGTGCAGTTGTGCGCCATTCGCGAAAATCGGCGGTAGTGGCCTTCACCATGGCGGTAGCGGCTTCATGCAGCCACTCGCCGGATCGTTTACCCAGATCGCGCAAAATCGTTTGGGCGGCGCGCGGAGTTCCCAGATGAACGTTGGCGGTCTCGAATCCCATGGCGCGGAGCAGCCTGGATTCATCGCGTTCCTTGGGCATGGAAGCCAGCTCAACCCGCGAGCAATCGGGCGCCAGCCGGCGAACGATCCAGCTTCCGCGCAAATGCACGAAAGGGTCAGCGTCGCGGACCGATTTGTCCAGCGCCTCCTGATAGCGGATGCGTTCGGAGACCTTTCCTTCGGAGGCGAAAACGCACGCCGAAGGAGCCAGCGCCTTGGCTTCGCGCGCCACATGCGCTCCGCGGCACACCGAAATTGCCACGTAACGTTCGCGCCCCAGACTGCCGAGCCCGGCGATACGATGAACTATCCGGTAATCGAGCCCTCGTTCCGGAAGCAGCCGCTCGATGGCGCGGCGCGCGCTCTTCGGAACGCGCCCTTTCAAAGTGGGCAGGCTGTCGAACTTCCGCCAGAACTGCCTCGGATCGCGAAGAATGCCCGTGACCATGCCGCGCAGCCAGTCGTGATCCTCAGCCAGGACGTACGGAACGCCGCCGATTTCGAGGCTTTTTTTGTAGCCGATCAGGATCGCATCGCAGGCGTCTTTAGCGGCGATCTCGAGGCGTGCTTCCCGAATCGCAACGTGGGCGCTGGCGGCCAGGCGCACCAGGTCGATGGTGTAGGGCAGATGGTACGCTTCGTCGAAATCGTTGATGCCCCACACCAGGCGGCCTTCCACGTCGCGCCAGGTGCCGAAATTTTCAACGTGCAGATCGCCGACGGCCAGCACATGCGGGGCGCGAGCGGCGTCGGCGCACACCGTGGGCCAGAGCTGCATCCAGCGATAAAACGTGGCGCGAAAGAACGGAAAAACATCCTGCGCCATGGCCTGGTGTTTCTTCTGAAGATCGGCGGGCAACAGAGTGATGTGCTTAGCCAGCCACGTTTCGTACGCGCGAGTGGCCTTGACGATGTTCATCGTGCTCGTTAAGACCATTCTAACGGTTGCAGCGCGCCGCTTCCGTGCTAATCTCCAGATTCCCGATCATGCGTATTTTAATTGACGCCACCCCATTGCTGCTCCGCAGCGCGGGCGTCAAGACATACACCTATTACTGGATCCAAAATCTGTGGCAACAGGCGCGGAACGACCGGATACTCACCTTTCCGCCGCTGGCGCGTTTAGGATCGCTCGATCACGAGCGTTCCATTGCGGGAGCCCGGTGCACGTATCTGCACCTGGGGCGCGTCTTCGCGGCAAACGCCGCGCCATCCATCCCGCTGCTGCGCTGGACGATGCCCAAGGCGGATGTGTTTCACGCCTCGAATCAGATCCGATTTCCGCCCCGGGGCGTGAAGCTGACGGCCACCATTTACGACATGACGTGCCGTCTGATGCCGGAGCTGCACACCGCAGCCAATATACAGGCCGATGCGTATCTGGCGAAGAATGTGCTGGCGCGCGCCGACCGGTTGATTGCCATTTCCGAGAACTCACGGCAAGACGCCGTGCGGTTGCTCGGGTTGCATCCGGATCGAATCGAGGTGATCTATCCCGGCGTCCCGGAGGTTTATTTTGGCGCGCAGGCGAGGCCGAGCGAGCAGCCTTATGTTCTCTGCCTGGGAGCCATCGAACCGCGCAAAAACGTCGATACGCTGCTGGATGCCTGGAGCGGCTTCCGTTTTCGCGGCGATTTCGATCTAGTCGTCGCGGGCGCCAGCGGATGGGCGGGCGAGAAGACTCTGGCGCGATTGTCATCGCGTGCGGCGGGCGTGCGTTACCTCGGATATGTGCCGGAGGACGAGTTGCCGGGTTTGGTCGCGGGAGCGAGCGCGTTCGTTTATCCCTCGCTCTACGAAGGCTTCGGATTCCCGGTGGCGCAGGCTATGGCCGCCGGCGTTCCGGTAATTACGTCCAATACGTCCTGTCTGCCGGAAGTAGCGGGCGATGCCGCGCTATTGGTCGATCCTCGCAGCGCGGCCGAAATGCAAGCGGCGATGGAGAGACTGCTGACATCGACGGCCTTGCAGCAAGAACTGCGGACAGCGGGATTGGCGCGAGCGAAGCGCGACTATCGCTGGGAGATATGCGCGCGCAAGAGCCTGGAATTTTTCCGGCGCGTTTAGCTTATTGTCCCGTTCCAGGCGCGATGAAGAAATCCCAAACCTGCATATCTACCTTTTCCATCGAATACTGGACCACCGCATACTCTCCTGGATCGAGCGGCTTCTGCGGCCAGATCTTGAACAGCCCATCGCCCACCTGCTGGCGAAACACTTCCACCAGGTCCAGCTCTTGCGCAGTTTCGTTGATCACCGGTTGCATGGTCAGTTTTTCCACCACGCGATTGCCTTTGTGCTCTCCCAGCCGAATAATGCCGAAGCGCTCTTCGTCGGAGAGGCGGATGTAAAACTCGGGGCTGCGATTTGGGGTGCCTTGCGAGGAATGCGTCCCGTCCAGTTCCAGCGTGGCTTTGCCGGCAACCAGCGGCACAGGCGAAATCGCCTTCAACAGGCTCCGGCGCTTATTGGTGACAACCTTCGATTCGCCGACTTTCAGCGCCGTCAAGTTATCCGGCGACGGTTTTTGATCGTCGATCAAGTACACGCCCGGTTCTATCGGAACACTGGCGATTTCCTTGCGGGCGGCGCGCTCGGCCTTGTTCTCGGCGTCCTGCGCGGCGGCGTCTTCGCGGATGGCGTCGGCGCGGGCTTTGATCTCAGCCTTGGTTTTGTCCAGATCGACCAAGGAAAGGGGCACTTCTTCCCAATCGTCGCGATCCAGGCTATAGAAGCGTACACGCTCATTGACGACCTGGTACTCGCGGACCAGTTGATCGCTTCCATCCTTCATAAACAGCTTGACGTTTTCGGCGCCGGCCACCCAGCAAAAAGTGAACAGCACAAAGCAAATCTTCCGCATGGCTCAACTCTATGGCTCAACCCTCGGCGGGCTCCAGACCCACGCCGCGCAGCAGCAGGAATTGGGAGATATTTTCAGAACTGAGCAAGCCCAGCAGCCGGCCTTCCTCCATCACCAGCATGCAGGCGCCGGAATGCGCCATGAGCGGCAGGACATCCGCCAGATCCTTATCGGGAGGAACGGTGGGAAATTCGCGCTCCATATGTCCCGCGATGTAGGAATCCGGCCCCTGTTGCGCCATGCCGCGCAGCAGCGCGTTGCGGCCTAGCAGGCCGAGCACCTGGTCGCCCAGCACGACGGGGAAATCCTGTTGCGAAGTGGAAAGCAGCAGATTCGCGGCGTCCCGAATGGTGTCGCCATGCGCCAGCGTTCGATAACCGGTCATCATCGCGGCGCGCACCGGAATGCCCTTCGTCAGCGACCGGCCGCGCGACGCCGCGCCCTCATTAGCGGCGCCCAAATAGATGAAGAACGCGACGAAAGCCAGCATCGGCATGTAGATGAATCCGTAAAGTCCCATGCTGATGGCCAGCATGCGGCCGGACCAGGTGGCGATGCGCGTGGCTTGGTATTCCGAACTCAGGCGCGATAGAATAGCGCGCAGCATGCGCCCGCCGTCCATGGGGAACGCGGGCAGCAGGTTGAACGCGCCGAGAACCAGATTGGCGAGAGCGATGCGGTCGGCCAGATTCGTATCGGATGGCTGCACCAGCGCGAAAAGATTGACGGCGCGGTTTTGCGAATAGAGCACCGCGAAGATGGAGCCGGCGATGGCGAGATTGATGGCCGGTCCGGCGAGGGCGATCCAGAACTCTTCCCAAGGCTTGGGCGGACGTTCCAGGCGCGCGACGCCCCCAATGGGGTACATCACGATCTCAATGGTGCGAATGCCGTACAGCAAGCTGACCAAGGCATGGCCGAGTTCGTGCAATAGCACCGACCCGATCACCGCCAGCACGAACAGCGTGTAATTGCCGGGTGATTGATTACTGCTAAGGCCGAAGACTGCCAGACAAATCAGCAGCAGAAGGAAGGTGAAGTGCAGCCGGATGGGAACGCCCATCAAGCGAACCGCGCCGACGGAGCCCGAACTGGCGGCTCTGGGAGTGCTACGTTCCTGTGCCAATAATGCCTCTGCAATGATTTTGACACAGCGATTCCAGCTACGCGGCGGCCTACTTGGCTGCGGCAGGCTTGGCGGATTTCGCCAGGATGTCGTATACCGGTTTGTTGTCGGCGTAAACGCGCCACTCTTGAATCAGGCCGTTATGGACGACAGCGCGCCACGCGGCGGGGGTTTGCCACTGGTTGTCGGGCCGCGGTTCCCCGCGGGCGCGAATTGTGCCTCCGGCCGATCCGAAAACGGCGACCGTGTTGCCGTTAGGAAAGACCTCTTCGTGCGAAACCCGGTAGTCCGGACACATAGCGAAATAGGCGACCCAGCCGGCGCGCATTTTCTCGCGGCCGCGCACGGAATTACCGAGAAAATCAATGAAGACGTGGTCCGCCGTCATCAACCCGGCCATCTTTTCCACGGCATGTTGATTGATGGCGTCGAGAAACGCGAGAACGGTGTCCACAGGGTTCATTAAGGTCTTGAGTAGACCAGTCTAGCAGCCCGTGACCCAGTCCGAAAAGGAACTTCCCGCATGCTACCCTCGTAATGTCAGCAGAGAGGTTTTCATGACAAAGTTCCGCTCGCTCGCTGTACTCCTGGCCCTGCCCTTGGGTGCGTTCGCGGCAGATCCAGCCCTGCTCCAAATGGTAATGCCCGATTCGCCAGTAGTCGCCGGACTCCAGGTGACGCAGGCTAAGGGCTCGCTCTTCGGACAGTATGTGCTCTCGCATCTGTCGCTGAACGACACCAAGCTCCAGGAGTTCACGTCTCAAACCGGCTTCGATCCCACCCAGGACGTGAGCGAGATCGTGATTGCATCCAATTGGAAGCCCAATACTGCCGCCAACCGCTGGCTGGTGCTGGCCGACGGCACGTTTAACGTCGCCAAGATCACGGCCGCGGCCCAGGCGAACGGCAGCGTTCCGAGCGCGTATCAAGGAGTCAATCTGCTGACGCATTCCGCGGCTTCCAGTTCGCAAGTGGCGACGGCGATCGTGTTCCTAGGAACGAATATGGCGCTGGCGGGCGACATAGCGTCCGTCAAGGCCGCCATCGATCGCAAGCAGAGCAACGCGCCCACCGACAGCAATGTGTTCAATAAAGCCCAGCAAGTGAGCGCGAATAACGACTTCTGGTTCGTGACGCTGGTGCCGTTGTCGAATTTCTCCGGTGCGATTCCCGATCCCAATCTGAGCGGCGCGATGCAGGGCAACCTGTTTGCGGCCATCAACCAGGCCAGCGGCGGCATTCGTTTCGGCGATACCGTGACCATTTCGGCCGAGGCTGTGACGCGCTCCGAGAAAGACGCGCAGGCGCTGGTGGACGTGGTGAAATTCTTCGCGGGCTTGGTCCAGTTGAACAAGCAGAACAACTCCACGGCCGGACAAGTGGCCACTTTGCTGGATACGCTTCAAACCAGCACCTCCGGCAACACCACCACGATCTCGTTGGCGATTCCCGAGCAGCAACTCGAGCAACTGCTGAATGGCGTGCACCCTCATGCCCGGAAGGCCGCGCTTCAGATCAATTGAGGCTGGCGCCGCGGAGGCGCTCTTCCACCACCGCATGCCGCCGTATCCGAAGTCCGTTGGGTGAAGAACTGGCTGCACGATCCAAAGGTCCCGATTCGCGACCGTGACCTTCCGCTGGCGCTCGCGCCGAAGCGGGCGCTCCTTGCTTCGACCGAACCGCGGCGCCGTGCGTCGCCTTTTTCGTGCCGGAGCACCAGACACGGGCAGATTCAGCCAGTTTCACCTTAGCTCGGCGGCTCTGGATCGCACAAACCGGAAAATCTCGAACACCGCCCGCCCGTTCCGATCCGGCACCGTCCCGATCATCCGCTTTTCAAAACCAGCCGATCGAGCCACCCGCCCGATCCTCTCGTTCGCATCGGACCATTGCAAAAACGCTGTCGTATGCCCGATCCAGACGTCTTCCTCCAAGCGTCGCATGAACCAATTGCGGTCGTCTTCTGTGATTCCGGGGCCGAGAAACGTCTGATCGGCCAGATAGGGGCGCAACCGGTTGCTGCTCAGCACGATGAGCGGAGTGAGAATTCCCCAGTCGTCCACCACCAGGTGCTCGGCTTGGATGTGGCTGGCTTCGTCGGCCAGCCGGAATATAGCGTCGTTCCAGCTCTTCGTCGGACCGTAGGTATCCAATTGATAGAAATATTCGTTGGTGAGCAACAGATTGTCGACTGCCAGGAACAGCACCGCAGCCGCCAGCGCAATGGAGCCTATATATTTCCACCGCAGCGGCCGCCACTCGGCGGCCTGGACGAAGGCGATGGCCAGAAACCACTGCGGCAGCGGATACAGCAACACCACGTGATGGGCGCCCAATCCGGCATCTTTGGTTAGCGCCATCTGCAGCCACGCCACGGCCATGGCGATCAGGCAGAACAACAGCGGCTTACGAGCTGGAGTCAGCCAAAGCAGCGGCGTCAACGCCAGCGCGATCCAGAAAGCCGGCTCCAATTCGTTGTGACAGTGATAGCGGACGCCAGCCAGAGAGTGTACGTCTTCAGAGAAGCCTTGCAGCGCCGATGCGGATTCGCGTGGCGTCCCGGCTGCCCACGGCGGATGCACCATGTAATCCCACAGAATCTCGCCATCCCAGGTGATTCGCAGCGCGTGGATGCGGGAGGGCAACTGGGATAGCACGAAGGAGGAGTTGGAGTGCAGGGTCTCAAGGTCCCAAACGACGTTGTAAGCCACCAGTGGCAGCGCGCCCAGAATCAAGCCCGCAGCAGCCAGTCCCAGGTTTCTGGGCGTGCATCGCGACCACAGCTCGCGCGGAAATACGGCGATTGCGGCCAGGGCCAGTCCAATAAAGAGCCAGACGAAGAGCGCCTTGTCCCAAAACGCCAGGCCAAACCAGAAGAACCCCCAGAACAACGTGGATCGCTTGCCCGTGGACCAGAACTGAAGCAGCAGCGCCATGCCGGCCAGGGCCAGAAGGTGCTGCAGCGCAACTGGTCCCCAATCGAAACAAGTTGTCAAAAGATACACAGTGTCGGTGGCCAGCAACACACCGCCCACCCACGCTACCTTTCGGCCATGCGCTTTTTCTAGAAACCGGATGAAAAGCCAGATCGTCACAGTTCCTATCAGCAGGACGGGCAAACGGATGGTCAGGTAAGAAGGACGCACGCTCGCCAGGATTGGAAAGTAGATCCAACTTTTTAGAGCCCCCAAGTAGGAAAGCAGCATCAAAGGTATCTCGCCGTGGAAAACAGGAAGGCCAAAGACCGTGCTGCCGGGCAGCCGGTAGACGGCCGTTGCGAAAAAGACCTCGTCGGCTTGTATCCCCACGAGCGGCAGAAAGACTAGCCCTAGGCAAAAAAATAGGAGAGGAAGAATTGCGTAGGCCCACCTCCGTAATTTGAAGTTGGGTAACGCCGTCATGTGCCGATCTGGAACAAGGCCGGGGATCTAAAGCGGCTAGCCGGCCTGGAACGACCTGTGCAAGGTCCCGCAGGGCCGGGAATAATTACTAGCCAGAAGGTAATGAGTATACATCATCGGTGTGAGAAGAGCGGGTTGCGGGAAGAACGGCGTTACCAGGGGCGTCCACGGTACGTCTTTCTGCGATTGAAGCATAAACGTTTGGATGCAGTAGGCCGATATGAGGCAAATGTCAGTTGGGAGAGACCGAGACCAAACGAAACGGAACGGAGCGCCCCTGGTCCACTCGGGCTGCAAGAATTTTTTCCTGGCACTTGAATTGCTTAGGGGATATGGTATGATTTTGAGAGCCAAACTGCTGAGACCCTCTCCAGCCGATGGGCGCTGCCATCCGGCTGAGCGTGACTCTAAAGGTCCGTTAAGCTCCAGAGTTCACTCTAGTTCAGTAATTTGCTGTAACGGCTTGAACCTTTCGAGAGGATCCTGCGTCTAAACGTGGTGAAAGTGGCCCGTGAAGAGCCACTGGAAGTGAAGTAAGGCAAGTGAAGTAACTAATAAGAAGAAGGAGAGTTAACCCTATGACGAAGACCGAGCTAAACAAATTCAAAGAAGTCCTGGAAACTAAACAGGCTGAGTTGGCGCAGGTATTACGGAACCGTGAAGGCATTGCGATCGAGAAGAGCCCCGACGCGCTGGATGAAGTCCAGAACGCCGCTGAAAGGGAGCTTGCGATTCGCAATCTGGATCGGGAATCTAACCTTTTGCGTAATGTTCGCGCGGCGTTGCACCGCATGGACGAAGGCACCTTCGGCGTTTGCTTACATTGCGAAGAGGATATTAGCATCAAGCGTTTGCACGCCGTACCGTGGGCCGCTTATTGCATCCAGTGCCAGGAAATCGCGGACCGGAACCAGGAAGAGGGGTCCGATTCGCTCGACGACATTCTCGTTCACGCCGCCTAACCGGCGGGGTGCGCCTTTCGAAGGGGGCGTTTAAATTCGTCCCCTTCCCCGATTACGATCCCACGCCGATCATCCCTACACCAATCATCGCCAACATCCTGCCCGCCGCCTCGCGATCTCTCCGGTACGATTCAAACAGTTCAGGATTGCAGAACGAACAAAGTCCCGCGGTGCTGATTTGTCCCCGGCTGACGCCATTTCGTCCCAGTTGCCGACAGGTCGTCTCGACCAGATCGATTTTTGTTCGTCCCGAAAAACCAAACTGGATCGCCACCTCGGGGCCGACTTCGAAGCAGCACGCCCCGATTCCGGGCCCTATCGCTAGGACCAGGTCCTCGGGCTTGCTGCCGAAATGACGAGTCATGGCCGCAATCGCTTTCGGGCCAATCTCGGAAACCACCCCTCGCCATCCGGCGTGAATCGCGGCCACGGCCCGATTCCTCGGGTCGGCGATCAAAATAGGGAGACAATCGGCGGTTCGGATTGCCAGACCTATGCCGGAAATATTCGATAGCAGCGCATCGCCTTCGCCCTGAGGTCCGGGGGCTTCGACCAGCAAAACCCGGTCCGAGTGAATCTGTTTCGCGCTAGCCAACTGACCGCCGACTGGCCATCCAGGACTCAGCCGCGTTCCGAACCCGTGCCGGAGCCATGGCAAAGCATCGAGAGTCTCCGCTCGCAAAACATTGTCGCTGCCGCGCCGGAACAAAGTTCATTGTAACCCGTAGTTTGTAACCGAATGTGCCACAGCAGCCGCCTTTAGGTTAGGTCAGAGTATAAACGAGGTGATCGGGGAAGCCCACCGCTTCCTTACGGTCGCGGCTCTGTAACGCGAGGGTTCTACCGAGCCGCGCGCGTGAGCAAGCGGTGTTTTCCGACTTTCGACACAGCCTGCTAAACTACGGTGTGGTCCGAATGGTCGTCATCCGCCGGATTCCGTTGGGGTCCAGAATGCTATTCACGCCCCCATAAATAATAAACACGATCACATCGCCCGGCGGCGCGTCCGCCGGCACCTGGACATTGATCTGCCAAAGTCCCGCGAACCCCGGCGCCAGCCCCGACCATTGGACGCCGCTGGAGGGAACGAACCCCGCATTAACGAAGACCTGTGGCGTCTCCGGCGTCGAAACAAGCCCTTGCGCGGGCAGGCCATCGAGCGGCAATCCACCGACAGCCCCTTGCCCGGTGCCATAAAGCGTCACCGTGCTCCCCGCCTTGGCCGGATTCGCGCCATTGTTTACCGAGCCATCCTGATTCAGCGCCACAACCTGTCCCGAGCCGCTGCCATCCACCGTGAACAGGCCAGGCGACTCCGCGTCTATCTGGAAAAGCCAGCTTGCCAGCACTTGTCCCGTGGAAACGCTCGACACCTGGATCTCCTCCAGGCCGCCCTCCGGAGTGGCGCCTGGAACCTGGAAGTTGATCTGGCCGGGTGAAACATATAGCAGGGGCGCAGGTATTCCGCCCACCGTGACTTGGATGTCGCCAAGCGCGGCGGCGATCGGGTTCGTGGAGAAGGCCGCGGTTGTGCCGCCAAAAGGCGCGGAAGGGAAAGAGAAAATGGTCGCCAACATCCCCGGCGCGAATCTGCCGAAGAAATTAGCGGCGTTGCCCGAGAGCCGTCCGGGCACGCCGCCCGCGGAAGTGGTGTAGTCGATGGCGGGATAATAGAACCCGATGCGGTTGGCCCCACCCTCGGCGATCACAGGATTGCCGAATGGATCGGCCGCGATCGAAACAGGTCCGAAGACGTTCAGCGTCGCGCTGGGCGCCGCGTTCTCAATGATCGAGACGCCGCTGGCATATTGCAGTATCTGATTTCCGCCCGTGTTGGCGACCCAGATCGCTCCGCTCGACGGATCCACAAAGACGCCGTACGGATTGCTCAGGCTGGCGATGGAATAAAGCACGGCGGGATTGTTCCCGGCCGTGGGAACGCTCGGCAGCACGGCGATGCGAGCGTTGCCCGTGTCGGCGACATACAGTTGATCGTTCGAATCGAGCGAAATCAGATGCGGCCCAGCGAGCACGCCGGCCTGCGACGAATTAAAGTCGGGCTGGCCGAAGACGTTGCTGGCAGCCTCGCCCGGCTGAAGGTCGCCGCCGGTCTTCTCAAAATAAAGAACGCGGTTCGCCAGAGGATCGGACACCACCAGGCCGCCCGCGGCGGTGAAAGCCAGCCCATACGCGCTACTCATGGTCTGCGCGCTCACATCTTTGATGGGCTGTCCGAAAAGACTGGTTTGCCCCAGAACCAGATTGGCCTGGGGCAATCCGGCGGCGGTCTGCGCGAAGGGCGCTGGAAACCGGAGAACGCGGGCGTTGCAGGTGTCGGCGACATACAGGTTGCCGTGGGGGTCCACGGCGAGACCCTCCGGCGACCATAGCCCCTGCGCATTCGCTTGCGTTGGGTTGTTGCTGGGGTAGTTTACCAAAGCTGTGGCCAGATCCGGCTGTCCGATCACCAGGTCGGCGGTACCATCGGCTCTTACCTTGCGGTAATCGCGATAGCCAAGGACCCGGTTGTTCAGCGGATCGGCGACATAGAGATGCGGCGGCGTGGAGCGCCCGTCAATCGCCGCGCTCCCTCCCAGCAAGAACGGCTGCGAACCATTCACGCTGCACGATCCCGTATTGCCGCTGAAGCCGACTTCGCGGCCATCGATACGGTTGAGCGAATTGTACGGAAAGTCGGACTGCCCGAGCAGCCGCGTGGCAGTCGTGAAGGCGCCGGCCTGCTGTTGCGGAAACGCGAGCACGCGGTTGTTTCCCGAATCGGCGACATAGAGGGTTCCCGCTGGGTCAAACGCCGCGCTCACCGGCCCGCCCACAAACGGATTCGGCTGGGGTCCGGCAAAGGTTGCTGCGCTGGGTTGCGCCAGCCCTCGATTCGACCGCGCACTCCCAAAATCAACCTGTCCGATCACGGTCTGCGCGGGCGGCGAAAACGCGGCGCTCTCGAGCGGCCATTGCGCGAACGGATTGTAGCCCAGGATGCGAGCGTTGCCGGTATCGAGAACGTATGGATTGCTTCCAATGAAGAAAATCGCTTGCGGCGGCACGGCTTGGCCGTTGCTATCCACCGCGCCCAGCGTGCTCTCGCTCACCAGCGGCGCGTTGGGCGTGGTGACGACGCCCATGATGCGCGCGCTGGCCTGCCCGATCGCAAACGGCGGAGCATAAACCACCACGCGGTTCGAGCTGTCGGCTATGAAAAGATTCCCCTGTGGATCGAAAGCCAGCCCGGCGGGCTGCGAAAGATAATTCTTCCCGCTGCGCGTGAGATTGGGGGGCAAGGATGTCGACGAGAAATCGTTCTGCCCGAGAACCAAATCGGCCGCCGGTTGGTTGCCTGCGCCCGGCGTAAGCGCGCTCGCTGGAAAACTCAGCACGCGATTGTTGCCCGGATCGGATATCCACAGATTACCCTGCCGATCGAACGCGAGACCTGCGCGAAACACTCCGCCGCCATTGGCCAGCGCGAGTGTGCCGGCGGTCGGCGCGCGTTGACCGCCGTTGGCTGAATTGCCGTTCAGATCGGGCTGGCCGATGATCAGGTCCACCGCCAGCAAATCGCTGGTTTGAGCGAACGGCGCCGGATAGCGCAGCACGCGGTTATTGCCCGCGTCGATGACGTAGAGGTTGCCCTTCGCGTCGACGGTGAGGCCGACGGGGCTGGATAGCCCCGTGCTCAAATCGCCGCCCGGCCCTTCGGGAGCCGTGGAAAACAGATCCCGCTGGCCAATCGCCAGGCCGGCGTAATCGCCTTTGGTAAATGCCGCGGCGTTCTTCCACGCCAGCACGCGGTTGTTGCCGAAGTCGGCGACGTAGAGAATGGGAGGCGTGACCGAGAGGTCCAGCGCGACCGCCTGCGGACTGTTGAATTCCCGGCCCTCAACCAGGTTGGGCGCAATCGCGGTCAATACGCCCTGTTGCTGCAAGACGGATTGTCCAACGATTCGCGACGGAGCAGGATTGAAAATGGTCTGCGCGTCAATGAACCGGACGGGCCACTGTACAGCCACGAGCAGAAGCGCACTGGGAATTATTCTGTGATACGCCACTGGGCTAAGTGATGAGGTGGCCGTTTGGCGGGAAATTTCTCTTCCAATACCGATCGCTCGCCACCATGGGGCTGGCCGGGGCGGGCGATTGGCGGATCAATACAGTTTGCCCCTCACTCGCGCGATGGTCTCCATGTTCGCTCGCTATCGATTTCCGCATCTCGTTTTCTATCCATACACGCAAACTGCCGCTGGTCGCCGGCCCCAAAGTAACGATTTTCGGAGGGCCAGTGGCACAAGACGGAGAGTTCGAGGCGGCTGAACTATCTCAAGCTCCCCGTTCTCAATGTCGCGGACGAGCTTGGCGGCGCGCTCCCAGTTCCGCGTCTTCAAACGGCGGCGGTAAGGCTTGCCGTCCAAGGTGTTGGTCGCCCACAACGGGCAATGGTATTTTCTGGAGTTCCTGTCATCGGAAACTTGCGGGACTTTCGATGGCGGCGATAGATCGTGAGTATCGTAACCCGATTCCTGCAACCCGCGGGTGACTGGCAAAGGCCGCCGTCAGTGGTACCCGCATGGGTTTCCTTTAACGCCGCCCAACGTTGGAGGAGCCTGGGAAACGTGCGCTGGTCGTAGCCCAACTTTCGCAGTTGGGGACATCTGAGACCGGGAGTGCCTTTGTTTTCAATAGAGGCATCCCAAAGGTCTCCACTACATTTCGAGCTGGGGAAAAACGCCGATGGCTGCGGTGCTGATGCGG
>Ga0302325_10020191_pt1 | contig 13978 bp, 9 predicted proteins | sample Palsa_T0_2_FD_201948 | JGI IMG/M metagenome (GOLD analysis project Ga0302325, IMG submission 201948) | Peat permafrost microbial communities from Stordalen Mire near Abisko, Sweden - Palsa_T0_2 | ecosystem: Environmental > Terrestrial > Soil > Palsa > Peat permafrost | place: Sweden: Abisko... | reverse complement strand
GGACGAACGCCGGGCGCGCCAGACACCACTCATGCCTTGCCGCCACGCATCGTCGAAGCTCGAGAGCATCCACGGCACCAGGCCGAAGACACGCAGCTCCTGCGCCGCCTCTGCGCTCAGGGCGACCTCGCGGAAGTAGTGGGCTCGGCGTACCGGCTCATCGCCGTAGCCGACTGCCTCGCGTTGACGCATGCGCAGGCGATGCCCGACCGCTGCGTAGATCACGACAAGAGCGACCGCCAACCTCCAGTCGTACCGGGCGACCAAGATCGCCGACGTCACGGCGATGACGCGGAAGGTGACCAGACGCCGGAGCCCGCTGACAAAGGCAAACATGTTGGGCCATCGATCGGCCTCTGCCATATCGACCAGCTCGTGATGCTCGGGTGTGAGCAGGAGGTCGAGACTGGCCGGCGCAAGCGACGCGGCCATAGCCCGCTTGTTGACCCGGTAGAGGACGCGGGTGGAGAAGCCTTGGGCGGCCGCGAACGTGAGAGCGTCGCTGGTCTGACCGAGGGCAAAGGCGCCGACCAGCACGGCGATCGACCAGAGCGCATCGTGACCGGCCGGGGAGCCCAGCCCGCCCTCCGACAAGGCGCTCGGGACGGCACCGAGCAGGTGGCCCCCGGCCACAGTGGACACAGCCGGGAGCGCTCCTTCGATGACGGCCGTGACCCCGAGAAGGACGGTCCAGAGCCGGCCCAGCTCCCACGTGATCCGCACCCCGGCAAGGGCCGAAGCGGCGCGCTGGCGCGGCAAAGTCTCGCTCCGAGCGCCCCTCATGCCGACACGCTACGGCCGATGCCGCGAGCGCCGCCCCGATTTAGGAGGGCGACGACAAAAGGGTCAGCGGTAGTTGCCTGTGTGGCCGAGGGAGTATCGCCCCGGCTGGGGGAAGTAGTCCAGACCGTGTGGACCGGCTCCCACCGGGATGCGGGCCAACAGTTGACCGGTCGTCGTGTCGATCACGTACACCTCGGCGTTGTATCGCCCGGACAACCAGAGCTGGGTGCCGTCCGGAGATACCCCTCCCATGTCCGGGCTCCCGACGAACGGCCACTGGGCCACGATCTGGTTGGTCGCGAAGCTGATCACCGTGACACCCTGCCCCGGCAGGTCCCGGGCAGGGTCGCCTCGATTGCTCACGTACAACTCCGTGCCATCCCGGCTCGGATAGAGACCGTGTGCGCCGTAGCCGGTGTGGATGAAGCCGACCTCCGTCATGTTGTCGCCGTCGATGAGGCTGACCCCGTCTCGCTTTTGGTTGGTCACGTAAAACAGCTTCCCGTCCGGCGCCAGCTTCACGTCGACGGGCGACCCCCCCACCCGCAGTGAGCCGACGACGGTCATGGTCTGCATGTCGACCTTGACCAGATCGCCTGAGTACTCAGCCGAGACGATGGCGTAGGTCCCATCGGCCGAGAAATCCATGTGATCGATCCCGTCGATAGGCAGCGGGATGGGCAGGCTCTTGATGAGAGCGAAGGTGTGTGGATCGCGGAAGTCGAGGCGCCGCAGCGACTCGCACACGACGATCGCCATCTTGCCGTCAGGCGTGAAGTAGAGGTTGTACGGATCTGGGACGGCGATGTTGGGCCCGGCCGGCAGGCCGGTGGCCGGATCGATCGGCGTCAGTGAGTTGCCGGCGTCATTGTCGGCGTAGAGCTCCGAGAGATCCCAGGCTGGCGATACATGCTGGGGGTTGGCGCCGGTCACGTACTGATGGATGACTTTGAACGTGGCCGGGTCGATCACGTCCACCGTGTCAGAGTCGCTGTTGGGGACGTAGACCAGCGGATGATCGATGATGCTCTGCGGCAGGCTGGGTGACCAGTCCCCGGCCATGTCGTGGGCGTACACGTCGAGCGGCGCGGTCCCAGCGGCCCCGGCCGGTCCGACCGCAGCGGAGCCCGAGCCGCTCGAGCCCGGCGGGGGTGTTGATGAGTGACTCCCGCCCGAGCAGGCCGAGAGCACGAGAGCGACCGCTGCCGCGACAACCATGACGCGGCGGCCCGGCACGCGTCGGACCCTACTTTGTCGAGATCGTGACCCCGCGTGCAGCCACCCAGGGGCCGCTGAAGTAGCCGAAGTCGACCGTCTCGCGCGAAACGGCGCGGATCTGCTGCAGGACATCGGCAAAGTTGCCGGCGATCATCGTCTCGGACAGGGGTCCGCGGACCTTGCCACCCTCGACGTAGAACGAGCTTTTGGCGACGCCCGAGAAGTCGAGCTTCTGGTTGGGCATCCCGCCGGAGAACCGACCAAGCAGGATGCCCTGGTCCGTTGAGGCGATCAACTCCTCCAGCGGCGTCTCGCCTGGGGCGACGACAAAGTTGGTGCAGCCCGTCGTCATCGGTCGGTCAAGTCGGTGCGCGCTGTACCAATCGATCAAGAAGTTGGACAGCACCCCGTCACGGATGATGTCAAGGTCGCCGTTGGCAAAGCCTTCGGCGTCGAACGGCGTCGACCCGGCCAGCGCGCTCGGCTGATGGAGCAGGCTGAACGATGGCGCGGCGATCGCCTTGCCGAGGCTGTCGGCGAACGGCGTCCCTTTGCGGATCAGCGCCATGCCCGACACAGCCTGAGCGATCGTGCCGGCCGCCACCGAAAGCGCCTCCGGCGTGAAGATGAGGTCGCCGACGAAGGTCGCGGGGACCGGCTGCGGGTCGAACGATGCCGCGAGATCCTCGAGCAGTCGATGGATGGGTACCAGCGTCGCGAGATCAGCGGTCGGCCGCTCGCTGACCACGGCGCCGTGGTTGAACGACGTGGACCGCTCGCCATCCTTGCCGCTGGACATCACGTTGACGCGGTAGCGGCCGCGACGAGCGTGCTGCACGCGACCGTAGGAGTTGGCGTACGAACGCCATGTGCACTCGAAGGCGTACGCGGACGACTCAGTCCGCAGGCTGGGATACTCGTCACGCACGGCGCTGATGAAGCGCAGGACGGCGTCGATCATCTGCTCTTTGTCCGGGACCTCGTCGCCATCGCTCACGGCCTCGGTGGCCGGATCTTCGGGGAGCACGTTGGCGAAGTCAGGCTGACCGGCTCGCGCCGCGGTGACCGCCTCTTTGACGGCACGGTCCACTGCGTCATGACCGCGACCGGTGAGCTCGGTCGCGCCGCGGCAGCCATCGACGAAGACAGTGATGGAGAGGCTGTCGCTCACCGTCGAGCGGACGAGCGTGACGTCATGGGTGTCGAAGTTGACCTCGAACTGCTGCTGGTAGCCGTGCATCACCTTGGCGCTGTCGGCCCCGGCGAGCAGGGCTCGATCGACGGCGTCCGCCGCGACCTCTACACCGACGGAAGGATCGAGTGCGAGAGCCATCATCGACCTCCGACGCCGATGCGGCACTTGACGGCCGGGCCACCCATGCCGACGGGGATCGGTTGCTTTTTGCCGCACATCCCCCCGCGGCCCCAGGTCATGTCGTCGCTGACGTGGGTGATGGTCTTGAGCATGTCGAAGGCGACGCCGGCGATGGTGGTGTCCCGCACGGCCCGACCGACCTTGCCGTCGACGATCTCATAGCCGCAACCCACGCCGAACATGAACTCGCTCGTCGTGTCCGCCTGCCCGTTGGTGGCGCGCTTGAAGTAGTAGCCCCGGTCGACGGCGGCGATCATGTCCTCGAGCCGGTCGGTGCCGGGGAGGATCGCCGTGTTGCGCATCCGGACCAAGGGCTCGTCATCGAACCGATACGCGCGGGCATTGCCGGTGGGCTCCTCGCCCATGATCCGGGCTGTCTCCTTGTTGTGAAGGAAGCTCTTGAGGACGCCGTCTTCGATGATGGTGACGTCCCGGCAGGGGGTGCCCTCGTCATCGACATGGATGGCGATGCCGCCCTTGCCATCAGGACCCCGCTCCGCGAAGTCGGTCAGCGTGACCTTCTCCGATGCGATGAGGTCGCCGACGTGGTCGCCGGCGACCGAACCGCCGAGGACAAGGTCGGCCTCGCACGTGTGGCCGATGGCCTCGTGGGCAAGGATCCCGGCGAGCGCCGAGTCAAGGATCACGTCGTGCTCCCCCGGCTCGCAGTAGATGCCGGCGGCTTTGTCTCGGACTTCGGTGTAGAGCACGTCAAGTGCCGGGCGCATCGACTCGATGTCGAAGAGGTGGTCCTGGGCCTCACCGAAGCCGCCGAACGAGTCATAGATCTCCACGACGCCATCGTTGGCCTGATAGGAGAGCCGCACCATGACGGTGCAGCGCGGCACGTACGAGTACGCCAGCGCGCCGAGGGAGTTGGCGACGGCCTTCTCGATGGTGAGTGTGTTGAACATCACATCGATGTTGACCAGATCGGGGTAGGTCGACCGCAGGTAGGCGTCGACAGCCCGCAGAACATCGAGCTGCTCCTTGGGTGTCATAGCTGCGACAGCGCTGCGATAGTCGAACGTGCCCTGCCCAGCTCCCGCGTCAGGAAGGTCACCCTCAGATCGGGCTGCCCGCCGCTGCAGCAGCACGGCATTGTCGATCGCCTGCTCGAGCACCTGCGGGATGGCGTCGTTGCTCAGCGAAGGCAGGGAGGCAAAACCAAAGGCGCCGTCCTGATAGCTGCGGGCCGACACGCCGCCGATGGTCGTCGCCCGGTTGACCATGACCGTCCCACCGATCATGGAGATGCTGGTCTCGTAGTTGTTGTGGAGACGTAGCTCGGTGTACGGCGCAAGCTGGTCCGAGTAGCGCTGGAGTTGGTCGAGCATCTGTCCCCAATCTGCGTGGTGAATTTGTCCCATTCTCGCACGCCCGCAGCGTCAGCTCATCCGGGCGTCCGTGTCGACGATCACCCGCTCCGAACGACCCAGCCGGTGTTCGACGAGCAGGGTCCGATTGCCGACCTTCCAGAGGGCGACGCCGCGCGGCAAACGCGGCAGCAGCTCGGCCTCGGTGTCGGACAGCCCCAGCAGATCCTGGGCTCCGTCGACCTCGCTCGGCGGCTGCCCATAAATGATGCGGGTCTCGACATCGGCGAGGAGGCCGCGGGCCAACCGGACCTGCTCGGACCCTTGGTCGCCCGCCGCCGTCAGGTCCGACAGTCGGTGGACGACCACCATTGTGGATACGCCGTGGGCTCGGCTCAGCTTGGCGCTCGCTCGCAGCCAGCGGGCGATCGCCAGATTGGACAGCACCGCCCAGGCTTCGTCGACCACGACGATCCGGTGCACGCCATCTCCGTTGGTGAACATGGCCTGGAGCCACGCAGTCGCACACGTCATCAGCACGCCGAGTGCGGACGACGAATAGACCGCGCTCAGGTCGAGTACGACAACTGGGGCGGTGAGGTCCAGGCCCGGGGTCGTCTCACCGTCGAACATTCCTCGTAAGTCGCCTTCGACGAGGCGCCGCAATTCAAGGGCTACCTCCCGCCCGTCGGCCGCCAACGTCGCTTCGTCGCTGTGGATGGACGCGGCTGTGGTCCAGTCCGGGACGAGGAGCGCTTGCACCACGGCAGGCAGGGTGGCTGCGCCTCCCGACCGATCGGCGGCCGTCACCGCGGCAAGGGCCAACTCGGCCGCTGTGCGTTCGCGCGGCAGCAGCGCCCGCCCCAACGCCGCCGCGGCCAACGATCCCAGAAGCTCGGCTTGGCTTCGGTGCGAATCGGCATGCACCCCGCCGGGCGGATCGAGCGGGTTGAGCCGGACGTGCCCGCCGGGCATGAGGCGGATCGGGGCAACTCCGCAGGCGGCTGCCAAGGCCCCGTATTCACCCTTCGGATCGACGATCCATGCTTGGCGGCCAAAGACCAGCTCCCGCCAGAGATAGGTCTTCACGAGCGCCGACTTCCCTCGACCGATCTGGCCGATGACGAGAGCGTTGGGACTCGTGATGCGGCCCACTTGATACAACTCCCAGGGGTCATACGCGAAGGCGCCGCCCAAGAGGTCTCGGCCGATGTAGGCGCCGCGGGTACCGAACCCCGCCTCAGCAACGAAGGGGTAGACGGCCTGTAGCTGAGCGGTGGTCGCTCGATGGGGGCTCGATCCCAGACCGGGCATGGTCAGCGACCCGCCAGTCCACGACCGAATGGCAAGGTCCATGCAAACGCCAGATCCTGAGCTCCATGCAGCAAGCGGAGCTCGAGACGGCACTGATGGGCGGCCTGGATGACCTCGCCACACGCCACCTCGAGCTGCTGTCGGTCGGCCGCCGTCACCGTGACGTAGCCGCTGAATCGATAGGCCGCGTGTCCATCGGACAACTCCGCTTCACGGCGGGCGATGCCTTCGCCCTCGCGGCGCCGGCGCGCCGTCGCCAAGAAGCCGGCTCGCTGGCGCAGATCATCGTCGGCGACCTGCGCTGTGCGCGCCGCCTCGGCCTCTCGAACACCGGCCGATGGTGGGAGTGGCCGCATCACGACCGAGATGGTGCGTTGGCCGGCGGCGTGCAGGAGCAACGGCGTCAAGAAGTCGGCACTCACCTCGCTCCGCGGCCACTCCGCCACCCAGAAGGTGGCGTGCCACGTCTCATCTGTGCGCCACCATGACCAGGATTCCTCCGTCGATGCTGGCCACGCCCCGTCGGGCAGCGGCCCGTCGAGGTCGGCGTGGAGGGCCCGGCGGCGCCCGATGGCCGTGCGCGCCCGGGGATCGAACGCTGTCCGCAGGACTCCGCCGAGCTCTCGCCGCGACAGGGCATGATCGACGTCAACCTCGGCTGAGCGCAGTTGGCCCTCGAGCAGCCGTACCTCGCGCAGCAACATGGCGTCGACCGCCTGGGGATTGTGGCGCCGCGGTCCTCGGATGGTCAGGGCGACGAAACACTCGTGCTCCTGGCCCAGAGGCCCGGCCTCGGCGATCAACTCCATGTACGAACGCCCGGCCGGCGTGTCGGCACGCACCACGGCGGCTTCGTCAAAGTGTCGGACGAGAGCGTCGGAGTCACCCGGCACCGTCCGCTCCACCCACTGAAGGCTCCGGACCGGTCCACCTTCCCGGGACAGCCCGGCGAGGACGGCCGACCAGGACGCGAGTCGTCGCTCCTTGTCGACGGCGTCCAGCAAGGTGAACGAACGTCCCCTGACAGCCAGGACGGCCGTCAGCGTCCCGGTCGTGCCATCCCGAACGACGCCCATCGGCGACGCGCCGACCCGCGGCACCTCGTCAAACTTCAAGCCGGCGAAGGCCGACGGTATGGGCATCATCGATCCAGGCGTCGGCGACCGCCGACCCCGCGGCGTGGTTCGATGGGCACCCGTCAGCACTCGGCACGCCCGCCTCGTCACCGTCGGCGCCCACTGCTCGACGGGCCGACCGGCGATCGCGACGAAGGCCGCCGCGGTCGCCGCCAACATCACGACGCCGGCCGCAGCAACACCGGCGATGTCCGGCATAGCCCGCAGCAACCCGACGTCGACAACCAGTCCGGCGCCGAGCAGCCCCACTTGGCCGGCGCGAAGACCGGCGACCACACCACGCTGCTCCAGCGGGGCGAAGACGTAGCGACGGGTCTCAACCATCTCCGCCGCCGCTCAAGCGCGACGTGGCGTCAGCAGCGCCCTCGACCCGTCCGGCTACCGCGTGAGCCTTGTCGACGGCGACGGCGCCGACGGCGAGGGGTGCCGCCACGGCGCCGACGGCGGTGGCCGCGGCGCCGGCGCCTCCCGCGCCCGCCCCTTCGGCTGCCCCGGCAATCCCGCCGCCACCGGCACCACCCGCAGACCCTGCCCCGGCCGGCACCGGCTTGTCGGCGCCGGCTTGTGTCATGTCCTCGGCGAGGCCGCGCTCCGAGGCCTGCGTCGCCAAACCCTGGCCGCCTTGTCGCTGCGGGTCGGCCCCCGACGCCCCGCCGCCACCGTCCGGGAACAGCCGCTCATGCAGCTTTTGCTGCGTGGCCTGGAGCGGTGCCGACGCCCGCCCGCCGGCACCTTCGAGGTGTCCCATCATCCCCGCCTCGACAATCGGCACCATCCGCAGCAGGGTGAACGGCGCGGCGCCGGCGAGAAGGAGCAGGGCCGCACCCGCCAGCAGCCCCGAGAGCCCGCCTCCCGAAATGCCGGCGCCCACGGCGGCGACGGCCATGCTGATGATGGCCACGACGACAAACTTCGACAGGATGAGTGCGGCCAACGTCTCGGCGAGGCGGCGACCCCAGCGGGCCGTCGGCGGCCACAACAGACCGGCCAGCGCGAGCGGGAGAAAAAGCATGGCCACGTAGACAGCGGCCGACCGCACGATCATCTCGAGCGTCAAGAAGAACGCCCCGCAAGCGACGAGGATGCACACGATCACCAAACCGAAGCCACCGGCGCCAGGTACGCCTTTGTTGAGCAGCTGACTGAGCCCCAACAACAACGAGTTGGCGTCGTTGGCCGTGTTGGAGGTGACGAGGGCGCAGAGCTCGTCGGTCGTGGCCAGTCCCAGATTGACGAGGTCAATGGCCACGGTCGTGCCGACCGCGGCGATCGGGAGTTGTATGGCCACAGCCCTGATCAGCGGGCCGGCGTCCTGTCGAACGATGGCGGTGATCGCCGTCGCGAATATCAGCGGCAACGAGAGCAGCAAGGCGATGTAGGCCATGGTGGCGTAGTGGCCATCGAGCCAGCCGGCCTCGAGATCGGGCGTCGTTTGGTTGTTGATCACTGTCGCCAGCGCCGTGATCAGTGAGCCCGTCCCGCTGGCCACCCAGTTGGAGATGACGTCGAGCATCGTCGCCGCGCTGTCTTGGGCGAGACCACTGGCCAGGTCTCCGATCGCCGGCAGTGGGTCGAGTGACCGGGCCACGGGCCCGCTGGTCGGAGCGGCCGCCGCGACCGTGCCCGAGCCCTTGACAAGGACGAGCCCGAACGTGGCCACCAAAACCACGAGCGCGCCGACCCCAAGCATGCGGACGACGCGCATGTCATTGACTCCTGACTTGCCCGCCGAGCCCAAACAAGAAGTTGATCAGCGCCGGCGCCGCTCCGATGAGGACGGCGGCGAAGGCTGCGACAAACAAGCCCTTACGACCGTTGGCCGCTTGCTGATAATTGGACGAGTGGTGGCCCAGCGCCCACAGCGCGGCGCCGATGAGCATCCCCACGAGCGCCGCCATCAAGGCCCACGTCCCCAGCCCGTTGATGAGCGTCTGGAGTTGCTCGGTGCCTGGGAGGTCCCCGCCCGGCTGGACGATCACACTTCTTGCGAACATGGCCACTCCTTCTTTGGATGATTCTTCTACTATTTCATGTCTTTCCATGTCCGTCTAGAGGGGGATCCCAAGTCCCTGATCGATGGAGCGATCGGGAAACCGTTCGGCGTCGGCCATCGACCGCGCACCCGCGGCCCTCCACTCCCGGCGGGCCATGGCGTCGTGCGGGGGTGCGCCCAGGTCGGCGCCGACACCCTCCGCCAGTCGGCCGAGCGCGGCTACCCGAAGCTCGATGTGGGAGCGCAGCGCGGCGAGGCGATCGCGGTCAGGAGCGCTGGCCTCCTCCAGCGCTGCCCGCGCGGGCCCTCGGCGGTCCCGCTGGCGCGCCGCCTCCTCTACCGCGTCCACCTCCCGATATGCAGCGGTGCGCTGCGCCATCCACATCACCGCAGCAGCCGGGTCGCCGCGGGCAACGGCCTGCTCGTGATGGTGCGTCGCTTGCGCTGACCAACTCGCCGCGGCCCGAGCGCGTCCGTCAAGACGCCGTTGCTCACCACGCTCATCGGGGAGGAGGCGCCGTCTCAGGAGATCGGCTTCATGATCGAGGAAGGGCAGAGGCGACCGACGCTCGGCAGGGGACAGACCGGGTGGAGGCCGTCCGACATCCACCGTGATGTAGCGGTGGACGTCGTGTCCGCTGAGGTGGCGCTCAGCCACATCCCGACCACCCAGGACGTACACGTCGCCGCGGCCGGCGATCAAGGAGGCCAGCGGCGGCACAACGTGAGCGTGGACGACGCCCGCCAGTTGGCCGGCACGCAGATCGACCTGACGACCATCGTTGAGCGTCACCGTGATCCGTGCCGCGCCAACCTGGGTGCTGGTCACTCGGCCGCTGTCGTGGCGGTCGACGCCGAGCGTCGGGCGTGGGGCTGTGAACCGCACCCTGTCCCCCACCGCCATGCCGCCGACCTCCTCGCTGGCCAGACGGCCGGCCTCGCGAAGGGCGGCGCGGGCCATCACATTGAGATCGACGATCTCATTGGGCTCGGCAACGAGGACCGCTTGCCGGCCGGCGCTGCCCGCCGCGGCCCAGTCGTCGATCGCGGTGGCCGAGGCCCGTCCCGCGGAGGCCGCGGCGGTGAGCGAGCCATGCTCGTCGTCGATCGTGGTGAGGGACCCCACGGGCTCAGTGACGAGGGGCGTCGAGGGGTGATGGGTGGACATGACCTGTATCCCGCACGCGCGGGCGGCCTCCAGCAGCGGTTGGACGCTGGCGCTCGCCATGCGATGGGCGCCATCGACGACCATCGCATCCCCGGCACCCAAGCCAAGCCTTATCAGCGTTGTCGCAGCGGCTTCAACGGGGAGGGTGAGCGCTCCAGTGCGATCGCTGAGCGCCGCCGCCCGCGACTCGTCGGCGACGACGACGACAAGGCGGTGCCCACTGTCGGCCAATCGCCGGCGCATCTGATCCAGGGCCTCAGGTCGGTCATCGACAGTGGGGACGGACGCCAACATCGACGCCACTCGATCCTGTCGGGCCAGGGCCGTCGCCGTCGTGAACCGCGACGCGGCGTGGCGACCGGTCGATCGACCCAACCGGACCACCTCTGGACGATTGATCAACCCGTCGCAGATTGCCTCGGCCTCCTGGGCCGAGGCACCGTCGATCAAGGCATTGGCGATGGCGACCATGGCGTCAGCGCGCGTCCAGCGGTCGACGGTTGGTACAAGCCCTTCGAGATGGACCTCGACCGCAGCGCGCTGCCCCGCGCCAAGTGTCGGCACCTCCCAGCCGGCCTCGCGAGCACGCGTACGCCACACCGCGTGGAGGCCAACGGCATCGATCAGGCCGACGCGCTCCGGACGCGTGACGCGCTCCGCCCACTTGCGGTCGCCGACGTAGCCGTCGGCGCCGTCAAGGACCGCCGCCCGCCGTTGGCTGAACGCACCCCGCATCTCGCTCGGAACCTCGCGGCAATCGGCCCGCCCACCGACTGCCGCCTCCCAGGTCACCCCCAGCGACCTGGTGAGACCGTCGCGCAGGACCACGTGATACATCGCCGCCGCACCCCGGCGTTGGCCGTACAGGAGCGGCGTGTGCAGCGCGCGCCACACGCCGTCCGGACCGCACGCCAGATTGGCCGTCACGGCATGGGTGTGAAGATGCGGATCGTCGGCCCGGGAAGTCCGATGCCGGAAGGCAGCGATGACAAGCCCAGTGGCCTCCACGGAGCGGCCGTCGACTCGCACCGCGCACGCGTGCCGCTCGAGGTAGGCGATGCCGGCGTCTACCGCGGCGTCGTGGGCGTGCCGCACCGCGGCGGCCACCTCCGGCGAACCCAAACCGTGGAGGACGGAGACCGACTTCGGGGCGGCGAAGGTCATGTCCAACCCGGGGACACGACCCCTCCCGGAAGGAAGGACATCACGCAGCGCCGGGCCGACCACCACCCCGTCAAGGCCGCGATCAGCGGCGCCGGCTCCCAGCCACCGACCGGGCGCCTCACCTCGCTCGGGCGCGTCGCCACTGTCCGGGCCGATGGCCCGCAGGTAGTACCGATGAGGCTCGGGGCCGAGTCGGTGGATGATTAGCATATTGCTTTTCATATCCTTTTATGTCTCCACTGTCTAGCGATGGAGCGGCCCACGACAGCATCCGAGGGACCCCTCCTGATGGCCGCGTCCACCCTGTTGGTGATGGCGACGGGCCTGTGGCTGGGGGGCGCCCTGTCGGCCTGGATGTGGTCGGGCCGAAGGCCCGACGTACCGCTCGGCGCCGCGGCACTCCTCCTGATCCGCACCTTGGCCACCCCCAGTCGGCCGGCCCGGGCGTGGCCGAGGGGGACGACGTTGCCGCCCGCCGCCATCCTCATCGGCGCCGAAGCGGCGGGGGCCCTGGCCGGCCTCGCCCTGCTCGTCGGCGCTGTCGCGGCCTGGGCCCGGCGAGCTCACTCGACCCCGCACCTCGCCCGCCTGAGACGGCGCCTCCTGCCTCGCCCACGTCCGACGCGGCCGACGACTCCGACCGCCGGGGCGTGGGCCCGCCGGTCCGATCTCCAGACCTTGGCGGTACGGTCGCCCACAGCCGGCCGGCTGACCCTGGGCCGCAACGGGCGCGGACTCCTGGCGGCGGAACGCCGCGCGTCGGTCGTTGTCCTCGGGCCCTCCCAGTCAGGCAAAACGACAGGCCTGGCCATCCCCGCCATCCTCGAGTGGCAAGGCCCGGTCGTTGCCACATCGGTCAAGAGCGACCTGGCCCGCGACACGATCGCGACCCGAGGCCAGCGGGGTCCGGTCTGGGTGTACGACCCGACCCGCTCGACCGGTCTGCCCGCCAGCGGCTGGTCGCCACTGGCCGCGTGCGGCGACTGGCAGGCAGCGCGACGTACGGCGTCGTGGCTCTGCGGCGCGTCGCGTTCGGGAGGTGGCAGCGGAGTCAACGACGAGGACTTCTGGTACGCGGCCGCTGGGAAGTTGCTGGCGCCCTACCTCTTGGCGGCGGCCGTCTCGGGCCGCGACATCGGCCAGGTTGTGCGCTGGGTCGATACCCAAGAGGAGTCCGAGGTCGCCCAACTCCTCGACGTGGCGGGTGAGCACGATGCCCTCAGCGCGGCCGGAGCGTCATGGCAGCGCGACGAGCGGACCCGCTCGTCGATCTTCACGACGGCGGAGATGGTCTTGGATGCCTACGCCGATCCGTCTGTGTTGGCGTCGGCCACCACCTCGGAGATCTCACCAGCCCAGCTTCTCGCTGGGGGTGCGCCGACGCTATACGTCTGCGCTGCTGGCCATGAGCAGGAGAGACTCCAACCGGTCTTCGCCACCCTCCTCCAAACGATCATCACTGCGGCCTACGACGCGTCGCTCCAGGCCGGGGGACCGCTCGATCCGCCCCTCCTGATCGTTCTGGACGAAGCGGCCAACATCGCTCCGCTCCGCAACCTTGATGCCCTCGCGGCGACGGCGGCGGGCCACGGGATCCAACTCGTCACCGTGTGGCAGGACCTCGCCCAGGTCCGGGCCCGTTACGGCGAGCGGGCAGCCACCGTGCTCAACAATCATCGCGCCAAAGTCGTTTTGTCCGGCATATCCGACCCGGCCACGCTGGAGTACGCGTCGCGCCTGATCGGTGAGGGGGACGTCAGCGATCAAACGATGACGACCGACCCCAACGGGGGTCGGTCGACGACACGCTCAACGAGAGAAAAGCGACTGGCCCCGGACGCCGAGCTGCGGCGGATCCGACCCGGCGAAGGGATCCTCCTATACGGCCACCTGCGGCCCGCCAGGATCCGCCTCCGTCCTTGGTACCTGGAGAAGTCGAGCAACAAGTACTTGCACTCTTAGCGCAACTTCCCTAGCGTCACGCTTGATGGATGGCCGCGTACAGCGAGGAGCACGCAACCGGCAAGCCGTCATCGACGCCCACCTTGCTCTCCTGGAGCGCGGCGACCTCAGCCCCACCGCGCAGGCGATCGCCGCCGAGGCGGGCGTGTCCACGAGATCCGTCTTCCACCATTTTGACGACCTCGAGTCACTCTTCGCAGACACGGCCGATACCCTGGCCGCGCGGCACTGGCACCTGCTCCAGCCTGTCGACGCCGCGCTTCCGGTCGAGGAGCGCGTCCGCCTCCTCGTCGCTCAACGTGCCGTCCTCTTCGAGCGGATCACGACGACAAGACGAGCCGCCGTCGTTCACGAGCACGACTCGCCCGTATTGGCCAAGCGCCTTCGCGAAAGCCGCGCCGCCCTCCGCTCACACCTCCGGCGCAACCTGGCGCCCGAGTTCACCGCCCTCGACCGGGACACCCAAGCCGGGTTGGAGGCAGCGGCGTCCTGGGAATCCTGGGAGGTGTTGCGTCGCCATCAGGGCCTCTCGGTGAGCGCCGCCACCCG
>Ga0302325_10020190_pt1 | contig 13978 bp, 11 predicted proteins | sample Palsa_T0_2_FD_201948 | JGI IMG/M metagenome (GOLD analysis project Ga0302325, IMG submission 201948) | Peat permafrost microbial communities from Stordalen Mire near Abisko, Sweden - Palsa_T0_2 | ecosystem: Environmental > Terrestrial > Soil > Palsa > Peat permafrost | place: Sweden: Abisko... | reverse complement strand
TGCTCCGCGCCGTCCGCAACATCGACGGCGTCTACGACGTCTACCGCGTCACCAACTAGCGCGCCCCGCAAAGCCCACCCGTCCCGGTATGCCATCCACCGCCACCGGCCCCGCTCTCCTGGCGACCGCGAACCCCGACGCCAACCGCCAACCGCCGACCTCGCCCTCCGCGGCCGACCTCATCTCGGATAACAGCAAGTAGCCGCCGCCCTCGCGCTGGCTCGGCAGCTTCCTATCAGATTTGACCACTGGGATCGGACGAATCGGGCGCAAAAGTGGTCAGAACTGATAGGGAGGTGAACGGAATGGTCAAATCCGATAAGAAGACGAGGCCAGTCGACGCGATAACAGCAAGAAGCCGTAGGCTGGTTGACTGGGCTGCGGGGCAGCGCGCGTAGCGGCGCCGGGAATCCCTACGATGGGCCGGTACACGGTTTACCGGGATCTTCCCTGGAAGGACATCTATGGGGTCGTTGTTGCCTTTGGGGGAGTGGGTACGGAATCCGGCGCTGCGCAGCTGGCCCGTGCTGCTGTTCATCTCGCTGGTCGCGGTGCCGCCGATCGCGCTGGTCGTCTTCGTCGATAATCCATCGCAGTCGACGTTCGACGAGGCCGCCTGGATCCTGGCCGCGTACTTCGCCCTGGCGTGGCTGCTGCTGGTCGGTATGATCGTGCGGTCGAACCGGCTGACCTGGCTGCTGCTGGCCGCGGTGACCGCGATCGCGCTGGTCACCCAGGTCCCGCTCGCCATCGGGCTGGAGGACGCGCTGCACAGCAGCAACTCCAACCTCTTCGTGAGCATCTTCACGATCGGCCTGCCGGAAGAGCTGGCCAAGGCCATTCCGGTCGTCGCCATCGCGCTGGCCTGCCGCAAGCGTCTCGCGCCGACCGACTACCTGTTCCTCGGCGCGGTCAGCGGCCTGGTGTTCGGGGCCAGCGAGGCCCAGCACTACCTGGCCAGCGGGGTCGGCGTGGGCTCGAACCCGACGATGGACCTGGTGACGACGCTTCAGTACATCTGGCGGTTCCCGACCGATCCGATCTCGCATGCCTGCTGGGCCGGCCTGACCGGGTACTTTATCGGGCTGGCGTTCACCGGCGAGTACAAGTGGTACCGGGTCGGCTGGATCGGCCTGGCGATGGCGAGCGTCCTGCACGGGCTGAACGACTGGACCGTGATCAACGGGCACTCCGCCTGGGTCGTCATCGTGGTGCTCAGCGCGCTGCTGTTCCTGACCTACGCGAAGGCAGGCTCGGCCGACGCCGACGCCGACGCCGACGCCGACGCCGACGCCGACGCCGACGCCGCCAGCGCCGATGCCGATGCCGATGCCGATGCCGACCTTGGCCCGGCCCCCAGGCGGCCGTCGCCGGCCCCCTCGTCGCGCGAGATCGACCCCGACCGCCTGCTACGGGAGTTCAAGAAGACCCTCGGCCGGGACAGCTGAAGGCAAGGGCCGACGTCGGCCTCAGCAGGCCGGCGCCGGCCCCGGGTGCCAGCGAACGCGAGAGGGTCTCAGCCGGAGAACTCGGCCAGCGTGCGCTCCGCCTCGACCAGCCAGGACCGCCGCGCGTCGATGGCCTCCTCGGCCTTGCGGACCGCGGCCGCGTCGTTGCGGGCCTGGGCCTTGGTGAGCTGGCCCTCGAGGGACTCGATGGCCGTGCGGAGCTGGCCGACGGCGGCCTCGGCGCGGGCGTGGGCCTCGGGGTTGGAGCGCTTCCACTGGGCTTCCTCGGCCCGCTTGACCGCGTCCTCGACCTTGCGCAGGCCCTGCTCGAGCTGGTCCCTGGACTCGCGCGGGACCGGGCCGGCCTGCTCCCAGCGCTCCTGGATGGAGCGCAGGGCGGATTTGGCCGGGCGCCAGTCGGTCACCGGCAGCAGCGCCTGCGCCTCGACCAGGAGCTCCTCCTTGGCGGTGGCGTTGACGCGGAGCTCGGTCTCCTTGGCCGCGAAGACCTCCGACCGGGCCGAGAAGAACTTGTCCTGGGCGCCGCGGAACCGCTTCCAGAGATCGGCCTCGTCGTCCCGGCCGGCCCGGCCGGCTTCCTTCCACTGCCGCATCAGCTCGCGGTAGGCGCTGGACGTGCCCGCCCAGTCGGTCGAGTCGGCCAGCGCCTCGGCCTCGGCGACGAGCTTCTCCTTGTGGGCCTTGACCGCGTCCCGCTCGGACTCGAGCGAGGCGAAGTAGGCCTTGCGCCGCTTGGTGAAAGAGTTCCGCGCGGCCGACAGCCGCTTCCACAGCACCGCCTCGACGGTCCGGTCGGCGTGCGGGGCGGCCTTCCACTCCTCCAGCAGCTCGGCCATCCGCTCGCCGCTCTGCTTCCAGTGCGTGGCCTCGGCCGAGATCCGCTCGGCCTCGTCGACGATCCGCTCCTTGACCCCGCGGGCCTCGCTGCGGGCCTGCTCGCGGGCGGCCTTGACTTCCTCCCGGCGCTGGTCGACGACGCCGGTCAGCGCCTCGAGCCGGGTCCTGAGCCCGTCGAGGTCGCCGATCGCGTTCGCGTCGGCCACGGCCGTCAGCAGCCGCTGCACGGTCGCCTGGGCCTGGGCGGGGGCGACCTCGGTCGTCTTCATGCGCTGCTCGAGCAGCGCGACCTCGGTCTCAAGCGAGGCGAACTTGCGCCGGAAGAAGACGAGCGCCTCTTCCGGGCTCCCCGCCGCCCACGAGCCGATCACCCGCTCGCCATCGGCGGTGCGCACGTAGACCGTCCCGTCGGCGTCTACCCGACCCCAGGGATCGTTGGCGGTGGTCACGGCGAACCTCCTGGTTCTCCAGCCGCCCCGGCGCGAGCCGGGGCGAAATGTAGCTCAGATCTTCTTGTTGGTCACGTTTTATTGATGCTCACGCTGTCGATGACGACCTTGTCCTTTGGAACGCCGCCGCCGGCCCCCGCGAAGGTGCAGGAAGTGCCAGCTTTGGCTACATTCTGGAGGATATCCAGCCCGGAGGTAATAGTCCCGAACGGCGTGTAGTCCGGTCCCAGCGTCGTGCTCTTGAACACGAGGAAGAACTGGCTGCCGTTGGTGGCCCCGCCACTGTTGGCCATCGCCACCGATCCGGCCGGGTACGTGACGCTGCCGGACGAGCCGGCCGTCGGCAGGTTCTCGCTCGCGTATTCGTACCCGGGCCCGCCGGTGCCAAGCGTCGTCGACGAGCAGGACAGCGTCTGCGACGCCTTGGCGGTCGGGTCCCCGCACTGCAGCATGTAAAGGCCGCCGGTGGTCGAGAGCCGGTGGCATTGGGTGTCATTCCAGAAGTTGTCCGAGGCCAGGTGGACGAACGAGTTGACGGTGCACGTCGCCTTCGAGTTCGCCAGGTCGATCTTGATCGGGCCCAGGTTGGTGTTGATCGTCGCCGTGTACGCGGCCTTGTAATCCGGCGACGCGGTCGGCAGGCTCGACTTGACCACCGTGCCGGCCGACGCCGACGAGTAGCTGCAGTGGGTCGCGGGCTCGGTGACCGCGGCGGCCGAGGCGGAACTGGTGGCGGAGGCCGACGGGGACGCGGTCGCGGAGACCTTCGCGGTCGGCTTCTTCGCCGCTGTCGCGGTCCCGCCGCCGCTCACCAGGGCGGTCGTCACGCCCGCGATGAGGCCGAGCACGCAGAGCACGGCGAGCCCGATGCCCGCCCGCTTCCGATTCCTGCGCTGCCGCTCCCGGTGTACGCTCCGCTGCTGCTCGAAGCGGTCTCGGGCACGCCTGCGTTCGCGCTCTTTGCTCCCCGCCAAGGGTTCCGACCTCCCTTATCACGATAAAATCGGTAACGCCCAGGGTTGGGGCGTTAGCGCACGATCGTTCGCGCATCGTACCCGCCGACCGCACCGGAACGGTACTGTCGTTATCGGTTCGCTGCACGGACCCCGCGTGAAACCGGTTCGCTGCGGCCTGCGCCTAGTCGGTAGCCTGTCTATGTGCTAGTCGCTGGGTTTCCCGCAGGTTCCTTCGCCGCCAACTGCTATCTGGTGGCGCCGGCCCCCGGCGAGGAGTGCGTCATCATCGACCCAGGGCAGGACGCCGAGCCCGGGATCGAGGACCTCCTCGCCAAGTACCGGCTGAAGCCTATCGCGGTGCTGCTCACTCACGGTCACATCGACCACATGTGGTCGGTCGCCCCGGTCTGCGGCGCGAAGGGTATTCCCGCCTACATTCATCCCGATGACCGCGCCCTGCTGAGCGACCCCGCCCGGGGCATCCCGCTGGCGGCCAAGCAGCACTTCCTCGGCGGGATGACGTTCAGCGAGCCCGACGACGTCAAGGAACTGGCCGACGGCGAGGTCATCCCGATGGCCGGCCTGGACTTCACGATCGCTCACGTCCCCGGCCACACCGAGGGGTCGGTGACGTTCGGCACCGAGCCGGCCGCCGAGGACACCGAGGGCACGCTGTTCAGCGGGGACCTGCTCTTCGCCGGCTCGATCGGCCGGACCGACCTGGTCGGCGGCGATCACGCGAAGATCCTGCGCAGCCTGGCCAGGACGCTGACGCTGCCGGACGCCACGCTGGTGCTGCCCGGGCACGGCCCGCAGACCACGATCGGCGTCGAGCGCGCCTCGAACCCCTTCCTGACCGGTCTGTCCCGGCCAGCCCAGAAGGGGCTGTAAGACGCCATGACCTTCCAGGCGCCCAAGGGCGTCTCCGAGTACCTGCCACCGCGGGGGGCGCTGTTCGCCGAGGTGCGCGACGCGTTCGCGGAATCCGCCCGCCGCGCCTGCTACGACAGCGTCGAGACGGCGGTGTTCGAGGACACGTCGCTGTTCGTCCGCGGCGTCGGCCAGTCATCCGACGTGGTCCGTAAGGAGATGTACTCGTTCGCCGACCGCGGCGGCCGCGAGCTCACGCTGCGCCCGGAGTTCACCGCGGGCGTGCTCCGCGCGGTACTCGAGCACAACCTGCACAAGGGCGCGCTGCCGGTCAAGGTATTCACCAGCGGCCCCGCGTTCCGCTACGAGCGCCCGCAGGCCGGCCGCTACCGGCAGTTCTACCAGTTCGACCTCGAGGCGATCGGCACCGAGGACCCGGTGGTCGACGCCGAGACCATCGCCGTCGCCTGGGACGCCTTCCAGTCCCTCGGCCTCAACCAGTACACGCTGCTGCTGAACAGCCTGGGCGACAAGATCTGCCGCCCGGTCTACCGCGAGGCGCTGCAGAAGTTCCTGCGCGGGCTCGACCTCGATGAGGACACCCGGCTGCGGATCGAGATCAACCCGCTCCGGGTGCTCGACGACAAGCGCCCGGAGGTCCGCGCGCAGACCCGGGACGCGCCGGTGATGACCGACTACCTCTGCGCCGCGTGCAAGGCGCACCACGACGCGGTGCGCGCCCTCCTGGTCGGCCTCGGCATCCCCTTCACCAACGCGCCCCGCCTGGTCCGCGGTCTCGACTACTACACCCGGACCACCTACGAGTTCGACCACGCGCTGCTCGGGGCGCAGTCGGGCATCGGCGGCGGCGGCCGCTACGACGGGCTGTCGGAGGAGATCGGCGGCCCGCCGCTGCCCGGGATCGGCTTCGCGGTCGGGCTTGACCGTATAGTGCTAGCCGTAGAGTCCGAGCGGGCCGGGACGGTCCGGCCGGCCGCCGCCGCGTGCCAGGTCTTCGGGGTGCCCCTCGGGGAAGCGGCCCACGCGGATGTCCTCACCTTGATCACCAGCCTGCGCAGGGCCGGGATCCGCGCGGACATGGCCTTCGGCGCGCGGGGGCTCAAGGGCGCGATGAAGGCGGCCGACCGCTCGGGTGCCGACTACGCGCTGCTCATCGGGACCGAAGAGAGAAGCAACGGGACCGTTCGGATGAAAGATCTTAGAAGTGGCGACCAGCAGGACGTGGCGGCAACCGCGGCCACCGACTGGCTGATCGACAGACTGGCGACAGAAGGACTGAGGGACGAGCGATGATCCGGACCCATGAGGCCGGTACCCTCCGCGGCGAGCACGCGGGGGAGACGGTCGTGCTGGCCGGCTGGGTGGCGCGACGGCGCGACCACGGCGGCGTGGTCTTCATTGACCTGCGCGACGCCAGCGGCACCGTGCAGGTGGTGTGGCGCAGCGACGACGAGGCCGCGCACGACCTGCGGGCCGAGTACTGCGTGAAGGTGACCGGCCTGGTCCGGTCGCGCCCGCCCGGGAACGAGAACCCGGAGCTGCCGACCGGCGCGATCGAGGTCGTGGCGGAGGCGCTCGAGGTGCTCAGCCAGGCCGACCCGCTGCCGTTCCCGGTCGAGGGGACGGCCGAGGTGAGCGAGGACGTCCGGATCAAGTACCGGTACCTCGACATCCGCCGGGAGGAGATGTCGCGGGCGCTGCGCATCCGTTCCAAGGCGTCCTACCTGCTCTCCGACGTGATGCGCGACCACGGCTTCGTGAACGTGGAGACGCCGTACCTGACCAGGTCCACCCCCGAGGGCGCGCGCGACTTCGTCGTCCCGGTCCGGCTCCGGCCGGGCAACTGGTACGCGCTCCCGCAGTCGCCCCAGCTGTTCAAGCAGCTGCTGATGGTCGGCGGCCTCGAGCGGTACTACCAGCTCGCACGCTGCTTCCGCGACGAGGACTCGCGCAAGGACCGGCAGCCGGAGTTCACCCAGATCGACCTCGAGATGTCGTTCGTGACCCGCGAGGACGTGATCGCGGTCGGCGAGGCGATCGTCTCGACCCTCTGGCGCGAGCTCGCGGGCTACGAGATCCCGATGCCGCTGCCGAGGATGACGTACGCGGACGCGCTCGCCCGCTACGGCTCGGACAAGCCCGACCTCCGCTTCGGGCTCGAGCTGACCGACCTGACCGGCTACTTCGCCGGGACCGCGTTCCGGGTCTTCCAGGCCCCCTACGTCGGCGCGGTGGTGATGCCCGGCGGCGCCTCCCAGTCCCGCCGCGAGCTCGACGGCTGGCAGGACTGGGCCAAGGCCCGCGGTGCCCGCGGCCTCGCCTACGCGCTGATCGGGGCCGATGGCGAGATCTCAGGGCCAGTCGGAAAAAACATCTCTGACTCCGAACGGTCCGGGCTGGCTGCGGCGGTTAACGCTGAGCCTGGCGACTGCGTGTTCTTTGCCGCGGGCGCTGCCCATGCCTCGCAGGAGCTCCTCGGCGCCGCCCGGCTCGAGATCGGCCACCGGGGCGGCCTCATCGACGAATCGGCCTGGTCGTTCCTGTGGGTGGTGGACGCGCCGATGTTCGAGGAGACCGACAACGGCGGCTGGACGGCGGTGCACCACCCGTTCACCTCGCCGCTGCCGGAGTGGGCCGACAAGTTCGAGGCCGAGCCCGGTGGCGCCATCGCCGACGCCTACGACATGGTCTGCAACGGGTTCGAGATCGGCGGCGGTTCGATCCGCATCCACCAGCAGGCGATGCAGCAGGCGGTGTTCGACGTGATCGGGCTGACTCAGCAGGAGGCCAGGTCGCAGTTCGGCTTCCTGCTCGACGCGTTCAAGTACGGCCCCCCGCCGCACGGCGGCATGGCCTTCGGCTGGGACCGGGTGATCATGCTGCTGGCCGGCGCGGAGTCGATCCGCGACGTCATCGCGTTCCCCAAGGCCGCCAGCGGGGCCGACCCGCTGACCGGCGCGCCCACCCCGATCACGGCCGCCCAGCGCAAGGAGGCGGGGGTAGACGCGACACCGGCTCCCCCCAAGACTGCCTGATCCAGCGCCGGGGTCGCGCCCCCTCACCCACCGTCAGCGGAGGGCGATGGTGTTCGCGGTGATGAGGACGGCGGCGTCGGAGGCGAGGTAGGCGATGACGCTGGCGACCTCGTCCGGGGTGGCGACGTGGACCAGGGTCGGGCTGGCGGCGACCATGTCGCGGACGGCGTCGGTGACCCAGCCGGTGTCGGTCACCGGCGGATGGACCATGTTGGCGGTGACGCCGAACGGGGCCAGCTCCAGCGCGGCCGACATCGTGTAGTTCTCCTGGGCGGCCTTGGCGGCGCCGTACGAGACCTCCTCAGGGAAGCCGAGGTCGCCGCCTGACGTGAGGCCGATGATGCGGCCCCAGTTCGCGCCGCGGGCGATATGCCGCCGGGCGAACTCCGCGATCATCAGCGCCGGGGCCATCGCGTCAACCGAGAACTGCCTGGTCCAGGTGGCCGCGGTCACCGGCTCGAGCGACCGGCCGAGCCGGTCGGTCTGCGCGGCCGCGAACGAGTCGGCCAGCCAGCCGGTGGCGTTGTTGACGAGGATGTCGACCGGGCCGAGCTGCTGCTCGGCGAGGTCGAACAGCATCGCCGGGGTGGCCGGATCGGACAGGTCGGCGTCCATCGCGATGGCCCGGCCCCCGGCCGAGATGATCGACCCGAGGACCGAGCCGGCGTTGCTGGTGCGGTTATCGCGATAGGCCTGCGGAATCCCGGCGTCATCCGGGTCAATGACCCGGATGTAGGAGCAGAGCACCGCGCACCCCTGGCGCGCCAGCGCTCGCGCGGTCGCCGCCCCGATCCCGTGATTGGCCCCGCTCACGATCGCCACGTGCTCGGTCGTCATCTAGCTTCCCTTCGTCAGGCCGCGACAAGATAATGGACCGTTGTGTACAGCGGGATGTACACAACGGTCCACGATCGTGCGATTGTCTCGCGCGGCGGCGCACGGCGCTTCTCATTTTCGAGATAACAGCAAGAAGCCGCACGCCGTGCGCGCGCGGTGTGGTTTGCGTCTCACATAGGCTCTTTCCGTGGAGAGTTTGTTCGATGAGGCGGGGGAGCGGGCCGCCGCCGAGGCGGCGCCGCTTGCCGTCCGGATGCGGCCGAGGACGCTCGATGAGGTGATCGGGCAGCGGCACCTGACCGCCGCGGGAACGCCGTTCCGCAAGCTCATCGAGAACGACGCGCCGATGTCGCTGGTGCTGTGGGGACCGCCGGGGACCGGCAAGACCACGCTCGCCTCGGTCGTCAGCCAGGTCACGAAGCGGCGCTTCACCGAGATCTCGGCCGTGACGGCGGGCGTGAAGGACGTCAGGGCCGCGATCGACGAGGCCAAGCAGGCGCTGTCGTTCAGCGGCCGGCAGACCCTGCTGTTCGTGGACGAGGTGCACCGGTTCTCCAAGACCCAGCAGGACGCGCTGCTGCCGGCGGTGGAGAACCGCTGGGTCTCGTTCATCGGCGCGACGACCGAGAACCCGTCCTTCTCGGTCGTGTCGCCGCTGCTGTCCCGGTCGCTGCTGCTGACGCTCCAGCCGCTCGACGACGACGACGTCCGGGAGTTGGTCAGCCGCGCCCTCGCCAGCGAGCGCGGCCTCGGCGGCACGGTCGCGATGGACGATGACGCCCTCGGCCACTTGGTCCGGCTGGCGGGCGGGGACGGACGGCGCGCCCTCACCTACCTCGAGGCGGCCGCCCTCGGCACCGACCCGATCGACACCGGGACGCTGGAGCGCGCGGTCGACCGGGCGGCCGTCCGCTACGACCGCGACGGCGATCAGCACTACGACGTGATCAGCGCCTTCATCAAGTCGATGCGCGGCAGCGACGCCGACGCGGCGCTGCACTACCTGGCCCGGATGCTCGAGGCGGGCGAGGATCCCCGGTTCATCGCCCGGCGGCTGATCGTGCACGCGAGCGAGGATGTCGGGATGGCCGACCCGACCGCGCTGCCGATCGCGATCGCGGCCGCGCAGGCGGTCGAGTTCGTCGGCCTGCCCGAGGCGCGGATCAACCTCGCCCAGGCAGTGATCCACATCGCGCTGGCGCCCAAGTCGAACGCGGTCGTCAAGGCGATCGGGGCGGCCCAGGCGGACGTGCAGGCGGGCCTGATCGGCGCGGTCCCCAACCACCTGCGCGATGCGCACTACGCCGGGGCCAAGCGCCTCGGCCACGGCAAGGGCTACGTCTACCCGCACGACCGGCCGGAGGGCATCGTCGGCCAGCAGTACGCGCCGGACGCGGTGAACGGCCGGGCGTACTATGAGCCCTCAAGTCATGGCATGGAGGCCCGTTTCTCCGAACGGGCACGGCTGATCCGCGAGATCCTGCATCCTGAGACAGACGGCGCGCCGGACGGGGGTCTCGGCGGCGGTGGAGCCGGGGCGAGCGAGCCCGGCAGTGGGGAAGAGAAGTGAGCGATCCCAGGGCTTGCGACGAGCGCGAGCGGGATGAGCACGACCGGAATAAGCGCGACCGGAATCACCGAGAGAGCGCCCGATGAGCCTCACCGGAATCGCCGCGCTGGTCGCGGCGGTGAGCTTCGCGGTGCTGGCCGGGGCCGGCGTGTACCTGGCGGTGCGCTTCACCCGGGTGCTGGGCGACGCGGCCACGCTGGTCCGCGACACCAAGTCCGACCAGCAGGCGCTGTTCGCCCGCGCGAACACCGCCGTCGACCGGGCCAACGCGCAGCTCGATCTGACCGAGGCCGCGACCGCGAGCGTGGGCGAGCTCGGCACCGCCATGACCGAGCTCGCCGGGCAGGCGTCGGCGCTGGCTGGCGTCGGGCGCACGGTGGCGGGCGCGGTCGTCGGCGGCCCGCTCGGCCGGGCGGCCGCGGTCGCCTACGGAGTCCGCCACGCGGTCGGGGTGCGCACCGGCGCCCGGCCGCGTCGGCCGCTGGCAGGCCAGGTCGTGGCCGGCCCCGAACTGCCCGCCGCGCGGCCGACGGCGGCCGCGTCGTCGGGCCAGCAAGCGCCGGAGCCGCGGCGGCAGCGCCGCCGGGCCGGAGCGGCGCGATGATCCGCCGCGGGTTCTGGCTGGCGGTCGGGGCGACGGGCGGGATCATGGGCTACCGCCGGGCCACCGCGCTCGGCCGCCAGCTATCGGCCACGCTGTCGCCGCCCGCGCCGGGCGACGGCGCCGAGCCGCCCGCAGGCGGCCGGACCGCCGCCCGCGCGAGCGCGGCCCTCACCGGCAAGGCCGGGCGCGGCCTGGTCCGGGGGACAATTCGGTTCACCAGGGACGCGCGGATGTTCAGCCGGGACGTCAGGGAAGGCATGGACCTTTATTTGGTTCGGCATCGGGCCCAGGGAAGCCCTACGCTTGGCGCAGGCGCCCAGTCGCGGCGCTCACCAGCGGCGCCCCTGAGCGAGTTCAGCGAGGTCCCTGGCGCAGCCACAGTCAACGATGAACGTGTAAAGGATGACCGCTGATGCAGTCGGCAGAGATCGCCCGCCGTTTCCTGGCGTACTTCGAGGCGCAGGGGCACACGATCGTGCCCTCGGCCAACCTCGTCGCCGACGATCCCACGCTGCTGTTCGTGGTCGCTGGCATGCAGCCGTTCAAGCCCTACCTGCTCGGCCAGCAGACGCCGCCGTTCAAGCGCGCCGCCGACGTGCAGAAGTGCGTGCGCACGCTGGACATCGAAGAAGTCGGCAGGACCACCAGGCACGGCACGTTCTTCCAGATGCTCGGCAACTGGTCGTTCGGCGACTACTTCAAGGAAGGCGCGATCCGGTTCGCCTGGGAGCTGATCACCAGGTCGCAGGCCGATGGCGGCTTCGGCTTCCCCGAGGACCGGCTGTGGCCGACCGTGCTGCACGGCGACGACGAGACCTACGCGATCTGGCGGGACGAGATCGGCGTGCCGGAGAGCAGGATCCAGCGCCGCGGGCTGGCCGACAACTACTGGCACATGGGCGTGGCCGGGCCGGGCGGCCCATGCTCGGAGATCTACTACGACCGCGGCCCCGAGTACGGCCGCGAGGGCGGCCCGGAGGTCGACGAGGACCGGTACCTGGAGTTCTGGAACCTCGTCTTCATGCAGGACCAGCTGAGCGAGGTCAGGAAGAAGGACGACTTCGACATCGACGGCCCGCTGCCGATGAAGAACGTCGACACCGGCATGGGCCTCGAGCGGATGGCGGCGCTGCTGCAGGGCGTCGACAACATCTACGAGATCGACACCACCTACAAGATCCTCGAGCAGGCGGCCGAGCTCACCGAGCAGGACTACGGCACCGACCAGCGCAGCGACGTGGCCCTGCGGGTCGTCGCCGACCACGTGCGCAGCGCCGTGATGCTGATCGAGGACGGGGTGCGGCCCGGCAACGAGGGCGGCAGCTACGTGCTGCGGCGGCTGCTGCGGCGCAGCATCCGCAACCTGCGCCTGCTGTCGGGCGCGCAGCGGGGCGGCGGCGCGTCCTCCGGCACCGGGTTCATGCACGAGCTGACCGAGACCACCATCGACGCGATGGGCGAGCAGTTCCCCGAGCTGCGCCGTGACGCGGCCAACATCCACCGGGTCATCGACGCGGAGGACGCGGCCTTCGCCGACACGCTCCGCACCGGCACCGCGATCTTCGACGTGGCGGTGGAGGAGACCAAGCGCAAGCACGCCAGCCTGCTGACCGGCGCGCAGGCGTTCCAGCTGCACGACACCTACGGCTTCCCGATCGACCTGACGCTGGAGATGGCGGCCGAGCAGGGCCTGCAGGTCGACGAGGAGGGCTTCCGCCGCCTGATGGGCGAGCAGCGGGACCGGGCCAAGAAGGACGCGCGGGAGAAGAAGACCGGCAACGCCGACATCTCCGTCTACGCGTCGCTCCTGGAGCGGGCGGGCAAGGTCACCTTCACCGGCTACGACATGGCCGAGGGGGAGGCGACCGTGGTCGGCCTGCTCGCGAACGGCGTGCCGGTGAACGGGGCCACCCCCGGCATGGAGGTCGCGGTCGTGCTCGACCGGACCCCGTTCTACGCCGAGGGCGGCGGCCAGCTCAGCGACCACGGCGTGATCAGGACCAACGGGTCCGGCGGCCCGGCCGAGGTTCAGGTGACCGACGTGCAGACGCCGCTGCCGGGCCTGGTGGTGCACCGGGGCACGGTCCGCTACGGCGAGATCAGCACCGGCTCCCCGGCCTACGCGGAAATCGACGTCGAGCGCAGGCGGGCGACCTCCCGCAGCCACACCGCCACCCACCTGGTCCACCGCGCGCTGCGGGGCGCGCTGGGCGAGTCGGCCGCGCAGGCGGGCTCGGAGAACGCGCCCGGCCGTCTCCGGTTCGACTTCACCGCGTCCGGGGCGGTGCCGATCACGGTCCTGCGCGAGGTCGAGGACGAGGTCAACCGGGTGCTGATCGACGACCTGACGGTCCGCGCGTACCACACCTCGATCGACGAGGCCCGGGCGATGGGCGCGCTCGCGCTGTTCGGCGAGAAGTACGGCACCGAGGTCAGGATCGTCGAGGTCGGCGAGTACTCCCGTGAGCTCTGCGGCGGCACCCACGTGGCCCGGTCGGGCCAGCTCGGCCTGGTCAAGCTGCTCGGCGAGGCGTCCATCGGCTCCGGCGTGCGCCGGGTCGAGGCGCTCGTCGGCATCGACGCGTTCCGGTTCCTGGCCCGTGAGTCGGTGCTCGTCAACCAGCTCAGCGAGCAGCTCAAGGCCCGCCCGGAGGAGCTCCCCGAGCGCATCTCGACGGTCGTGACCAGGCTCCGCGACGCCGAGCGGGAGCTCACCAGGCTCAAGTCGGCCCAGCTGCTCGGGGCGTCCGAGCAGATCGCGGCCGCGGCCGAGAACATCGACGGCGTCGCGTTCGTCGCCCACCGGGTTCCGGACGGGACCGACCCGGACGCGATCCGCACCCTCGCCCTCGACATCCGCTCGAAGATCCCGGTGCTGCGGCCGACGGTGGTCGCGCTAATCGGCGCCCCGGCCGACCGGCCGGTGGTGGTCATCGCGGTCAACGAGGCGGGCCGCGGGTTCGGCCTGTCGGCCGGCACCCTGGTCAGCGCGGCGGCGAAGGCGCTTGGGGGCGGCGGCGGCGGCAAGCCGGACATCGCCCAGGGCGGCGGCGCTCCCGGCGCCGGGCCGTCTGAGGTGAATGCCGCTTTTGGCAGCATTCGCGAAGCATTGCGGGACAGCAGTCGAACCGCCGGGTAACGTGATGCAATGTTCACACGGGCCGGGAATCCGGTGAGGTCAGGCGTGCGTCTAGGCGTCGATCCGGGTACAGTCCGCATTGGCGTGGCACGTAGTGATCCTGGCGGCGTGCTCGCGACACCGCTGACCGTCGTACGGCGGGGCAAGGACGACTTGAGCGCTCTCGCCTCGCTGGCCGCGGCCGAAGAGGC
>Ga0302325_10020189_pt1 | contig 13978 bp, 10 predicted proteins | sample Palsa_T0_2_FD_201948 | JGI IMG/M metagenome (GOLD analysis project Ga0302325, IMG submission 201948) | Peat permafrost microbial communities from Stordalen Mire near Abisko, Sweden - Palsa_T0_2 | ecosystem: Environmental > Terrestrial > Soil > Palsa > Peat permafrost | place: Sweden: Abisko... | reverse complement strand
CTGCGGTTGAAGGCTTAAGGCTTCCATGAAGACCTTGTCATAGCGTTGCCGGTTGTTCATGGCGGTTATTGTGGTCATTGTGTCCACCTAACTGAATACCCTTCTGTTGAGGTTGGGCCGCAAGGGACGGCACGGGTTTCCCATGGCAATGACTTCATCCGGAATATCCGCGCAAACGACAGATCCCATTCCGACGATGGCAGACCTCCCTATGCGCGTGTTCTGCTTGATCTGAGAACCCATCCCGATAAAGCTCTCGCTGCCGATGGTGCACGCTCCGCCCACAGTCACATGGCCGGAGATGACCGCATGATCGGCTAGTACGGTATCGTGGCCGATGGTGGAACCGGCAACGATGGCGACGTTAAGACCGATTTGAACAGAACTAGAAACATAGCAGCCCGGAAAAATCACTGCCCCGCGGCCGATATGCGCCGATTCCGAGACCACGGCGCCAGCGTCAATGAGCGAGGTCAGCGGAATTCCAGCCGCGGTTAGCCGCTCGGAGATTGCTTTGCGAATGACGGGCTCGCCGTTGGCAATGACGGATTCGATACAACCCGTCCTGAACCGCTCCTGCACCGACTCCAACCGGAAGACGCTGGCGCCGTAGTAGGTGTTCCCCTGGGGCGCATCGTCCAGGAAGGCAATCGTCTCCCAGAGTGCGGAAACCAGGTTGAGGCGGCGCGCGATGTCGATGACCTCTTTTCCGAAGCCACCGAAACAATAGACCAACAGGTGCATCCCGCTCCCAAACTGCTTTTCGCTTCTGAAACCGCGCTCCGTCTGGCGCGCATGCCGCCCAGCGCTTCGACTGAGCTCTACTGCTCCGTAGCTTTTTCGCTGTCGCTGTTCATTCCGGATGCGGCGCAGATGCCCATGAACTCTGGCATCGTCGCATGGCTTCCATTCGAAATGCCGTCGCGCCGAAGGACCATCCCAAAGGTCTTGAACAGGATTTTCGCGTCGAGCCACAACGACCAGTGGTCCACATACCATGTATCGAGCGCGACTTTCTCGTCCCAGTAGAGCGCATTGCGGCCTTTAATCTGGGCCCAGCCGGTAATGCCCGGCATGACCTCGTGTCGGCGCGCCTGGTCGGGGGAATAACGAGGCAGATATTCCATCAGAAGAGGCCGGGGCCCCACTAGGCTCATCTCGCCGCGAAGAACCGGCCACAGCTGGGGCAACTCGTCGACGCTTGTCGCTCGCAGCCAAAGCCCGAGCCGGGTCAACCGCTGCGCGTCCGGCATGAGTTTGCCGTTGTTGTCACACGACGCCAGCATGGTGCGGAATTTCCAAAGTGCAAATGGCTTTCCATATCTGCCGGGGCGTACCTGCCGAAACAGCACAGGGCCGCCCATCGTCACCCATATCATTGCCCCCACCGCCGCTAACGCGGGGGACATCACGACGATTCCAATCAAGGCGACTATGATGTCCGCTGCGCGCTTCACCGCGTGCGCCCAGCCACACTGGCAGACAGAGGTCGGTCTTGCTTGCTGCTTCACGTGGATCTCCTGCACGGAAGCGCTGGGGATGAGACCGTCACCGTGAATGGTTAGCAGCTCCTTTCGATGCGACAGCTTTGGCGAACACGGCCTCGAACTCCTCTACCCCCGCATGAAGCGAAAGCTTCTGTTTGTAAAATCTGCAGCCACTCTGTCCCATAACATTTCTCTCACCCTCCTGCATCGTTGCAAACTGCCTGATGGTAGAGACCAGAGCCGCCGGGTTCTCCGGCTCACAGAAGAGACCTGAGCCGGATTGCCTGATCAGATCCGCGGCATCGCCCCTGACCGCCATTAGAATTGGCCTGCCCGCCGCTAGATAAGCCGATGTCTTCGAGGGAATAGTGATGCTGAACAGGGGCAGATCCCGCAGATGAACAAGAAGAACGTCCGCTGCGGCCAGCAGAGGTCCCATGTCTTCGGGCCGCTGTCTGGGCAAGAACACCACATTGGACAAGCCCATCTGCTTCACTTTGTGCTCAAGCGACTCCCGCTCCGTGCCACCGCCTACAAAAACGAATTGCACCCGGGGCAAATCCGCCACGCACAATCGCGCTGCGACGAGCACTGAGGCCAAGCCCTGTTGTGTCCCCATCGTACCGGCGAACAGCACATTGAATCGCCCTGCTAACCCATAGGCTTCCATGATTCGTTCATCGCGGGGCCGCATGTCCATCGACGCCTCGTCGCACCAGTTATAGATGTGGTCAATCTTGCTTGCGGGAATGCCGCGATCGATAAGAGTTCGTTTGAAGCCGGGTGACTGGACGACAACTCGATCCATCTGCCGGAATGCCAAGCGGCAGCATTGGTTTAGCAAGGAGATGGCAAAGGCGTTCTTCATCATCCCTGTTTCGATCACTGTATCTGGCCACAGGTCTTGAATGTCAGCTACAACCGGAACCCGTCTGAGGAGTCTGAACACGGTAGCAGGCAGCGCTATTGTCGTAGGGGGATGATACGCGTAGACCACGTCGGGCTTGGTTATGCCAGCCGGGCCAAGCGTTGCGGCCGATATCGCGAAGCTGGCATAGTTCATGATCCGTCGGATTGCGGACTTGTTATGGCTAGGATAGAGCGCCGTCCGGAGAATAGATATTCCCTGCATGATTTCCCTGCGCCAGAGGGCGACGGAGTAGCCAGGATAGAGCCTTCCCCCGGGGTAGTTCGGAAAACCGGTGAGTACCTCGACATGATGCCCCCGCCTCACGAGCTCATTTGCAAACGCCAGGCCCTTAAAGGTGGGTTCGGGATCGAAGAATTGCGACAGAAGTAGAATCCGCATTGCCTGACTTAATGCACTTGCTTCTGCGACTGCGGCTTTCGCCATACGGTACGATTGACGTAGTTTACGTAACTCTGAATGATTCGCACGATCTTCTCTGAAACCTTTGGCGCTTCATAGTCGCGAACGACGCGCAATCCGGCTTTCGCCTGATCCCCTAAGATTCTCAGACCCTCCCGGACACGCGGTATGTCAAATCCCACCATCATCACGGCGGCTTCTTCCATTGCCTCGGGCCGCTCATGTGTTTCGCGAATGTTCAAGGCTGGAAATCCCAGTACCGAGGACTCCTCTGAAACGGTGCCACTGTCCGACAGCGTAGCCCTGGCGCACATCTCCAGCTGGACATAGTCGAAGAAGCCAAGGGGAGGCCGCAAATCTACCTCCGGCCTCAGTTTCGCATTCACGTCCTGAAGGCGCATTTTCGTTCTCGGATGAGTTGAGACGATGATGGGCAGCCCATACTCCTCTGCAAGCCAGTTCAACAAACCTACGAATCGATCGAGTTGATTTGGCTCGTCCACGTTCTCTTCGCGATGACAGCTCACGACAAAATACTTGCCGATGCGCGTGCCGATACGGGCCAGCACATCGGATTGCCTTATCTTTGCTAAATAGTAGTGAAGCACCTCGTACAAGGGACTTCCCGTCTTGATAATCCGGTCTGGCGCGATGCCCTCGCGCAGGAGGTACTCGCGCGAGATCGAGCTATACGGCAGGTTGATGTCGCTGATGTGGTCGACAATGCGGCGATTTATCTCTTCTGGAACGCGTTCATCGAAACACCGGTTACCCGCTTCCATATGAAAAATCGGAATCCTTCTACGTTTGGCAGCGATCGCCGCCATGCAACTATTCGTGTCCCCCAAAATCAACACTGCGTCCGGATTCACCGAGGCCAACACTTCGTCCGATTTTCCGATCACCGCGGCAATCGTCTCGGCAGGGGTCCTTCCGGCCGCCTGGAGGAAATAGTCAGGTTCACGGATCTCGAGATCATCAAAAAATACCTGATTGAGTTCATAGTCGTAGTTTTGACCGGTGTGGATAAGCACCTGCTGCGTGTAGCGGTCGAGCGCCGCTATAACGCGTGACAGGCGAATAATCTCTGGCCTGGTCCCGACAATGGTCGCGACCTTCACACCTCCACCGATTGCGCCGACACGGTTTGCTCGATCACGTCAACCGAAAGATAGTAAGTATCGGTTCGTGCCGGGTCGAATATCTCGCTCGCCCAGAAAAGCGTCACCAAGTCGCCCCTTCCGATGTTGGTAATGGAGTGTGTGAATCCAGGCGGAATGTCGATCACCTGGTAATCGCCCCCGGTTACGACATATTCATCGACTGGGCCGCCTTCTATGGATCTCATCTTGATCAGGCCATCTCCTTCTACTATGAAGAATTTCTCCGTTTTAGTGTGATGATAGTGGTTTCCCCGGGTTGAACCAGGTTTCGTACGCGAGACAAAAAGTTGTCCGAAGTGTTCCTGTTTGATGAATTCCGCCAAGCTACCACGTAAGTCCGTCTCGCTCTTGAGCCATTGCCGTCGTGCCGAAGATGGAACATACGAGAGGTAGGTCGCATAAAGCGCCTTATTAAACCATTCCGCGAAGTCCGGAAGCACTAACGTGTTCCTCATTTGACGAAACGCCTGGATTCTGGCCGCCAGGTCGCACAGCTGGATGCGGTACATGGGGACATCTGGACCGGCGTCACTCGTTGTGGGGATCTGGTCGATCTCCAGCAAGAATGCCGCGATTACATCGTCCACATAGCTTAGCTCGACCTCGCGGGTGGGGTCGGAAACGACAATCGGCAGATCGTTTGCAATATTGTGACAAAAGGTCGCAGTAACTGAGTTGTAATTGGGGCGGCACCACTTCCCGAACAAGTTAGTCAGGCGGTAAATGCGGAGCGAGGCTCCCGTTTCCTCAGCGAAGCATCGAAGTGCATGTTCAGCTCTCGCCTTACTCATTCCGTACGGATTGCTCAGCTCGGCCTGTGTCGAGGAGCTGTAGACGATCTTCGGAGACCGTCCGTTATCCTTCAAGATCTCACACAACTGCTCCGTCAGGCCGCAATTTCCCCGTTCGAATTCGGCCGGCTCGTCCGACCGACTGACGCCGGCCAGATGGAAGATCAGGTCGGCCTCCGCCAGCCGGCTCCTGAGCTCCTGCTCGGAACTCCCGCGATCAAACACCGTGGTCTCGCAGTCCTTACATGCAGACAGGTGAGCGCACAGATTGCGGCCCAGGAAGCCGCGAGCCCCAGTGATAAGAATCCTGGTCACGCAAGCACCACACTGCCCTTGAGAGCATCCCGTACGCACTCGAGCATCAATAGAAGGTTCATCATCCCGTCTACATCCAGCAATCCCGTATTGTGGGAATTGTAATCAGCGGCTTTAGAAACCTCGGCCTTCCCGCTGCTGAAAAAGCTCGAGTAGTTCAGATCTCGCACGTCCGCGGGCACCCGATAGTAATCGCCAAGATCCTCGGCAAGGGCCATCTCCTCGCGGTTCAAGAGGGTTTCATACAATTTCTCGCCGTGCCGCGTGCCAATGATCCGCACTTCATTTTTCGCATCGAAAACCTTCAACAAGGCATTCGCCAGAGTGCCCATTGTCGCCGACGGTGCTTTCTGAACAAATAGATCCCCAGGGGCGCCGTGTGTGAAGGCATATAGCACCAGCTCCACCGCTCCTTGGATGGTCATCATAAACCGAGTCATATTTGGGTCGGTTATGGTCAGTGGCTCACCAGTCAAAATCTGATTCAGAAATAGCGGAATAACCGAACCCCGGGATGCCATCACATTCCCATACCGCGTCCCGCAAAACACCGTGGAACTGTTCCCGTACATCCTCGCCTTCGCCACCATGCACTTTTCCATCAGCGCCTTTGACATACCCATCGCGTTCACAGGATAGACGGCTTTGTCAGTGCTCAACACAATCATTCTGCTGACGTTACAGGCGAGGGCAGCTTTCATCACGTTTTCCGCGCCGAGAGTATTCGTCTGCAGCGCCTCTATCGGGAAGAACTCGCAGGAAGGAACCTGTTTGAGAGCCGCCGCATGAAAGACGAAATCCACTCCTCGCATCGCTTGCAGGACACTGTCGTAGCTGCGCACATCGCCCAGGTAAAATCTGACAGCGGAATTCCTCAGCCGATTGCGCATGTCATCTTGCTTCTTCTCATCCCGGCTGAAGACGCGGATTTCCCCGAGCGCTGCTCTGCCCCCCATTTCCACTACGGCTTCGCCAAAGGTCCCGGTCCCACCGGTGATCAAAAGGGTCTTGCCCAGTAACCTGTCTAACAGCATTTTGTCAGACGTCTTTCCACCCGCTACCCCATTAGCATTCTCAATTGCTTCGGACACGCCGCCTCCGCATCACTTTCACCTGCCAGATCCTTTCCGATATCTGATTGTGTTCGTCAGAGCAATCTCCTGTAGTCGGGGTATCCTTTGCGCGCATACTCGTATGCCGTCCGATTGGGAACCTTCGACAAAGCGTCGCTTTCTGCATGCTCTACCCGTAGATCGGGATCAAACAAGAGACGCCCACCCGCGGAATGAATTTGGTCCGCAATATAGGCTTCTTCTCCATATAGAAAAAAGGAGTAACGAAGGGTCTTGAATCGCCTGAAGAATTCAGCTGTTAGCACATAGCATGCGCCAACACCCATGTGAACCTCGCAACTGCCCTGCGGCTGCGGGGGTGAGGATCTGTTCGGTCGAATAAACCGCAGAATAGCGGTCAACAACCGAGACATATAGTAATGCGAGAAGTACAAATCGAACTGAAAGCGCCGAAACCAGCCAATCCTGTTTAGGATGTGAGGATTCTGATGGACCCCATCGGCGGTTACCACATCAGGACATATCGCAAAAACACATGGATCATATTGCTTTGTCGAGAGTGTCTCGCAAAACTCAGCCGCGAATTGGAGATCATTATTGCAAACAACGGTGTATGCGATGCCCTCTGGGGCGGACTGCTCGAGTCCATGGTTCAGCCCACCGAAATAACCCAGATTGCGAGGCGATCGAATGTATGTCGCAAAGGGATACTGTGCCGTGAGGCTCTCGCAGATTGCAGCATCTTCGGTGCTTGTGGAATTGTCGACTACCACGCATTCGACAGAAACCAACCGGCCTCGGCCCTTCTGCAATTCAAGGGATTTGAGAAGTGTCGCAGTACAATCAGCGTTGTTGAAGCTAACACACATGAATTTGACAATCACTATCGTTCGCCTTCCAAAACCGTCGCACTAAAAGATAGGGCAGGAAACAAGAGAGCAAGTAAGAATTGAAATAAGTCAGAGAGCAGAGCGGAGACCATGCCAAAGCTGAGAGCAAGGGGATCAACACTAGTATTAACACCTTCTTGCCTTCGACAATACTTCGGGCAATGGATGCAATGAAGATGCCTGCAACGAAATAACACAAGCTGGCTCCGACAATGGAATAGTCCTCGATGAATGAGCGATATGCAGTATAAAGATTGGTCATGTCTCCGTTGGGTGCGATGGGGGCATAAGAATCGTATACTCCATTTGCCTGCGCGGCGATGCCGAGAGCGCTAAAGAGGGACGAGAAGGAGTATTTCCCAAGGCTCGGGTGGCTCCAATCATAAATGTTAGTGATCCAGTATGAAAATGCAGAGACTCCTCCAAACAGGTAACTGCGAAGCGAATCGATTACACGCATCACATCCGTGGTCTCTAGCGAATGGAAACCCTCGCGGAGGAATTGTCCTCCAATAAACACAATCACCATCAGCATACTGGGTGCAAGGGCGCAACTTAGGAACACCCTCGTCGGCGCCCTCTTTAATACAAGAATCTGTTTCAGGTAAACGGATATCAAGAGTTGCACGAGCACTATCATGGAACCGGCGCGCCCTGACTGGCTCATGCCGAATAGCAGCACATCTAGCATGGGGAGCGCTAGCCACCAGCGCCATTTATAGAGGAAATAGTAGGCTAGCGCCAGAATCACACCCGGATATGAAAATAGAACGCAAGCCCTGCTATAGAGTGGTACTGTTCGCTCACCTGTATTCATTTGAAACCGCGCTAGACCCGGCAATGTGATTAGGTCCGCTAGGCTTCTTGCTTCGAACAGGCCCAGGGCATGCGCATATTCCAACAGTCCAAGTAGTCCAAACACGCTAAATAAGATGATGACCGATTTGAGACCACTGGCGTTGTGGCCGCCTTCGACAGGCATATCCGAGGGTGGCGGCTGGGACTCGGGGAGATGCTGCTTTATTCGCATTCCTCCGCAACCAATCAGTTCCCCGGCAGCGAAGGAAAGTGTGACCGTGAATATTGTGAATGTGGCCAATAGGCTGCTTCGCATATCTGAAGCAAATACGGACTGCAGAGCATAAACAAGGGCCCATGCACCGGAAAGTAAAGCAGACGGGCTGACTCGCCCAAGAGGACTCACCACGAGCATAAACGCGGTTAACCCTACGAATACGGCTGCGGCCAATTCCATCGGATTCCTCGGCTTCGTTCTCTTGCTATGCGACTTCAGTGCATCTGAGCTCTTCCTAAGCGTTCTGAGCGACTGCCAAGGCGCGCGCCTTAAGAGCGTTGCGCATCGCTCTCAGACCGCCGATTAGAATCGTGATTGCAGACAGCAGAGTGGCGAAACCCGCGCCGATCAGGCCGTGACGCGGAACCAGAATCGCCGAACTCATCAAGCCAGCGACAGTTGCTACAAGAGACACAGGAACCTGGGCACGAAAGGCGCGGGCGGCGTTCATGCCACAGAAGACAAATGCGCCGATGGTCGTAATTCCGCCTGTGGCCATACAGAGTGCAAGGAGCCCATCATGATCCGCATATTCAGGGCGATACAGAAGCGTTAGCAGTGGCCGCCCGACAAGGAACGCCAGTGGTACCCCGGCTGCTGCGATGAGGACGCCCAATATGGAGAGTTTTGTCAATATGCGGATGAACTGATTGAGGTTGCCCTCCGCGAACAAGGAGGCTAGGTGGGTGGTGACTGACTGAGTCAGCGCGTACACGATCAAGCCAATTCCGTTCATCAGATACGTGAGAGATGCGTATATGCCCTGGTCCGTGAAGCCCAGATAGTGCTGAAGAAAATAGCGGGGGATATTCGCATTCAACGATGCGAGAGTGGCGACCCAACCCAGCGGGAGGCCGAGCATAGCCAATCTCCACAGCGCGAGACGATCGATCCGGAAGAAAGTTTCACTGCGACCAATCAAAGCCCTCACGTTCTGTACGTCATAAAGTATGAGTACCGCTACCCAGGTTCCGCTCATCGCGGGAAGAGAGACGACAAGATCACGAAAGTACGCGAACGTAAGCGAGAATACGAGTAGAGAAGCGAGACCACGAATCATGAGGCCGATCGCAACTCGCTTCAATTGCTCTTCTCGCTGCAACAGACCTGCCGTCACATCACTCATGCACTCCACGCATTTCGAGACCGAGACCAGAAGAATCACGGTGCGCACAGCGGTGGAGCCTACGGCAAAGGGTAGGAGTGCAATGATTACAATCAGTCCAAGAGACGTTGCCAATAGTCGCAGCGTGAAGTAATCCGAGAATCTACACTCCGCGTTCACGTCTGTGGCCTGCACTGAGCGGAGCTGGAGGTTGGTGAACATAAACACTGGAGCTGAAATGGCCAAGCCAAGCGTGAATTGGCCGACAATCGAGGGGCTGCCCAGCTTTGTAAGTACAGACAGCATGCCCCACTGACATCCCGCATACACTACATTGCCGGCAAAAGTCCAGGCGAAGTTGGCGCGCAACGACGGAATTCCAGCTGGGTTTGATGTCAAGGGCTGTTCTATCTCTGCCACCTGCATATATGAAGTGGCTGCCAGCGCGGACTCGGGTTGCGGGAGCCATTTTCATCCCCGAAGGTCAAGCGGTCCCGATCTTTCGCACGCGCAGAGCGTTCTTAAGGGCCTGAAGCTGGATTTCAGCTTCAGGATCCGAGTGGACAAGCTCTCTCCACCAGAGGATCAGCGCCAGAATGCATCCCGCGAAGAAGCCTACCATCGTGAACAGCAATGCGATAATGAAGCGCTTGGGAGCCGACTTTCGGTCCGGTGCGATAGCGGGTTCAACTACTTGAATGGTCGCGGCCTCCTTGGCTTCATCCAACTTGGCAGCGTCGTACTGCTTCATGAGCAGGTCGAACATGGCTTGCCGGTACTTCACCTCGTGCTCTGCACGGAGGTAATCCATTCCGAAGCCAGGAACATCCTCGAGTCCAATGTCTCCGACCCCCGAGGAATGAGTGCGCTGTTCCAGGCGGGCTACCTCTGCCTTTAGCGAGAAGAGTTCTCGCTCTGCCAGGGCGACCTCTGGATTGTGTTCGGTGGAATAGGACCGCATCGCCTGTAGTTCCACCTCCTTGGCGGCGACTTGGGCACGGAGAACAGCAAGGCTTTCGATCATCGTTTTTGCTTGCGCATCGAGCTGTACCAGCCCCTTGGTTTGCTGGACTTGCTGAAAGGCGATCTCTGCTGTGACCAGTGCTTCTTTGGCTTGCTTCAATTGATCTTCATAGAAGAGCCGCCGCTGCGAAGCCTCCGTTACGGCCAGGGTCTTCGTCAGAATCCGAAGTCCGGTTGTATAGGCGTTCGCTATTTCGGCTGAGCGTTTCCTGTCTTTGTCGGTAACGGATATCGTTATAAACCCGCTGGTTGCCGAGACAATCTCCGTAAAGCCTGCCAACTTCTTTCGCGCAGCTGTCATGTCTTTGGCGTGGTACGTCTTTGCCAGGTCGAACTCGTGGATGATTGCGTCCGCGATCGGCCGAGAGTTCAATAAGCCTAGGTAGAGATCATTTGGATTCTTCAGGCCCAATCCACCGCTGGCCAGAGCAGCCAGAGAGGGGCCTGTCCCTGTGTTGTTCAGTTGGGTCAGCATCGAAGCCGACGACGGGGTCTGCTGAGGCGGCATGAGCATTGTAACGGCTGTGTATCGGACGGGTAATACCAGGCTGAGAATGACGCCGGCAAGCAGAGCAATGCCTGTTACTTTCGAGATAAGCAGCTTGCGGAGAGCAAGTTGCGTAAGGATGTCAATCAGGTTTCCCTTATCGCCCCGACTGCTGGCTTCCGAGGATGGCGCATCATCCACGGCTGGCCCGGCTTCGGCGATATAAGAATCCTGTCCTCTCATTTGTATCGCCTTTACTTGATTGTTCAGCGCAGGGGCGGTGGCGGCGGTGTAGGAGGCAAATTGAGTTGCGTGCAGGAGATTGTTCGGCTTGGTGTTGCTCAAAGCTTGTTCCGGGCGACTATCGTGTTTACGGGAAGCAGTCTCAACTTTTCAAAGCTGCCGTGGCTATAATCGTGCGAGATTGGCGACCGATGATTGTCGCATCGACGCGAATCACAAAGATGCGGCTCGAAACTCGCCTCCCGCGTTTGCGCCCCCAGCATCGTTAAGATATGCGACAAGCCGCTTCCCAGCTTAAACCGAAAGGCATTTGCGTTGTAGACTGCCCGACGGCCTGTGCAGTGCTAAGCCGTGGTGGGGTATAAAGGGATCTCCATCTTCAAGAGAGAGATATCGAAGCGGGTGCCGACTGACTGCTGTACACGCCCAGTTCGATCATGGCCGCGCCTTCACTTAACTACGCTGAGCGCGGCAGCCGTCAGAGCTGTTTGCGACATGAACTGGGTGGCTTGCAAAAGGTCGGTCATCTTTGACGAGACTTTGAGCTTCTCCGGGACCACGATGGCATCTCCGGGGAGCAGTTTCAGCTTTTCAAAACCACCGTGGCTGTTGCGGGATTGGCGGCTGATGACGGTTCCGTCGGCGTGGATCACAAAGATGCGCTTTGCATCCGCCTCCCGTGTGGCGCCCCCAGCGTCATTCAGATAAGCGACCAGCCGCTTTTCCGGTTGGTGGCGGAAGGCGTTCGCGTTGTAGACCGCCCCGGCGACCTGCACGGTGCTGAGTCGCGGCGGAACGTAGAAAGTGTCTCCATCTTCCAGCGAGAAGTCTGGGATGTCCGCGGAGGTTGCTGCATCGGGCTTCATTTCCAGAACAACCCGGCCTGTCGGCTTGATCGAAGAAAGCTGCGCTAGGGCGGTTTGCTGAAAAGTAAGCTGGGCTTGTTGGTCCGCCCCGGTTTGGCCGGTGGTGGGAGTGGCATTTGCGTAGCGGGCGAAGAGTTCTCTCTGCATCTGCTCGGTGGCCTGCTTCAGTTCCGCCTCTTGCGCATGACGGGTCGAGATGCGGGTAAGGATGGAGGCATAGAGATAGGAGTGCTGGGTGAGGCCCCCAGCTGCTGCTACGACGTCTCTTAAGGTTTCGCCGGGGCTTACACGGTACACCCCTGGCGCATTGACCTCTCCTCCCACGCGGACGAAGGAGGCGTGTTTTTCAATCGGCAAATCAAGATCCGCCCGGGAAAAAATGGTCACCACATCGCCGGCTCTCAGCAGCTGATTATCTGGTGAGGCCCGGTTATCGATTGCGTTCACCAGCCGAAACGGAATCAGGCGGGTACTCAGATCGTGCTCGTCGAGCCGTTCGATGACCGCGTATTCCCAGTTGATCTCCGCATTATTCTGGCCCACGGTGGCAATCATCGTCGTGCGCGAGTTTCCCGATCGGTCGCCGCCTTCGGACATGTCGTTGCGCCGGTTGTCCGGATTGGCGGTAGGCTGGTTTTCGAGTTGGTCGGTCCGCTGATTGCCTGGCTGGTCCGTGGACTGATCTTCGAACTGGTCCATGCGCTGGTAGCCAAATTGGCCAGCGCGCGGATTGCCGTATTGGTCCATCCGCTGGTTACCGTATTGGTCTATGGGCTGGTCGTCTGACTGGTCCGTACGTTGATTGCCGTACTGATCCCTGGGCCGGTTTCCGGGTTCGTCGCTACGCCGGTATTCGGCTTGGCCGGTACGCTGGGTTCCGAATGGATCCGTATTGCGTGGGCTCGGTTGATTCTGCCGATTCCAAAAATCGCGAGTGATGAGAAAATCGCGGGAAGGAATCAGGTCTGAAACCCGCATGCCCTCTTTCCAAACATACCGTCCGGGCTCGGCAACATTCCCGCGCAGGGTCACCGCATTTTCAAACTTGGGTGAAAGGGGATAGATCCGCAGCACGTCCCCATCGTGGAGCAGCCTTGCGAAACCCGATGCGTCCAGCGGAAACTCCTCCACCCTACGGGTGCTATGATGATCAATCCGCTCCAATAAGACTCGCTCGGCTCCCGCCAGGCTGGTCAGGCCGCCTGCACCTTCGAGAGCCGCAGCCACCGTGGTCTCGGCTTTCAATTCATAGATCCCCGGTTCGTTGACATTCCCGCTGACGGCGATCTGCGCGCCGATGGGAGGAATATAGATAACATCCCCGGGGAGCAACGGAACATCGTGCGACTTGTCGCCTTTCTGCACCAGGTCGTAAATGTCAAACTCGGCCATCACCCGGTTCCCGCGCCGCAGCTGAATATGCCGCATGGAGCCGGTTGCCGACGGCCCCCCCGAGGCAAAAAGCGCGTTGACCAGGGTGCTCAACGAACCGACAGTGTAAGCGCCCGGCTGCCGGGCACTGCCCAGAACAAAAATCTGGATGGATCGCAATTGGCCCAGCGCAACATTCAGTTCAAAGTCTTTGAACAGGGCGCTGACAGCTGCATGCAAATATCCCTCCACCTGCTCATAGCGCAAACCGGCTACGTTTAACGTTCCTACCCGGGGCAGATACACCTGCCCGTTCCGGTCCACCGTCACCCGGGAATCAAGGTCGATCTTTCCCCACGCGCGTATCAGCAACTCATCGCCCGGTCCAAGCACGTAATCAGCCGGCACCGGAACCCGCTCCACCGGGGCGAAGGTGGTAGGAACCTCGTCGAACAATCGCCTCCCGTATACGGGAAGCCGATGTCCGGTGCCATCCTCAGCGAAGCGCTCAAAATCAGACTTGGTCGTGAGCGGCCCAGCAATTCTGTATGGAGCCCGAATGGGTGCCGGGACCGGCGAGAAGGGAATGCCGTCGCTATCGGTTCTCTCACCCGTCTGCTGGGGCGGGCGCGTGGGAGCCGAAGCGGCCCCGGTCGGGGGCGTGTTTGGGGAACCGGGAACAGACTGGGTCGATTCCGTCGGAGTGGTTAGGACCGATTGGCCTTCGCAGAACATGCAGGAAAGAACTACAAAAAGAAA
>Ga0302325_10020188_pt1 | contig 13978 bp, 12 predicted proteins | sample Palsa_T0_2_FD_201948 | JGI IMG/M metagenome (GOLD analysis project Ga0302325, IMG submission 201948) | Peat permafrost microbial communities from Stordalen Mire near Abisko, Sweden - Palsa_T0_2 | ecosystem: Environmental > Terrestrial > Soil > Palsa > Peat permafrost | place: Sweden: Abisko... | reverse complement strand
GACGATCCTAGGGAGTGGGGTCTTCCACCGTCAAGCGCGTTTCTGGCATACTCGACCGCGTGCTTGAACTAATCGCCCAACACTTCGCCTGGGCGCAGAATCCGGTTGTGCTCGCGCGGCAGACGCTTGCCGGGATCTCGAACGGGATGCTGCTGTTCCTTATCTCCGCCGGGCTTTCGCTCATCTTCGGCGTGCTGCGTATTCTAAACTTCGCTCACGGCGCATTCTTCATGTTCGGCGCCTTGATCGCAGTAAGCGTCGCCGCGCTGTTTGCCAACCCGCTTGCCGGATTCGCCGCGGCGCTGATCGGGGGGGCGGCGGGCCTCGCGCTGCTCGGCGCCGCTATAGAGACCAACTTGCTGCGGCGGATCTACCGCGCGCCCCATGAAATGCAGCTACTGCTCACCTTCGGACTCGTTTTCATCATGGGGGACGCAGCCAAGCTCATTTGGGGACGCGAAGAACATTCCGTCGGCATGCCCGCGATACTCACTGGCAGCGCTCACGCTTTCGGTGTCGTCTTTCCGCTCTACCGGCTGTTCCTCATCGCCGCCGGCGCGACACTTGCGGCCGGCCTTTGGGTCGCGCTCTATCGCACGCGCTGGGGCATTTTCATCCGCGCGGCGACCATGGATCGGGAGATGCTCTCCGCCCTTGGTGTCAATACGCGCCTGCTCTTCACGGCGGTCTTCGCGCTGGGCGCGGCCCTCGCGGGCTTGGGCGGCGCGCTTGCCGCACCGATAGTCGCGGTCGGACCGGGACTGCACGTGCAAGTGATCATTGACGCTTTCGTGGTGGTGGTGATCGGCGGCCTCGGCAGCGTGCTCGGCGCGTTCGTCGCCTCGCTGCTCATCGGCCTTGTCAACGCCTTCGGCGTGCTTGCATTTCCCAGCGCCGCGGTCGTGCTCACTTTCGCGTGCATGGCGATTGTGCTCATTATTCGCCCCCGAGGCTTGCTCGGGACCGCCGAATGAAAGCGCAGCTTGCTGCACCGTTGGCCGCAGCAGCTGCGCTGCTGGCGCTGCCGTTCGGCCTCAGCGACTTTTGGGTCTTCATCTCCATCGAGGTGCTCGCCTTCGCCCTTTACGCAGTAAGCTTCAACCTACTGCTCGGCTATGGCGGGATGCTCTCCTTCGGTCACGCCGCCTTTCTAGGCGTTGGCGGCTACACGGCAGGGCTCGTCGTCAAACAGTCGGGACTGCCGCCAGCGCTCACACTCGTCTGCCTGCCGGTTGCCGCCATGTTGGTTTCCGCTGCTGCGGCGCTTGTCATCGGCTTCTTTTCCGTGCGGCGCGCAGGCATTTACTTCGCTATGTTGACTTTTGCTTTCCAAATGTTGCTCTACGCCGTTGCGCTCAAGGCAACAGCATTGACCGGTGGCGATGATGGCCTTACCGGTCTCAAGCCGCCGGGCTTTCTTGCCCAACCGCGCGCATATTACTACTTCGCTCTCGCGCTGACGGCTGCCAGCCTGTACGTCCTGCATCATATCGTCAGTTCGCCATTCGGCTATACGCTGCGAGCGCTGCGCGCGAACGCGCTACGCGTGCAGTACCTCGGCATAGACGTGCGCGCGCACCGGCTCGCCGCATTCGTTGTGAGCGGCGCTTTTGCCGGACTCGCCGGAGCGATCTTCGCGCTCGTGAACGGCAATGTGTTTCCGGGATGGCTCGATTGGACCGCAAGCGCTACGCCAATCGTCATGGCGGTACTCGGGGGCACCGCCAGCTTTCTCGGACCGGCGGTCGGCGCCGCGGTCTACGTGGTGCTCGAAGTGCTGATCAGCGGGCGCACCGAATATTGGCCGCTGGCCATGGGGATTATTATTGTCATCCTCGTATTGCTTATGCCCGAGGGTCTCACCGGATTGTGGAAATCGGCCGCTGTCAGATTTGGCGCTCGCGCCGCGCCGTTGCCGTCCCAGGAAGCGAGATGAGTAACGCGATCTTGCGTGTTGAGTCTCTGGTCAAGCGCTTCGGCGGCTTGGCGGCGCTCGGCGGCGTGAACCTCACAGTCGAGGCCGGCGAATTCCACGCGATCATCGGCCCGAACGGCGCCGGCAAGAGCACCTTCTTCAACACCCTGACCGGCATGCTGCGTCCGGATTCGGGCCGCATCGCCTTTGAAGATCACGATATCACTGGCGCGCCGCCGCATCGGGTGGCGCGCAGAGGCGTGGCGCGCACTTTCCAGATCACCAGCGTCTTTCCCGATCTGACCGCGCTTGAGAACGTGCAGGTCGCTTTGTTCGCGCATGCGCGGCGTTCCTGGAGCGTTTGGCCGCGCGCGCAAACACTGGGCGCCGAACGAGCGCAGGAGCTGCTCACACTGGTTGGACTAGCTACAAGCGCCGCCAAGCCTGCAGGAACGCTTTCCCACGGCGATCAGAAGCGCCTTGAGCTCGCCATCGCGCTTGCTGCCGAGCCTCGTCTTTTATTGCTCGACGAGCCCACCGCCGGCATGGCGGCGCCTGAGCGGCTCGAGGCGATATGGCTCGTGCATCGTATTGCCCACGCGCTTGGCCTCTCGTGCGTCTTCACCGAGCACGACATGGCGGTAGTTTTCGCGGTAGCGACGCGCATCACCGTGTTGCATCAGGGTCGGGTACTTGCCGAAGGCACGCCTGCTGAAGTGCGCGCGCGGCCTGAAGTACAGCAGGTATATCTCGGGGAAACGGCATGAATTTCGAACCGATCGCGGAGCACGATCTGCTGCGCCAGAGCGTGCGGCAATTCTTCGAGCGCGAACTGCCCGAAGCGCGCATTCGCGAGATGGATCGCGCGCGGCGCATTCCGCGTTCGCTCTGGAAAAACTTCGCCGCGATGGGTTGGATGGGGCTGTCGGTACCCGCTGAGTACGGCGGCAGCGGCGCCGACGTCGCAACGGCAGCGGTATTTTGTGAGGAACTGGCGCGGCGTTTTCCTTCGCTTGCCACCGACTGGCTGCTCGTATCGATGACCGCGCGCGTGCTACGCGAGTTCGCGACCGCCGCACAAAAGGAGGAGCTTCTCCCGCGACTCGCCGCCGGCGATTTCCTGATGGCTTTCGGCATGAGCGAACCCGACGGCGGCACCGACGTCTTGGCGCTCAAGACTCGCGCGGCCCTGGAAGGCGCCGAATGGGTGGTGCGAGGGCAAAAGCTCTACACGTCGCTCGCCGACGACGCCGACGCGATCTTGGTACTTTGCCGTACCGACTCAGTCGAAGACAAACGCTCGCGCGGCCTTTCACTCATTCTGACACCGAGAAACCAGCCCGCCGTGCAGGTGCGGCGACTAGAACTGATGGGGATGCGCGCAGCTTGTACATGCGAAGTTTTCCTGGATGGTGCACGTGCGCCAGCCGACGCGGTGATCGGCGAGCGCGGCGGTGGCTGGCGAGCGCTGCTTCGCACGCTCGACGAGGAACGCATTCTTTGCGCGGCGCTGTATGTCGGTATTGCCGCGGCGGCGCTCGAACTGGCGCTGCAATACGCGCGCGACCGACACGCCTTTGGCCGCCCGATTGGAGCTTTCCAGGCGGTGCAACATCCGCTCGCCGACGTCGCCACCGAGCTTGAGCAAATCCGCCTCATCACCGCCAAGGCCGCTTGGCTGCAATCGACCAGCCGCGACTGCGCAGCCGAAGCCGCGATGGCGAAGCTCGCGGCGAGCGAGACTGCAGTGCGGGCCACGGATCGCGCGATGCGCGTGCTCGCCGGCTATGGATTAGTGGAAGAGTCACCGCTCGAGCGGTTGTTCCGCGATACGCGGCTCGGTCCTTTCAGCCCGATCTCGAACGAAATGGTGCACAACTTCATCGCCGAGCGCATCGGTCTACCGCGCAGCTACTGATGAACATCACCAAACACTTCGTTACGGTTGGAAAACGCCAGGTGCATTATCTGCGCGCGGGGCCGGACCGGCGTTGGCCATGCTGCACGCATCACCCTGCTCAACTCGTCAGAGATATCGTCTGGTCGCCCAAAGCCTGGCAGGTTGCCCCGCAGCGCAAGCTCGTGAGCGAGGAAATTGAGCGCCGACGAATCTGGTAATGGCACTTTCGCGATTGCGACTCTGATGTCTGAGATCGGAGTGCGGGTTCAACCGGTCAGTGCAACACCGCTTGAAGTCTATCGGCTGGCGTTTCGAAGCCCAAAGTCTTTCGCGGACGCCGATTGAGCCGTAGAGCAATCGCGTTCACATAGCTCTGAGAGATGCGCGAGAAGTCGGTCGCTCTCGGGAAGTACTGACGCAGCAGGCCGTTGGTGTTCTCGTTTGAGCCGCGCCGCCAGGGACTGCGAAGTGGCGAACGAAAACGCCTGGTCGAGGCGCGTGGTCTTCGAAGCACCTTTCTATGGCTGGCAGGGCTAAACCCCCTGAAAAACCCCCCTGAATGCTTGAAAACAACTCTCCTAAGTTATTGATTTTATTGGAATGGCGGAGAGGGAGGGATTCGAACCCCCGATACGGTTGCCCGTATGCCGCATTTCGAGTGCGGTGCATTCAACCACTCTGCCACCTCTCCAGGAGAGCAAGCCGGTTGCGGCGCGTGTGTAGAGCATGAGCCGCGAAAACGCCAGTGCGGGCGCGCCAAAGCGCGCCCGCACATCGCGCCGCGCTCTGGTTATCCCCTCTCCCCTTGCGGGAGAGGGGAAATATGTCGCTTCGCTACGTCGCGATCCCATCGCGAGCGATTCCGCTCTACTCCCGCGCCTTACGGAGCAGCAACAGGTTGGCCGTGAGCGAGAGCACCGCGCCGGCGCAGATGATGGCGGTCATCGGCCGCGGCGTGCCGTCGGCGAGCCAGCCGGTCGTGGCGCTGATGAATCCGCCGGCGCCGAATTGCAGCGCGCCCGCCAGCGCCGCCGCCGCGCCGGCGCTCGGCGCAACCGCAAGCGCGCCGGAGATGCCGTTCGAGGCGACCATGGTGAGGAGCGACAAAACCACGAATAGCGGAACAGCGATGCCGGGAACGCCGCCAAAGCCGCTGACGCCGGTCGCGAGCAGAACGAGGCTTGCCGCCGCTCCGATCGCGCAAGCCGTGCGCAAGAGCGGATCGGCGCCGCGCCGCATCACAATGCGGCTGTTGACGAACGTCGTCGCGATCATGCCAACCATGTTGACGCCAAACAGGAAGCCGTAGAATTGCGCCGGCACGCCAAAATATTCGATGTAGACGAACGGCGAGCCGGCGATGAAGGCGAACAAGCAACAAAAGTACGACGTCGAGCAAGCGACGTAGCCGAGATAGCGGCCGTTGCGCAGCAGCGCGGCATAGCCGAGTACGAGCGTCAGCGGATTAGCCTGGGTGCGCCGCGCGGCGGCTAGCGTTTCCGGCAGCACCAGCGCGGCGATCAGCGCGAGGCCGCCGAAAGCCACCAATACCCAGAAGATGAAACGCCAATCGAGCCAGAGCAGTATTTGGCCGCCGAGCAGCGGCGCGATAATCGGCGCCGACGCCGTCACCAGAAGATTGAGCGAGAGAATGCGGGCGCTCTCGTTGCGCGCATAGAGGTCGCGCACCATCGCCTGCACGGTGATCGGGACAATGGCGCCGCCGAGCGCCTGGATGAAGCGAAACAGAACGAGCATGGAGATGGTCGGCGCCAACGCGCAGCCGGCGGAAGCGGCGATATAAACGGCAAGGGCGCACAGCAGCGGCCGCTTCCTGCCGAAACGGTCGGTCAGCGGCCCGAACAGCAACTGGCCGCCGCCAAAGCCGATAAAGAAGGTGGACAGCGTGTAGAGCGTCTGCGCCTCATTAGCGCCGAGTGCCGCCCGCATGGTCGGCAGCGCCGGCAGATAAATGTCGATCGACAGCGGCGCGATCGCCGAGAGAAAGCCGAAAATAAAAATCCGGCCGCCCTGGCCGATGGCCGAATGGGGCGCTTGCGTTGCACTCATTTAAGCAAATTCATTTCAGCGGAGCCGCCGGGCAGGCAGGCTATAAGCAAGACGCATTCCTATCTCAGCTGCCGGTAAACTTCGGCTTGCGCTTTTCCATGAAGGCGGTGCGACCTTCGGTATAGTCGCCGCTGGCGAAGCATTGCTCGACCATGGCATCGACCCGCGCCATATCGCGCTCGCTCTCGTCCTTGAGGATTTCGCCGACGGCGAATTTGACGGCCTTTATGGTCAGCGGCGCGTTGGCGCAGATCGCGTCGGTAATGCCCTTGACGGCGGCCTCGAGCTCGGCGTTCGGCACCACGCGATTGACGAGACCCATGGCCAGCGCCTCGACGGCGGTGAATTGCCGCGCGGTGTAGAAAATCTCCTTGGCAAACGACGGGCCGACGACATCGGTGAGCCGCTTGAGCCCGGCATAGCCGTAACCCAGGCCGAGCTTCGCCGCCGGCACGGCGAACACCGAATTGTCGGTGCAGACGCGCAGGTCGCAGCACACCGCGAGCGCGGCGCCGCCGCCGATGCAGTAGCCGCGGATCATGGCGATGGTCGGCTTGGGAAATTCGTACACGCTGTTGAAGGCCGCGGCAGTGACGACGTCGTAGGCGCGCGTGGCTTCAATGGAAGCGCGCTCGCTGGCGAATTTCGAAATGTCGGCGCCGGAGACGAAGGCCTTGCCGCCGGCGCCGGTCAGCACGACGACGCGCACCTCGTTGTCGGCGGCGAAAGCATCCAGCGCTTCCTTGGTCGCCTCCCACATTTCGAGCGACACGGCGTTGTGGCGCAACGGATTGTTGAAGGTGACGAGGCCGACGCCCGCCTCCTTGCGCGCGAGAATTTTGTCGGTTGGCGCCATTATTTTGATTCCCCGTCTCGTTGTCGTCGCGCGCAAATCCGCTCAAATCGCCTTGGCTTGGCGCAGCGCGGCAATCTCGCGCTTGGAAAAGCCGAATTCCTTGAGCACCGCGCCAGTATGTTCGCCTTGGCCCGGCGGCCGCCTGACAAGGCGGGAGGGTGTACGCGACAGCGACACCGGCTGGGCGAGGAGTGTGAGCGCCCTGCCCTTCCCGCCGCCGACGGCCTGCGCGACTTTGAGATGCCGCACCTGCGGATCGGCGAATACCTTGTCGATGGTATTGATCGGCCCGCAGGGAACGCCGGCGGCATTGAGCCGTTCGATCAAATCGGCGCTGGTGTGAATCTGCGTTTGAGCTTCGATTTCAGCATTGAGCGCGTCGCGATGCTTGGATCGCGCCGCGGCGGTCGCGTATTCGGGCTTGCGCGCGATAGCCGCCGCGCCGATGACGTCGCAGAACCGCTCCCACATTTTGCCGCCGGTGGTGGCGATGTTGATCAAGCCGTCCTTGGTCTTGAACACGCCGGTCGGAATAGTGGTGGGATGATTGTTGCCGGCTTGCTGCGCCACCTCGCCCTCGACGAGATAACGCGCCGCCTGAAAGTCGAGCATAAAAATTTGCGCCTGCAGCAGCGACGTCGCCACCGCCTGACCCTTCCGGGATTTTTCGCGTTCCAGCAGCGCGACCAGAATGCCAAGCGCGGCAAACAGTCCGGCGGTCAGATCGGCGACCGGAATGCCGACGCGGTAAGGTCCTTGCCCCGGCGGCCCGGTGATCGACATCAGCCCGCCCATGCCCTGGGCGATCTGATCGAAACCGGGCCGGTCCGCGTAGGGGCCGTCCTGGCCGAAGCCGGAAATGCTGGCATAGACGAGCCGCGGATTGACGCGCGCCAGCGCCTTGTAATCGATGCCGAGACGCTTTTTCACGCTGGGGCGGAAGTTCTCGACCACGACGTCGGCTTTCTTGACCAGGCGCTTGAACGCGGCCAGGCCTTGCGGACTTTTCAAGTTCAGCGTGATGCTGCGCTTGTTGCGGTGCAGGTTCTGAAAGTCCGAATTGTCGCGCGGCCCGCCCATCGGTTCTTCGCCGTCAGGGGGTGCTTCGACCTTGATGACGTTGGCGCCCCAGTCGGCGAGCTGGCGCACGCAAGTCGGGCCGGCGCGCACCCGCGTAAGATCGAGCACGGTAAAGCGCGCCAGCGCCTTCGATGCGCGTCGGCTAGGCACCGCAAATGCTCCTATTCATGGTGACTTAAAGTTCGGATCGGCCAGAACTTCCTCCATCCGACCTTTGTTGTCCATCGAGGCGGAATTGCTCGCCAACCATATCCCGCCGTTTTGGGCCATCTTTCGGGCGTTTTCACCGTGCGATCATACATAAAGATCCAGCCACCAAAGCAGTGACTTAAACGGACATCAGATATGACCGAACGTTTGCGCCATCTCCTTATTGCCTGCGCGCTTGGGCTTGCGATCGCCGCGCCCGCGGCCGCGGCCGACGAGCACGCGGGCCACCATGCCGAGGGACGGCCGGAGCAAAGCGGCTCAGGCCCGGGCGTCCTTTCGCTGCTGCCGGCCAATTCCGTGACCGAGCACTCTATCGACCTGCCGAACGGCAAGCTCAACTACAACGCCACCGCCGGAACCTTCCCGCTGTTCGATCAGTCGGGCGAACGGTCGGCCGCGATTTTCTACACCGCGTTTGTCGCCAAGCCGAACGATCCGCGGCGGCCGGTGACGTTCGTGTTCAACGGCGGACCCGGCGCCGCCTCCGCATTCCTCAACCTCGGCGTCGCCGGACCGCGCGTCGCCGTGTTCGGCAACGGTTATGACGGCGCCAACGTGCACCTCGCCGACAATCCGGAGACCTGGCTTGCCTTCACCGACCTCGTTTTTATCGACCCGGTGGGCACCGGCTGGAGCCGCCCGGCCAAGCCGGACGGCGGCGGCGCGTTCTGGGACGTGCATCGCGATGCCGAATCGATGGCGAAAGTCATCGCGCTCTACGTGGCCAACAACGCACGCGTTTCCTCGCCCAAATACATTCTCGGCGAGAGCTACGGCGGCTTCCGCGCCGTCAAGGTCGCCCGCGCCCTGCAAAACAATCAGGGCATCGTGGTGAGCGGCGTCACCATGATCTCGCCGCTGCTTGAGGGCCAATTCACGTTCGGCGGCGAGCGCTTCGCACTTGGCGCGGCGCTGCGGCTGCCCTCACTCGTAGCGGCCGAGCTTGAGCGCAAGGGGACTTTTAGCACGACCGCTTTGGCCCAGGCCGAGCACTTTGCGCTGACGGACTATCTGGCGGCATTGGTCGGGCCGCCGCTCAAGGGCGACGCGGCGCAGACTTTCTATAAACACGTCGCCGACATGACCGGCTTACCCGAGGACGTCGTCGCGCGCACGCGCGGCTTTATCAACGACTCGTTCATCAAGGATTCACAGCTCAGCGAGCACAAGATCGTCAGTCACTACGATGCGACATTCGCCGCCGACGATCCCAATCCCGAAGCCGCGACGGCGCGCGGGCCCGACCCATTCCTCGACGGATTTATTCGCGCTTATGGCAGCGCCTTTGTCGCCTACGCGCGCGACGAGCTCGGTTTCAAGACCGAGATGACCTACAACCTCTTGGCGCAAGAAGTTTCCGGCAAGTGGGATTGGGACGACGGCCGCGCTACCGCGAGCGTGAGCGAAGACTTGCGTGAGCTTCTGGCACTGACGCCGTCTTTCCGGCTCATGATCGGCCACGGCTACAGCGATACGGTGACGCCGTATTCAGATTCGCGTTACGTGCTCAATCACCTGCCGCCTGATCTCGCCGGCGAACGCGCCGAGCTTCGGCTCTATCGCGGCGGTCACATGTTCTATGTCGATCCGCAATCGCGCAAAGCGTTCACGCAGGATGCGCGGACATTCTACGCGGCGCCGTGAGCGGCGAGCCTATTGGCGACCGCCGATCTAGATGGCGGTGAGGTTACTCGCCCAGATACGCCGCTTTCACCTTCTCGTCCTTGGCCAGCGCTGCGGCGCTGTCGGCGCCGACAATGTGTCCGTTGTCGAGCAGATAGCCGCGGTCGGCAATGGCCAGGCTTTGCTTGGCGTTCTGCTCGACCAGAAAGATCCCGACGCCGGTGTCCTTGATGCGCGCCAGCGTCCGGAACAGTTCACTGCACAAAAGCGGCGCAAGCCCGAGCGACGGCTCGTCGAGCAACAGAATGGTCGGGGCCGACATCATGGCGCGGCCGATCGCCACCATCTGGCGCTCGCCGCCACTCATCGTGCGCACGGTCTGTTTCGGGCGTTGCCTGAGTTTCGGAAAAAGGCCAAGCACGCGCTCCAGATTGTCGGCTTCCCCGGCGCGGGCTCGCGCCGGGTGAGCGCCGAGGATGAGATTCTCCTGCACGGTGAGATCGGCAAAGATGCCGCGATCCTCGGGCACCAGCGCGATCCCGGTCTCGACGATTTCGTAAGGTTGACGGTGGGTGATGTCGGCGCCGTCCATCAGCACCGTGGCACCGTCGACTTTGCGCGTCTGTCCGGCGACGGCGCGCAAAAACGTGCTCTTGCCCGCGCCATTGGCGCCGAGCATGACCACGATCTCGCCTTGCGAGATTGTCGCCGAGACGTCTTGCAGCGCTTGATGGCGTCCGTAGAACACCGAGACGTTGCGGGCCTCAAGCATTCTCGTCTCCGAGATAGGCCCTGATGACGCCGTGGTCGGCGAGCACTTCGGCGGGTGTGCCCTCGGCAATCTTGGCGCCGGAGTTCATGACAATGCAGCGGTCGCAGAGGCTGCGGATTGCGTGCATGACGTGTTCGACGATGATGATGGTGCAGCCTTCGGTGCGCAGCTGCCCAATCAGCGAAATGCCGATTTTCAGTTCGGTCGGGTTCAGACCGGCGAGCCACTCGTCAAGCAGCAGGACCTTCGGATCCGATGCCAGCGCACGCGCCAGCTCGACTCGCTTCTGGTCGATATAGGTGAGCGCCGATACCGGGGAATTGCCGGCATTTGGCAAACCGACTCGCCGCAGCAGCGCGTGGGCATAGTCGTCGAGCTCCTTGCCCCACCGCCGGGCGTGACCGAACACGCCCCCGGCGCTGACATTTTCGAGCACCGTCATTGCCGGCAGCATCCGCACCAGCTGGAAAGTGCGGGCCACGCCTTTGCTCGCCACCTTGCTGGCGCCGGTACCGGAGATCTGATGGCCGTAAAGTTTGATGCTGCCGGAACTCGGCTTGAATGCGCCGGAGATCAAATTCATCATCGTGGTCTTGCCCGAGCCGTTGGGCCCGATCAGGCCTAAAACCTCCTTCTCGACGAGGCTGAACGACATGTTGTCGACGGCGACCAGGCCGCCGAAGCGCTTCGACACAGCGGCAGCGGATAAAGCTTCGTTTGCCGATGCCTCAGGCATGATCGTTATTCCGCTGCAGCAGTTTCTTCAGCGGGGCGAATGCGCGCTGCACGGGACCGTTGGCCGAGCCGGCGCGGCCGCGCCAGGCATCCTCGATCAGCCCGGTAATGCCGTTCGGTATGACGTAAACGATGAGCAGGAAGCACACGCCGAGCAGCAGCGTCGTCTCGTCGGGAAACTCGATCGCGATCGCCTCCCATAGCAGCACGAAGGGAATAACGCCGAGTAGCGGTCCCCATAACCGGTGCGTGCCGCCAAGCAGCGCCATGATAACGACCTGAAACGAAACAAACGGATTGAACGCGACAACCGGTTCGACATAGCCCCAGCGCGGAGCCACCAGGGCACCGGCGACCGAAGCGAACGCGCTGGAGATGACGAACAGCACAACTTTGGCTAGCGCGGTGTTGATGCCGCAGTGGACCGCGACGACTTCGTCGTTGCCGATGATGCGTAAAGCAAAGCCGAGGCGCGACCGCCCGATCCACCAGCCGACGAGGTAGACCACGGCGGTGAGCAGCAACAGCTGCCAGTAATATTCCGGCTCGCTGCGCTCGATCGTGACATAAACTCCGCTCATCGTGCCCAGCACGTGCTGCAGCCACGTCATGATCTGGCGCACGAGTTCGGCGAGGCCGAGAGAGAAGATCACGAAATAGACGCCGGAAACGCGCAGCGTCGCCAGGCCGACAATTGCGGCCAACGCCGCGCCGGCGACACCGGCCAGCAGGATCAGCACGGGATACGGCAGAACATCGATGCCGCCCGCCGCCGTGTACATGCCAATGCCGAAGAACGCGGCAGTCGACAGCGCGATGTAGTTGGTCGGCCCCGAGAACAACAGCCACGATGTGGCCAGCGCCGCATACATCGCAATGTTGATTGCCAGTTGCAGCGGATAGCCGCCGAACACGAAGGGCACCAGCGCGGCAAGCACAAAGATCGCGGCACTGATCAGGAGCTTTCGCAGCTCGATGCCGCTCAAGCCCACGCCCGGGCGCACCGCTGGCCGGGTATCGGCGAGATTGCTCACGCGGTCCGCCTCCCGAACAAGCCCTCGGGCCGGACCAGCAGCACGATCATGAAGAGAACGTAGGCGGATGCCAGCGTTAGCCCCGGATCGACCAAACTGGCAACGGCGGTTTCAGCCAAACCGAGGATGAAGGCGGCGAGGATCGTGCCGCGGATATCGCCAACGCCGCCGAGAATGACAATGATCAGCGCTTTCAACGTGAAGACGACGCCATAGGAAGCGTCGAATGTCAGGTACATGCTGAGCAATACGCCGCCCGCCGCCGTCACCGCTCCGCCAAGCGCGAAAGCAAACGCCGAGGCGCGCGCGACGTTGATCGAAACGAGACCCGCCGCTGAGGGATTGACGGAGATGGCGCGCAGCGCCAGCCCGGCGCGGGTCTTATGCAACCAAACATACAGTCCGACGCAAAGCACGACAGAACAGAGAAAGGCGACGACGCGATTGAGACCGTAGCGTTCGCCGAAAATGAAAACCGCCTCGGACAGATACGCATAGTCGGTGTACTGCGCGCCGAAGACCGCGACCATGATGCCGATGAAGATGAAGCTGAGCCCGAATGTGGCCAAGATGCTGTCGACTTCGAGCTTGCCCTGGTTTTTGGCGCGGCGCACCAGCGGCAGGATCAGCACGCGGTAGATCGCCCAGTTCAAGCCGAAGGCGAGCGGGACGACAAACAATAGCGCGAGCAGCGGGCTCGCTTTCGTCCCGGCATAGAACCAGAAGGCGCCAAAGGCGCCTGCGATCAACATCTCGCCATTGGCGAGATTCATAATGCGAGCGACGCCGTACTGCAGCTGCAAGCCCATCGCCATCAAGGCATAGGTGCCGCCCAGCAGCAGGCCAATGATGAGGATGTCCATGTCAGCCTTGATGGACCGATTACGGTTGCCCGGTGAGCGGATAGCCGAGGTGGCGGCAGCCTACCGTGATCAATTCAACGTCGTCTCCGGCCCCGTTTTGGACCGGAGACGATCGCGATACCTCATTCAGCTAAGCGACGCGTGTCCCACGCTCACCCAGTGCGAGCCCCTCAAGTCCAACTGCTCTTCAGCTTGACCTGCGAGTAACTGGAGCTGGCGAAGCCTTCCCCGTTCACGGCGCTGAAGAAGCCGCCCTGCCACTGGCCGACGGTGTAGACCTTGTCGAGGATTTGGCCGGGCAGCTCGACTTCACCGACGAGCGTCTTGAACTTGCGATTGCGGAAATGGTCCGCGATCGCCTGCCGGTCGGTGGTGCCGACGGCTTCGATGGACTGCGTCAGCATTTGCAGCATCGAATAATAGAACGGGCTGCCCCAATAATCGGCATCGACCTTGGTCACTTCCTTGTGCCGCTTGTAGAAGTCGCGGATTTCCGGCGAGTCGACGACGCCACCGGCACCGAGGATGCTTTCAGTACCCGGAATGCCGCCGAAGGCCTGAAAGCCGCAACCAACGGCGCAATAATACGCCTTGACCTTGAGGGCTTCGACCTTGGCAGCGGCCTGAAGGCCGAATGTATCCGGCGGATAGGACCAGGCGACGAACGCGTCGGGATTCGCGGCACTGGCGGCCTTGATCACCGGTGTGTAGTCTTGGGTCCCCAATGGGTACGACTTGTCGTAGACGATCTCGAAACCGGCTTCCTTGAAAAGCGGCCGGCCGGCATTGGCGAGCTCGATACCGAAATCGTCGCCGACGTTGACGGCCGCAACCTTGTTGCCGATCTGGCCGCTGTCTTTCAGCTTCTTCAGCACGCCGATCGTGCCCTTGGCGTAGGCGGTGGTCGACGACTGGAACAT
>Ga0302325_10020187_pt1 | contig 13979 bp, 18 predicted proteins | sample Palsa_T0_2_FD_201948 | JGI IMG/M metagenome (GOLD analysis project Ga0302325, IMG submission 201948) | Peat permafrost microbial communities from Stordalen Mire near Abisko, Sweden - Palsa_T0_2 | ecosystem: Environmental > Terrestrial > Soil > Palsa > Peat permafrost | place: Sweden: Abisko... | reverse complement strand
CTCCCTGACCTCCCATATCCTCCCTATATACCCCCGATTCTTCCGCATACCCAAACCGCACCACTCTAGAACACTCCTGTTTAACAGACGTCTTAGTTTAACAGACGCCTTGGTCTTCCGCGCGTGCTCACTCCCTAGGATACTCCTTGCGTAACAAAGATCTCAATTCCTCTGAAATCTCGCCCTCGACAGGTTTCCCCTCTTTCGCTCGTTCGGCGTTTTTGCGCTCGATGAGTTCGACGGTGGCTTGGAAGCGGTAGAAGAGGACTTCGGCTCGGATGAGCGTCGAGTCGAGGTCGATTGTCATGCTTAGGTCGTTGATGTATTTGAGGACTTCGTCGAATTCGCGGAGGTGTTCTATGGAGTCAGTGGATGTCGTTTAAATAGAACACGAGCGACAGGGAAATTAGGTCGTGTGCAGCAAAAGGAAGGAGACAGGAACGGAAGAAGAAAGCAAAAAAACAAACAGACGTGGCAGACGTGGCAGACTAATGAGAAGGACGCGAAATCCAAACACGAGCAGAAAAAACACTCTTAAGGCACAGGGAAGGGATCCATACCCATAATAACCTCCTTGTGCCTATCCAAGATCGCCAACCCAATAAACAGATGAAACTGTCCCGAAAGCCAATCCGTCCATAAACACTCCCAAAGCCGACACACATCCTCCCACGAAAACTCCCGCTTAAACCATACCAACAACTGCCTGAACAGGAAGAAAAACTCATCACTCCCGGATTTTTCGAGATGTGTGTACAGTTTTGGGATCATGAGTTGAGTGAGTTGTTTGAGGGTGATTAATTGGCGGCGCATTCCGGTTTGGTTCATTAGGAAGTTGTATTTCTGAATGTCAGAACTAGGAGACTTAAGGGTGGTGGGTGGTTGCGGGGGAGAGTGGGAAAGGGGGAGGGGAGGCGTACCATGCGGTCCATGAAGCCGCAGAAACACCAGAAGGCGTCGGAGTCGTCTTGGAGGATTGCGTAGATTACGCTGAGGAGGTCGCTCATTCCCTGGACATAGCCTACTGTCAGCTCCGCAAAGAGGCACAAAAAAGAAAAACAAAGCGACGATGGAAACCATGGCCAGGGAGGAAACAAGAAAGACAAGCTTTTCGGCGCCATACCAACTTTCTTGTTATCATACATATTATAAGTCATCAACATATCCTTCAACATCTCCAAATGCGCATTCGTCCCCGAATACTGACTCTCCGGATCCGGATGCGGCAAATCCTCCTCCATAAAAGGTGTAATCGTCCGATCCGTTCTATGTACATCTTTCTCTACCCATTAATCTCATTCCCCGGGAGGAGCACCTATACGCGACTTTTGGTCTTTGAACCAGGTGTCTTCTTGTAACTCGAGGTCGTCCCACCATTGGCCTTTGAGACGGACGTATTCGTCGCGTTTGCTGCGGCGGATGGCTTTGCGTTCGGAGGTGGAGGAGGACCAGGGGTAGAGACCTAGGAGGAATTTCCAGACTTCCGGGCGGATTGATGGGTCGATTCCCTGTTTGTCAGTATTCTGAAAGATAGAAGGGACGAGGGGGGGCTACGCCATGGAAGATTGCTTCTTTGACTTCGGTGGTGGAGATGGCGAGACGGCCTGTATGGTCGAAGAATTTATTCCATGTCTTTTCATCCAGCGGACTCTTTCTCTCGACTCTCACTGGCGGGGCAATCTAAATCAGCATATGTCCCTTGAGTAAAGGGAAGCATACAGACAACACCTCAAACCCTCCCAATTCACTCATCTCCTCCCACCCAGAATGTCTCCCCCCGGTCCCCCAAATACCCACCTCCTCGCCCCTCTTGCCCTTATGCCGTTCCGCCTCCTCAGCAACCCCCGCCGCCCATCGCGCAAGATACTCCCTCGCGGAATCATACTCCCCCGCATACCGCTGTACCTCCTTGCTCTTGATAATATCTCTCATCTGCGGCGGCAATCGCGGGATAATCTGTTCCTTTATGATCGGTTGTTCCATGATATCATTCGCCGTTCGTCGGCCAAAGGCAGTGACTCTGGCAAATTTCTCCAACAGACTCCATCGCGCTTCCTTAAGGCGGGCGGTCAGCGGGTCCATTGACGCGGCGCTCTCGCGTTCGGGAGGAGTGCTGCTGGCGGTGGAGGGAGTCAGACTGAGGAGGTCCGAGGAGGAGGGATCGACGAGGTAGAGTTGTTGTTCGATTGTGGAGCGTTGGATAGTCACGTATTTACGTAGCCAGCGGAGGACTTCATCGCCTCCCCAGAAGGGATCGCCATGTGCTCCGAACGGATCAAATGATTCGGATTGACCTAACATGTTAAGAGGTGCGTTCCAGGGGGGATACGTTTCTTTTGTTGTAGTTGGGTGGACTTGCATTCTGCGTCGTGGAAGAAGAGCGCGGGGAAGGTTTCTCCGCCCCGGGCATTGACGACGAGACTCCCGCTCCACCAGCCGATACGGGGAGGTCTCACTAGTAGGGAATAGACTTGACTTAATGGTATTGAGAAGGCGTACATTCCTCCCTGGGGTGGAGGAGGGACTAGTATGTCTGCTTTTGTAGAGTATGCGGTGGATGTTGTTTGAGTGTCTAGATCGGATAATTCGACTTTGACGTAGTATTCCGATTGACTCGGCGGGAGTAATGATTCTGGAATCCATGATACGAGGATATTGTCTACTATTACAACGGTACTTGCAGGGGAAGTACTCTTGCGTGTAACGATAGATGACGAAGAAGGACCACCCGGTCTTTCAACGAGAGCGAACCAGCCAGGGATATTGTCCCTGGCCCTGGGAGTAGGATGCACATACACTACATGATTAACCACTTCTCGTCTCCACGAGAAAGTACCCTTTGACTTGGCAAACAAAAGCTTTACTTTCGAGCTCGATCCCGAAGACGAAGACGAAGAACTGATATCTACAATCTCATTCTCCAAATCCCGCATCGACAAATTAGCTGAATCATCGCTCTGGCGCGCTCCGGCTGCCGCTGACGTCGACGTGGATGTCTGAGCAACTGAGCCAGGCATCCTCGGCATATTCTCCGTTCACACAAGGATACACACAACAACGAAGAGATGAGACGTTGGAAGAAGACGAGATGGCACGTCTGGGCGAAGCAGACTTGGATCGCTTGGCGGTTTGTCTGACACACACGCTGCTGGACAGGCGAGGCGGAGGTGGCCAATCGGTGACCGACTTGTGATCAGTCATTCAGCGGTACGTCACACAGTACATACAAACAAAAAGCGAACAGTGCGAAGCAACCGCTAATTAATTGCTGAGCGACTCGACCTCCGAAAAGCGCACCTTCCGACCGGACCACCTAGAATACACTACAGGAAACGATTCTTCAACGGAAAATAGGAAAAGATGATTAAGGATTCACAGCTGAATTTGTCGTGGCCGGTTATTGGTGCAGCACTCAAAGTTCATCTTGAATCGACGGAATCATTGAATTTATCCGATCCATCGACCTATGTCTTTAAAGTAACGAACTCGCTTCCCTCGTCATCAACAACAAATCCCAAAGCCTTCAGCGAGAGATACATAACCGTATTCCCCCACTGTCTCCCCAATTCCCCCTTCTCCATCCCTTCCGACGTATCCGTCATTCCTCACCCTCATCGTATCGTATTCTCTGATCCCAGGACGAACCAATCACCACCCAAGTCCTCTACTTAAACACCTCCGCCCTAAGAGCCTACCTCTCCCTCTCCTGCGCAGCCTACGGCTCCGTCTGGCGCACCGCAACAATCACATCCCCTCCCGCCAAAGTCGCCATAGCCGCCCTGTCCAAGGAGCCCAAGGAGAAAGTCCATTTCAGCTACGAGAGTAATCCCGGCTTCTTTCTGCAGAGCGGGAGTATCATCACGAGCACTAGTCCCGGGTTTTCGGCGCCAAAGGGGCCCGTTGTGGGCGGGCAGAAGATGGTCAAGTTGACGAGGGAGGAGGTCGGGTGGGTGCATGATATGTTGGTTAGTGTGTGGCTAGGGACGGTGACGGATCCGTTCATTGGACTTTCCGAGTACTGATGCGACGTACGTAGGAATCGTGGGAGGGGTATATGGAAGGGACTTGTGTGTAAGTACTGTACATACTCAATGTTCGGCTCGATCTCCGGTCGTGAGACCCTTTCGTGAACTCCCGCACGAAGAATCATTAGCAAGAAATCTGTTCTCCCTACAGTAACAGACGAGACCTTCGAAGGCAATTCGCAAAATTCCACTGAATATGGATAGATCTCCTGGCAATAAATCTCAGCTCTCAATTGACATCCTCTCCTCCATCTTTCGACTTCCGTTGCCAAGCCAACCAGAGCATCTAAACTCCATCACCACTACCCGTCAACCCCTTCCACCGCCGCCCAAACAACAATGCTGCTCTCCCTCTCCCGCCTAAAGACCTCCCTAACAACCACAAAATCCCACCTCATCCTCCACCGCCGGCTCATCTTCATCGGCTTCTTCCTCCTGCCACTGTGCTCCTATCTCCTTTCCTGGCTCGTCCTTTCAACGACCACAGCATTCCTCCCCCGTCCGCTGCGCAATGCAAAGGAAGTGCTCATCGTTGTCGCCCACCCCGATGACGAATGTATCCCCCCTCTGAGCTTGTTTGTGTGTTGAGCGGGAATTGATGGTAGCGTTGTTTTTCTCGCCTAGTATTTTGAGGACTTTGAGGAGTGGATATGGAAAGGGGAATTTGCTTGTTTTATCAGCTGGTATATTACCCCACCCTTGTTGCGTTTGACTATGGATTATGAGGAGTGAGATTGATGGTAGGGAATAATTATGGATTGGGAGAGACGAGGAAGACGGAATTGATGGGGGCATGTAATACCCTCGGCATAACCCGCAAGGACAGATGTGTCGTCTTAGATCACAAGTACCCCACTCCATCCCAAAGAGTTCTCCAGGGACGCGTACAATGTGCGGATAGATACAGTAAAGGGTCAAGACAGATGCTGATGGTAGGGAATTACAGGACAATCCGCATGTGTGGTGGGATACGGATTTAGTAGCCAAGATCGTAGGCGAACACGTCAAGAAATGGAAGATCGATTCGATCATCACGTTCGATGACGGTGGTGTGAGCGGGCATATCAATCACAGGGCCGTAGCCGCTGGAGTCAAGTACCCCCCCTTCCCCCGTTCACCTTCCATCAACACTACGTATCTCGAACACTACGTATCTCGTACTGTTGGTTATCTTGTCTTTTACATTGTTCTCGGCACGGTGGTAATAGTAGACATCTCGCGCTAGAAACACCATCCCTAGCGGCCTATCAATTAACTACAATCCTTCTCCTTAGAAAATACACCGTCCTCCTGGACCTCCCGTTCGTGCTCTTCCTGTCCCTCCCGCGTCTGCTCAAGACGACGATACGGGGCGACGAGATCGGGTCATGGGGATTAATGGTCGCCAATCCGGGGATGTATTTCACTGGTCGACATGCTTTTGAACGGCACGCAAGTCAAGTTGTCTGGGATCGGTATCACCCTCCCCCTCGTCCCCTGGGCCCAAGTTATACCCGAACGTAGTTTTGCCGACTGTGGCTTTGTAGGGGATTGTGTTGCTGATTTGTAGGTGGTTGTATATGGTTTTGTGTCGGTATATGTATGTTAATGAGTTGAGGAGGATATTACCGTGATGTGCTTGTGGGGATTTGGTTTAGACTAGGATTCACTCCACGCACCAAAAGACGGGATAACGGGCGTGGGGATTATCACAGCTTGAGCATGGGGAAGAGAGAGCTGCTGCAGAGATTACTACATCGCGCTGACTGCACCACAGGAGGGGGGAGCCAGGTATTTCAGCCTACATAGACTAACTACATTTTCTTTTCAAAAATTCCATCCATTTATGCCTCGGGTTGCTTGGTGAAACGAAGGTATGGCTTGACGGCACGGAATCCAGGGAACAGTTCCTTTGCCTTGTCATCCTTGATGGAAGGCGGGATGATGACATCCCCTTTTGGCTACCATTAACAACCCATCACCGACAGACGGGGGACTACCTGCCAGTCAATGGGGGTGACGAGAGAGTGCTTGTCGTTCAACTGAAGCGAGTCAATGACACGGAGGACTTCCTGCGAGTTACGGCCGGTGCTGGCGGGGTAGTAGATGATTGCGCGGATGACCTTCTTGGGATCGATGAAGAAGACGGCTCGGATGGTCAAGGCCATGCCCTTGCTGTCGATGTTGGTGGTATCCTGGTAGTCGATCATGTCGTACAGGTAGGCCACCTTGCGCGACTTGTCGGCGATGATGGGGAACGAGAGGTGCGATTGGGCGACCTCGTCGATGTCCTGGATCCATTTCTCGTGCGAGTCGAGGGTGTTGGCACTCAACCCAATGAGCTTGACACCTCGCTTGTTGAACTCGGGCTCGAGCTTGGCGAACGCACCAAGCTGGGATCAGTCATGTCCACCAAAGAAACAAGTCGATTGACCAAGGGGAAGCACGAACAAGAAAAGGGAGTAGAAGGAGGAATCATACCTCGGTGGTGCAGACAGGGGTAAAGTCCTCGGGGTGGGAGAACAAGACAACCCAGTTGTCGCCAATAAAGTCATGGAACTTGATGGGTCCCTTTGTCGTGTCGGCCTCAAAGTCAGGCGCAGTGCTCCCCAATCTCAACTTCTTTTGTTCTACTCCGTCGACGGCAGAACCCATTTTCTGTTTCTTTGCGGGTGGCGACGAAATCTTGGCCACTCCTTTATATATGTTCGTCCGACGCAGATTATCGAACGAGCGGAACGGGGATTATTAGAAATCGGATACAAGGATAATAATTGAGGCTCGTGCGAGAAAAAAAGTGCTTGTGCGTGTCTCGTTTGGGGGCGCGCTGAAAAAAAGTTTTAGCTGCTGTGCGTCACACTGTGTGCAAATGGCGTGCGAACACGTGATGTGACAGGTTGCCGATGGCCCGATCTTCGTGTTGGGAGGTGCGTGAGCGATGACCTAAGCCGTCGCGGCAAAGTCGTGATTTCGGGTGGTCTAGGCGGACGGCGCCGATCTCTCTCGTGCCTTGACTGAATTGATTGACTTTCATTCGTGCATGTGATTGACTTCCACTTTGAGATTCACTCCGAACCTCTTTAGACAGGATGTAGTTGGAACAGTGTAGCTGCATCCAGCACACCTGAAAATCATAGCTGCTCCCACATACCCACCAAAGGTCATCTCCACAATCCCACTGACCTGTGGGCACTCCGCTTTACATCATTTCCCCGCGGGTGAGACGCCCCCACATATATACCAGACTATCGGAGAGGTTTTACATAGCTTTTATCTCCATTAGTGCTTGTGATAGTGGCCGTCCCCGCAAACGAGCAAATCGGAAATTAATAGTTCCTTCCGATAGTGGGCAATGCAACATCATTAATGTGATAGAGGACTCTAAAGTGAAGGGCCGCTGCTGATTGATCGGCACTACATAGCGCATATGTACTTTGCATAATTGGGATAATGATATTCGGTACAAGCGAGCGGGGTACGATTTGATGAGATTTCTCAATTTAGGTCTTGCCAATAGCCACCGCCATCGACAACAGCGGGGTATGAAGTGAACAGATGAGCTAGATCGTTTGCATTCTTGGGAAATCTACCCTAGATTATATTATTCTCGCAAACAATTTCCTGAACGCCCGATTTCTCTCTGCATGAATTGGGCTTTTTTAGGTAGTGGTTTCTTGACGCAGATGTGATTATTATCGATGCTATATACTCATTGCAAGCCGCTTCTTCCATTCCTTCCGACCCCGACCTCACCAGAAGAATCTCCAGTATATCACAAACAGGAAGAAAAATGCAATGACCCCTATAGGCCCGTATTGTCGCCAGATGGCCATCAAGTTGATCTGTCTTGCCTGTCTCCTGTATTTCGCGCTCTCGTCCCTCAGACTACTACTCAACGTACTCATCCCTACAATCAGTCTCCTGCCCTGGAAAATGTGTTTTAGACGCCAGCGGGACGCCCGTAGCATAACAAGGAGACAAAGTGGTGTGGGGTAGGGAGTAATACGATCTAGAGAATCTCCTCGGTAAATAAGATCCTCGATATTCTTGGTCATAACCCTCGTGACATCCTGTAATTCCACATTAAGTCTATCAAGATTACTCTGTGCCCTGGAATCCTGGTAAACGCGCTTGGTAGCCGAGATAAAAGTATCGAATTGGACGAACGCATAGGGCCGGAGATTCGGTTTCAGGGCTTCGGTGCCGTAACTTGTGCTGAACTCTTTGGACAGTTCTTGGAGGTAGGAGAAGGCTAGTTTTCGGGGGTACGATTTATCTGCTATCGTCAGGTAACATATCGAGTCCGCGATCAGGTAACTGTCCTTGTTAGCCGTGGTTTGGGTGCTAGACACGGGGGAAGGAATAGGCCTGGGGGAGGGGGGAAGGGAAGGTACTGTAAGAAATATGGACCAGATTCGATCGATGCACGTTCTTCTGAATTCTCGTTCAGCTTCCTGAATATGAGTTTCGCTTGTTTCTTATACTCCGCAAGTTCAGACTCGCTCTACCATTAGTTTCTGGCCCATAAAACAAGATGGATCATGGTGAAGGGGTTTCCAGATGGGAATTGGTACCTGTTCGTCGTCAACGGAGGCTGCTAATGGTAAACCTGCCTGTCAGCGCGCAATTTGAAAGAATTGAGGACCATCGGAGACCCTTGCGATGGTTGTTGAGCGGATCATTGTTATGGTGGTTCGCGGCTCGACGGCGACAACTCAGCGTCGTGTCGCAACTTTCTTGGATTTTTGACGTGTCACAGATACCCTAACCCAGCAGAACCATATTCCCAACCTTGGCTCCCGGCTTTAAGAGCGTCAGATAATGAAAGCCGTCGTATCTGACCGCATACTTTGTCAAACGAAATAGTATTGAACTCCCTCACGAGCTTGCTTTGAATACCCTGAACCTTTCTAGCTACTATACTACCTTCTTGCTAGAATACTAGAATTGGCTTGTACGTCTTGAACAAATAGCCCCCCCAAGCTTAGTTCTTCCCTAATCCCTTTGCTCGTGGCAGGAGAATTCCTGAGCGAAATGCAGACTGGTCCTTTCAAGATTCCGCGGTCCCGTCGGACAATATAGTTTTCAGCAACAGCTGCAGAAATCGAGGTATCGTAGCTCTGCAAGAGCCTTGATGATTGGCAATAAGACCGGAAGATACTTCGATGTCTGCTCATCTCAGAAACAACTCCGTAAATAAGGAATTTATTAAACGTTGAATTATATTCCGGTCGGGCGTATTCGATGTCTCGACGCCTCCGGGGCTTCCTAACGAAAATACGACATTATCTTTGAGTTCTGAATTCGAAGAACCCAGAGAAGATACTTCAAATATACGCGTCAGGTTTGATCTCCCCGGCGATGTCACACGAAGACGGGGATTCGGCGTTCCTTAGGTCTCTCTCGATGTTTTTATTGACTTGGCTGTTGATGGGTACGGCAGGCAAATGTTTGGAATATTTGGAGAACTTCGAGTCTGGTTTCTAAAACCATCTGAGATGGACGCTTCTCAATGAAGTAATGTCGATCCAATCTCAGCACTACCGAGTGTGTGAGGATGATACTCGTTTGACTCTTAGGTAGACTTGACGAATGAGAATGCACGGGACAGATAGACGTCGCCGAGAATACCTGGAGTAAATCATTCATGTCTCCAGCCAGAATTAGAAGTGGCATCGAGGAAGTGCATGTTTGCTTTGAGGACGCTTGTTGGCCGCCAATACGCTTGACGTGGTGTTATCCTTCCAATAGTAGCTTTATTCCAAAACCCTTTGGCCGCCTCATGATTTGAGCATACTGACTTGTCGACAGCAATGCACGTTCTACCCAGAATACATAGATACTTGAAGCCATCTGTCCTCTTGGAAATGAAAAGTGCGTCAAGAGTTGGTGGTGATCAGTCATGTTCTCTGTTCCAATCTCAAGTAAATCTTATATCTTCAACAATTAGCTTGCGCTTCCTGGAATACACACATACCCGAATTCGTTATTTCAAGACAACTATTCCCAGCCGCACAATGGATTGGTGAATTCCAACTTCAGTTTTTACACAGGTCTCAAACGTCTTTGCCAGGGCTTCAGCCAAGTTGAGCTCCTTGACTCCAATGTTCAGATGGGAGAGTGTGTCTGGGAATTGAGTTCCGTGTCACGGAAACGAGAGGCCAAGTCCGACTAAGAAGACAAATAGTTGTTGACTAGATACTACCCACAGTATAGACTGCACTCACCTAGAAACCTTAAGGGAGGGATCAAACTTGAAACTACAGTCGCTCCGGGACAGACCAGGAATAAGCTGAGGTCCTTTCTTCCAATGGAGTAACTTGCATACTTTGATCGACTGTCACATCCCCCATGCACGAATGGATTTGAATCGATTCGCTTGTTCGCGAATCCAGAGAAGCATGGGATCCGCATCACCATTAGGGACCGGTCCAAAACCCTCTTTTGTCTCGTGTAATTATTCCAATAATCTGACCTTTACTTTTCAATTCCAATATCGGCGGTTGACAACTTGTTTCCAGTGACACTGCAGGAGATATATCCCTCTTCAAATAGAATATCATCCAGGCGTGTCTGTGGTCGGAGATGGTAAACCCCTCCAATTTACTCATGACGAAAGGCTGTCGTTTCCGGGATATTTCAATCAAGTTCTCTGGACTGACTCCAGTCGAATAACTCCATCACAATCATTCATCTCTAATTTCCTATCCTTGCGATATTGTTTTTATAGGAATGTCCGGGAAATAATATCCATCCTACGCGAACATAAAAACACTTATCCCCTGCATGGGAATATAATCCTTTCGTGAGTCTGCAGAAAGCATCCGAAACGATAGTCTGCTGGGAGATCTGAATGTCCGATTTTTCTCCTGAATGGCCTGTATTCATATCCTCATCCGTTGAATAACAATGAAACGCCTTGGGAAACTTGCGGGGCGAATAGAGGAAGATGGAATTTGATAACTGAGGGATCCACGGATTTGTCTGGAATGTATACAACTCCACTGGTGATTCAGCGAGGAATAAAACAGTCATCTGAATTTGAGCTCATAGTTGGACTGTATCCCGCCTGCTGCGGCATACCATAGTTGTCAGATGGTGGAGCGAATATCGATAAAATTGCTTTCGCGATAGTGGCTGATATAGTATTGAAAGCATTATACTGAACTCCTTCCGTGAATTTTCAATTAGCTTCAGCATGAAGTCGTTGATAATAAGTCAATATGGTCCTGACGCGATTCCGTACATGTCGTCCATACAAGATCCCATTACATGAACCGCAATTCGGTACTCATAAGCAATTCCAGGAGAATATGTCAAAGAGATGAACATGTTTTGACTGCTTGATATCGAAAATCCGCAGGAGTCATATCGTTGCCATATATACTGCCGGTCGTGCGCAGTGTGCGGAAAAGCTGTGGAGGGAGGCTGGGGGGAATCTGATGCCCTGTTTTGTACGCAGCAATGGCGAGCGCGTGGGGATACTCCGGGCCTAGCGCATTTTGTTCTTTGGGGGGGGAGGGGGCGGGGTTTTGGTTTGGTGGACTAGCCTATCTCGCGGTCTTTCGTTGATCTGATCGGCGTTTATTTAGAGATCCGGGACCAGAGATTTCGCTTGCATATCCAATTATCAATCCTACTGAAGGCCACTGGATTCCGGAGAGACTCTTACCGTTATTACGATTACTGCCCTTGAGAAGAACACTTTATAATCCATTTCCATGATTACCTGTCAGCTACGGCCATATCTGCTAGAACACACTGGATCCCGTTCGATCTCCAAAGTTAAGCTGGCAAGAGCCCCCTTAGTACTCTAGTCGGTGACGATACGGGAATCGGCGGGTGCTGTAGTTTTTTTTTTTAGCCTTCATGTCGACCAAATGAAGGGTTGTTTGTGATTTTTAAAGGCGGATATAATCGTGTCGACTTGGGGGAGTTTCAGACTGAAGGAGTCCTGTGAGTGGGAAGTTGGGAGGGGATTTTTTGTTGGCTTTTGGTTTGTGGATTAGAGCTAGGTGGTGTGATCTCTCGGTATGAGGTGATTGGGGGGGATGGGGGTATCATGCTGGATGTTTTTGATGTTGAGAATAGGATGGAGAGCTTTGGCGATACAATTCTTCTAGTTCATAGGCTTACAAGACAATTCAGCGACAATGCAAAATACACATCAACACACGAGCAGCAGATACCCCAAGGGACATTCCTATTGTGGTCATCCACCGGTCTTCATCATCGTGAGTGACAATTAATCGGATCATCACCAGTTTTGGGCATTGAGCGTTTAATAAAGAGAGTAAGTGATATTCTTGTGTTTGGCTACACAGTTGACGATATAATCCTCACAACACACAAAAGAAATATAGTGACCACTAGTCTTGATCCTGGGATGGCTTTGTATCCCCCTGGATGGAAGTGGAGGCGACTTCTTAAGCCGCAGTGGCAATCTACAATCAATTTCCGCACAGAAGATCACACCGCCCACAAAACCCAAACACAAACACGCCCAAAACACAGGGAAACAGGGAGGGATACCCCAATGACACCACAAGCAGCCCTCCCACCGGCATTCCCAGTCTTCAAACTCTCCTCATTGCCGCCCTGTCCCAAATCATCCTCCCCGGCATGAACCACGACCATCCGCCCAATGACACTTTCCGGCCCGATCAATTTGATGTACTTGTCCTCGACGGAGCCTTTGACGGCGCCGGTGGCGTCGGTGGAGAGGTTGCCGAGGTCGCCGACGTGTCTGGTCGAGCTGGTTGGGCCGCCGTGGGTCTTGTTGTGGGGGTTGAAGTGGGGCCCTGTACAAAGAAGGTTAGACTGGCGGCACGAGATTGGGGGATGGGGGGGGATGAATTGGGAGATGCAAGAGGGATAGGGGTGTGTGGGGGGATAGGGGGATGGGGGATGGGGGGATGGGGAGGTACCGGCAGAGATACATCCATTGGTGTTATCCCCGAAGGCGCTATTATTAACACTTTTCCAACACCAGATGACATGGATCGTACTGGACATGGAACCCGCGCTTGGAGGAAGGATCCAATCCGGTGAGGTTGTAGGTAATCTTCGTAGGCGCATCCTCAGAAGTCTGCTCGAACTGGACTTCCCCCGTGACCTTTGACTCTCCGCGAAGAACAGCAACTACACAATCGAATCAGTACTGTCCCAAACACCATCCTCTTAGAAAGACTAAAGAGCGTCTTCTTAGTCCGTGAGACACACGCACGGATTGCCCAGCCCGCGATGGGCGGAACACGCAGTCCCTACACCCAAAATGCGGAAAATCCACACATGCAAAAGGAATGAAAGATACCTGCCAAGACCATGGTGCTTAATAAACTTTGAAGGGAAAGGTTAAATCTCGATTCGATGAATGGTGAAGATGGATTGATGTTTCAGGAACAAGTGGGCAGCAGAACGATGTGATGAAGAAGAAGGAAGAAGGGTTGGAGACGGCAAATAAATCGAATGACGGCTGGAAGGTGGGGCACTGTGTGTGTGTGTGGGTTGTCGATTAGTCAGATGTGACTGGCTCGGGTGGCCGCTGGTGCGTCATTGCGCCAATCAGAGAGGTGATGGCGAATGTGCTGAGGGCGGTCGAAGGTTGACGGACTGGAACGACAGAGATAGCGTAGATGGAGGGATATTGGAGGGGATGGAGATATTTGAAGGAGTAGATGTTGGAGAATCGGGGAAGGGAAGAAGGCGGGGTATTTAGCTTAGTTTTTGGACACGGCCAGGCAATGAATGGCGTGCGGATAAGTAACCCCTACAGTCCTCAAACGATGGCCTTCAGATAGCTATGATAGCTATGCCATTATTCCAAGAAGAGAAAAGAACATTCATTATAGATATGAGTGGAACAACGGGTTAATCTGAGAGATTTCCACCATTCGGTCCCCGTTGCTGACCCAAGGTTGGAGATAATTTCGAGACCTTAAAATAATGTTCAACTAATTTAAATTGAGTACCAGG
>Ga0302325_10020186_pt1 | contig 13979 bp, 13 predicted proteins | sample Palsa_T0_2_FD_201948 | JGI IMG/M metagenome (GOLD analysis project Ga0302325, IMG submission 201948) | Peat permafrost microbial communities from Stordalen Mire near Abisko, Sweden - Palsa_T0_2 | ecosystem: Environmental > Terrestrial > Soil > Palsa > Peat permafrost | place: Sweden: Abisko... | reverse complement strand
TCGGCTTCATGAATCTTATTGCCGGCCTCCAAGGGTTCCGTTGGCTTTTCCTCATCGAGGGCCTCATCACTATCGTCTGTGTCCCTTTGGTTATCTTCGGCTTGCCAGACTGGCCAGCGGTGGCTAAGTGGTTGACCGATGACGAAAAAGTGTGTCTCCAGTCTCAACTTGAGGCACAATCCAGCGGCTTCACGAGAGAACATTCTAGTCGACGAGAGGTCATGGAGACATGCTTCACTCCTCGTATGATTGCTCATTATTTTGCCTATGTGAGTACTCCAGAACATCCTCTCAATCCTCACTATCAATGGTTAAAGTACTAATAACACTAAAGCTTTCCAATACAATTGTCCTTACGAGCCCGACCTCAAAAGTCTGTGCTTTTAGGGCATTTCGCTAAGAAACAACCCCCATAACTATTTTGAACGCTTTTATTTTATATTCAGGATGTGATTTGAAACTTTCTAAATACACTCTAGCTTCTTTTATTTTCTGCACTTGAAGGATGTAAAGTTTTGATCTACAGTTGTTAAGAAATTATAAAGTGAAGTAGACGATCTCGGTTTTACGATACCTGAAAAGCTCGCTAAAAACACAGACTTTTGAGGTCGGGCTCGTTAACTCATTGGCATACTTCACTCCCACCATCGTTGCACGCCTCGGGTACACCTCGATCACTGCACAACTCATGACCATCCCTCCCTGGGTTGTAGGCTATATTGTTTCCCTGGGTCTAGCATATTCTGCAGATCGCACGAACTCGCGCGGGATTCACGTTGCTTGCGCGACTTTCTTGAGCGGCGCTGGGTTCCTCGCCTGCTGCTTGCTACCGGCCGATGCCTACGCACAACGCTATGGCTGTCTCTACCTCATTGCCTGCGGAGCCTTCCCCAGCGCTTCTCCCATGGTCGGCTGGGTTACTTGCAACGTCCCGAGCCAGAGAACCATGGGTCTTGCTACTGCCATCAACAACGCAACGGTGGGAATTGCTTCAATTATCTCAGTCTGGATTTGGCCTGCTTCTGATGCTGCGAAGAATTATCCAAAGGGCAATATTGTCTGTGCAACCGCCAGCTTCGTCACTACAGCTATTGTGGTTGGACTGCGCATCCATTATGGCAGAATGAACAGGAAGAGTGCGCTCGATGCTGCTGGCGTTCAGCGAGTTTGGGCTTATTAAACTTTTGATGGAATATGTTGTTGATAATATGTGGTGGATGTCAAGTCTTGTGGCATTCATAACTAGGATTGCGAACTCATCGTACGCGTGTCCTTTTGTACCTGCCTCGTAATGGATAGAAAATGCAAAACCCGAGTTTTCAAATTGGAATTACAAGTTAAACAGTTGAATTCTCCAACATCGTTCAATATTCTTTTGCATACTTCATTTTACGTTGAGCATAAAGAACATTGGGAACAAGGTAGTTCATTTAAGAAGTGAATAAAAATCTGTATTCTCAATGGTCCGAGTTCCTCGGAAACAATAGGTGCCACCTTTTTTGTCCATCCCGAGCCTACTTACTTTCTCAGCTTGCACCAGACTCTTACCCAGTGAACGCGTTTATGCCGCTGGGAAATGAAGAGGCGAATCCCCATGGGCAATATCCGAAGTGCCTTCTGATGTAGTTCAACGTTCGGGTATGCTGTTGTTCTGGCCCGTACCGGCCGATTTTAATAACAACGTCGGGTACTTACATTATCGTTACCTACCGAGCAATATATCTCTGGACTATGAAAAGGCAAAACGAAGACTGACAGAGCTTACTCATTCAATTAAAATAATTTGCGATTTTTTTTTTTGCTATTTTCCTATCCTTTCACGCCTCCTTAAGACTGCTTAACTTTATCATTGTCTAGGCTCTCTATCATGGGTTCAATACTACCGGAAACCATGAGAGCTGTTGTATTCGATGGACCTTTCGAGGTAGAAGTGGTGGATAAGCCAGTTCCAAAAATCCTCGCGCCGACAGATGCAATTCTCAAGGTCTCTGCTACCGCTTTGTGCGGCAGTGACTTGGTACGTGATTTTCAATGCAGCCTCTTTGTCATGTATCAAAAACTAGCCCTACAGCCTACCTCCTGCAGCTTTGCTTCATTCTAACTCCAACACAGCACTACTTCCGTGGTCACCAGAAAGCCACACCTGGATTCATCTGCGGCCATGAAACAGTCGGCCACATCACCACGCTCGGCTCCTCCGTTACCAATTTCTCTATTGGCGACCATGTTATTGTTCCCTTCTCAACCGCATGTGGCTCATGTTTCTTTTGCTCCAGTGGAGAATCAAGTCGATGTTCCAAAGGCGTACTATTTGGGTGCATCACGCCGTCAGCAACCATCGACGGCGGCCAAGCAGAATACATTCGGGTACCACACGCCGCGTCGTCTCTCGTGAAGGCACCATCTTCCATACCAGAAGATATGCTCGTCCTCATGGCAGACGTGTTTCCCACGGGGTACTTCGCAGCCAGCCGCTTCCTGAAGAATGTGCTGGAAACACAGAAAGGGGACATTACTGCCGTGGTTTTAGGCTGTGGGCCAGTAGGCATCTGTGCCATCGCATCAGCTATCTATCTCACGGGTGGCAAAGCCAAGATCTTTGCCGTAGACTCCATCCCTGAACGTCTTGCTGCCGCTGAGAAGTTGGGCGCGACACCAATAGTGCTTTCTGATGACCCGGTCGCGAAAATCAAAGCTGCCTCACATAACCGCGGCGCAGACGTGGTCATGGAAGTCGTTGGCCATGCTGATGCCTTGCAATTGGCGTTCGAGCTAATCCGACCCTTTGGGAAGATCAGCAGTGTGGGTGTACATAACGAGCAGATCAGCTTCCCGGGCTTTGCACTGTACTCAAAGAATGTTACGATGGCGTTTGGGAGATGTCCTGTGCGCAGTATCTTTGATAAGGCTCTGGCGGTGTACGAGGTGCTTGAAAAGAGGCTAAGGTTCTTGTGTGAGGTGAAGATGCCGCTAGAGCAGGCGCCGGAGGCTTTCAGGTTGTTTGAAAGGCAGAAGTTGCATAAAGTCTTGTTTAGTGTATAGATTGGAAGGATTTGAGTATGCGAAATTGCGAATTAAAGGCCCTCCTTTCTATATGGGAAGATTTTCAAGTTGTGATTGTCTTGTGAAGTCTACAAATATCTGCACTTGAGCTTGTCAAGCTTGATAGACCACAATTGACCCACGTAGAGGCAAATACTCGGTGATTACTTGGAGCATTTTTACTTTTGATTGCTACCGAAAGGACGACTACAGCCATAGAAACACCATGATTACCAAATACATAGAGGCATCATGAAGCAACAGCCGCCCCATAACCTTTCCATTCGCCCTTCTCGGCCAGCAAAATAGGCAACTCATCCTCCACAAATGAGTCAAATGTCGACTTCGCCTGAGGCTTCCAACCCAGAGCCCGTAACCTATTCGCACGATTCCTCGCATTCTGCCCAATGACCGGGACAGACCACTCCTGGAAAAGATCACCAAAGAGCTCCTTTGGAATCTGTCTCGGCTTCGGATCCTGAATCCTGCCAGCGTTGTGCAGCGCTGTACCAATTTCAGTGGCCATTCTCTCCCAGGAGTGCTCATCGCCGTTTTCAATGAAGAAATAGGGGTTCTTGAGCACTTCCTCGCCAGATGAGGATTCCATGTAGTGAAGGATATGCATGTAGCCCTTTGCTAAATCTGAGACGTGGATCTGGCCCCAGACGGCCTTGCCTCCGCCGCAAAAGCCGGCGAAACCATGCTTGAGAGCGAAACGCGCCATCGTTGGAATTTGAATAGAGAGACGATTCTCTTTGCCAAGGCCGTAGATGACGGGAGGGAGAACAATCGAGATCTTTGCTTTGGATCCGAGTTGCTTGCGCCGTTCCAGTATAGCCAGATCGATCTGCCGATGGGGAGCGTCATCGGCTATGCTGTCGACCGTCTCGGGCTTGTCGTCCTCATAGATCTTGTCACTGACATATTCTCCCTCTGATTTATCTGTTATGGCACTGCATCCGCTTGTGTGAATGTAGATTGAGCTCTTTCCGCTCTTGGCACGCTCTGCAATTCCATCGAGGATGGCCACAGCTGATGGCTTATGATCAGCTGTTGCGGTGTGAATTGTAATGTCGTTATTTGCAGCCGCATCGCGGATTACATCGTGGTCGTCTAGAGAGCCTTTGATAGTCTTGGAGCCCAGCTTCTCGAGACTTGCGCGTGCTTCGTCTCGGCGAACAAGGGTGGTGACAGAATACCCGTCTTCAAGGAGCTCGCTCAGGATCTCAAGACCAATGAATCCCGGACCGAGCAGAAAGACTGAGCTTTTAGGTGCCATAGTGCCGGACAAGCGGTGCTCAATGAAGCGGAAACAGTAGAATCCAAGTTTGAAATGTGATTGCGATAGCAAGCTGCAGTTTAGGTAGATTCTCAGCACAGCGATCGATGAATCTGCCAAATAGTAATTATGAGCCAATTGGAAGGCGTGGTGAAGTGGGATAACACTGAGCAGGCTCTCTTACCGGTATGTCTTGCAACTTCGACGTCAAAGAAATGATTTGTTTGCAGATTTGCAATCAGGTGGGGCACAGAGTGATTTCAAAGCCTCGAGCTACCTACGTCATATACCCGGGCACCAGTGCCCCTTCATGCCGACGTTTATCCGGTCCACCCGGCCCGAAGAAATGCAAAGGAGCCGAAGCTGAATGGACTTTCGGACGAACTATCCGCCCATCGGTAACAGGACTAACAAGGCGGATATTTGTGGGTCGATGCATATATTCGGGGTTACATACTCGTGATCAAACACTATCAAGTATTTTATTTTGACATATATAGCATTTGAGCAGGAAATTGATTTTTTAACCTTTAGTGTCAGGTATCCTCAGCTTGCCTTTCCCCGCTACGCTACGCTCATAAGAATTAATTGCATCGTCTGTGTTTAAATCACAGTCACCAAAATGGGAGAAGTTATCCATGTCGTCCAGCTCAAGTTTAAGCCTGAAGTTGATATTGCAAAGATTAATGAGGTGTGCCCCTTCTCATGCTCCCTTCTCGAACTTGGTCATTAACGTCAATAGATAATGGCTTCTTTAAAAGCGTTGAAGACAAAATGCGTCCATCCAGACACCAAAAAGAATTATATCAAGTCCATCCGATGTGGGCAAGATAATTCTCCAGAAGGGTTTCAGGTATGTTTCTTCAATTTTAAATCTAAATGTCCTCTCGCGGTGGTACACACGACATTGCGCTGACAGATGACTGTCCCAAAGAATGGATACACCCATATGATTGTCTCCGAATTCGAAAGTGTTGCGGATAGAGACTACTACTCGTTGAAAGATCCTGTTCATCTAGCGCTGGCTAGTGGACTGCCTCCGTTTATAGCTGGTTTGCAGGTTCTGGACATTGAAGCATGAAATTGTATGAATAATCAGAATCAAAAAATGTATTATTATCTCTGCCTGTGATCCTTATCTGCAACACGCAGATCACGACATAAAGTGATGCGATAACAGGGGCTTTGCGCCCTCCACAAACTAAAACTTGAGAATTTAGTGATTATGTCCGCTGTGGGTCCCTATAATTCTAGCCTCTGTGCTCTAAGGGCTGTGAGACATTCAATGGCTCGCTGCTGATAGAGCAACGATGGAGCTGAGAGCCCCTATCCTGGCTTTAGCTTGTTTTAATTCAGTGGCCTGAAGAATTCGTGCAGTTTAGTGGACGAGTCCGCTAAAAGATGTCCCGTAGCCAAATTACAGCACACGTGCCCTGTAGTCCGGTCAATTTATGCCATGATCTGCGTTTTTATGTTTGCTTCGAAAAATTCTCATTGATATTTACTATGAACTATAAGAGCATGTTTATACATATTTACTGCTATTTGATACGTAGAAGAAAATTTATAACAAATCCAACCTTAATCTATGAAGCAAACAACTGCTACCTCAGAACCGCTTAAAGCCTCTCAGGTCATCATCCAAAATCTCCTTCACAATCTTCCTGTACGGGCCCAGGCCCCCAAAGAAAAACATCGTCGACGCTTTCTTGCCTGGCACATTCTTCCCAAAAATCCAAGAGTCAATGCGGCGGAAAAGACTCTTCGAGCTCAGTTGATCGCATCGATCTGTCCATTCTTGCTCTGCCTCAGGGAGAGCCTCGACAATACCATTGGTGATGCTCTTAGCGTTGCCGTTCGTGAGGCCGTTCACATGACCATTTGCGTGTCCGTTAGTGCCACTGTCAGCCTTCCGAAGTTCCTTCTTTTCGGCTCGGGAGATCAAGTCGGAGATGATCTCGACGTGAGTCTCGATTGCTGGAGGAAGATTACAGAATGGGCCGTTGGGACCAGAAATTAAGAAGAGGTTGGGAAAATTAGGCACTGAGATTCCAAGGTATGATGTCGGTCCCTGCGTGGACCAGTGGTCTTTAAGTGTCTCGCCGTTTCTTCCCTTTATGGCAATACGAGTGTAGTTCCCGTCCACAGCGTCGAAACCGGTTGCGCAGATAATGACATCGAGCTCGTAGAGCTTGCCGTCTGCGGTTTTGATGCCGGCAGGGGTAATCTCAGTAATGGGGTTGGTCTTGATGTCCACAATGTCAACATTCTCGCGGTTGAATTGCTCATAGTATCCACTATCGCACAATGGTCGTCGAGCGTACCACTCTGTCGGGCACAGCTTCCTCGCCTTCTCTGGGTCCTTGACCGTCTGACGGATTTTGTTCTTGATAAAGTCAGAAGCCGCGATATTCGCCTCTTCATTGACAGTTATGTCATTAAAGGTCCAGAACATGAAGCGGAAGCCATTGCCTTGCTGCCATGCCTCCTCAAAAATACGCTCCCGCTCCTCAGGACTGACACTCGCGACGGATCGCTCGAGCTCCTCCTCAAAGCCGAAGCCAAACAAGCTGTTTTTAGCTTGGTCCCAGACTTGATCGTATGTCTCGTTCAGGTGTTTGCGGTGCTGGGTTGAGACAGGACCATTGCCTGATGGCACGCTAAACTGCGGGTTGCGCTGGAAGGAGAGCAGTTGCTTGACTTCCTCGGCTTTTCCAATTACTGTGATGAGTTGCACGCCTGTTGAGCCGTTGCCGATAACGCCTACGCGCTTGCCCTTAAAGTCCGCATTTTCGGGCCATCGGGCGGTATGGTAGAGCTCACCGGCGAACTTGTCGAGGCCTGGAATGGCCGGAAAATTGGTTTTGGAGAGCAAACCAAGTGATGTGACGAGATACTTGACTTTTAGGACCTCATTTGTCGATAGTTTGACGATCCACCGTCGCTCGTCTTCAATCCATTGCGCAGCCAGAAGTTCCGTTTTGAACTGAAAATGCTGTCGCAGATGGTACTTCTTGACGATATGCTTGAGATATTCCAAAATCTCTTGACCTTGGAGATAGTGGTGGCTCCATGGATATGATACGAGGTCTTCATGGTCCCATGAATACCTGTAAAGGAAGGACATTGTGCTACTTAAATCAGCTGGATTGTTTTTCGTAGAGATAGCAAGTGGTCCGCTAAAGGAATGACTTACTCAGACATGGCGCCTGGATAGCGGTTCCAGTACCATGTGCCGCCCACATCTCCTGCCATATCAATGCCTTTGACATCAAGACCTTGATCCAGCAGCTTCTTAAGCTGATAAATGCCCCCAAAGCCAGCACCGACAACCAGCGCGTCAAGGTATTGGGGCTCCATCATGATTGTCATGCTGAGACTATTTTATTGTGAATTGCGCGGTTCCAAATGTAGTTGTCAAGAGTAAGAAGAAGAGCCAACTCAGAATAGAGAAAGGGAGAAGGGGGCGGAGAATGAAAGCTTGGAAAGAGTATCGGTTTTCATGTAGTCTCTATCTTCTTGAAAATGGGATAATTTGAGTTTGCGCCGTCGCAGAGCTGGCGTAAAGCCCGGGGTCGCCTGCTCGTTCCAGGGTACGGTAATAATCGCACGAGGCTTCCCCGCCCTGTCCGGCACCCAGAAGCGGGGAAGCTCGGATAGAGCCTCGCTAAAGATAGGGGCGTATCCGAGCCCCTTGGTGCCCTAGCGCTTTAATGCACATAGAGGCATATAACCGAACCACAGTTCTGCGAAGATCCCGAAAACATGACAGCTCAATATTATCCGTGAAGTCGTTGAAATGAACTCCTACTGTAGGTATCATACTATCATAAGCAACGAATAGGGATTGTGGAATCACTGGTTATTGACGGATTTTCGCGGGGGCGTCGAGAAAAAAGAGTGCTCAGCCCGATGTATCCCCGCTACCCGACTACATCACTCTTACCAGGGCTTATATTGTATATCAGATGAAGCTCTGAGCAACGGGAATATGGCTGGTCTCTTGGACCTCTCAACCATCTCGACAGATTCAAACAGCGATACCCCTCAAAAATGGCCCAATCGTGTTCGCCGTGCTGGCTAGCGCACCCGCCAAAACCCCAACGACAACGAACCACACACGTGATGGCCATCTTTTCTGACCAATGGAACTGGTCATTCAGCCCCAACAATATTCGATCAAGGAGACGGAGGTTTATCAACAGTGGAGAGACAATATCAGGGTTCACCGCAGTCTTTTGTGATGACTGGAAAGATAGCACAAACGAGGAAGAAGAAATCGACGACTACATTTGGTCTCCAAAACGTGGGAGGGACGGGGACGTGGGTATTCTTGCTCAACACCGTGATTCATCAAAATCACCACCCCGTGATAAAAGACAGCATCTGGAATCTCCGGTCGGGTCCCCGATATTTTCCGCCATTACACCAGAGTCTCCACCATTCCCATCGACCACTCCTTTCCCCGAGGCTTATTCATTTACTGCCACATCCTTCGAACCTCAAAGTTGCCAATTTGATCAGTTTGGGGTGTCAGAAAAGTCGCCATCACCGGGGCACTCGGAATGGAATGTCACTCCTAACTCGGTGGATGATAATGAAGAGGTGTTTCTGATGCCAGACTTTGCACTTTCGGAAAACCCGTTTCCCAATCTAACAACATCACTAAAGCCCGACATTACGGCTGTTCAAGAAATGGACCGAGATACCGGTCTGACGTTAGTTTCAGAAGAAGCTGAGAATTGTCTCGCCGCGAGGACGAATCTAAATTTTGGGGCAAAAACTTCGAACGGCATCTTGGACTCGTGTGAAGAGGTCCTTTGCGAACAATGGTCCAATAATGATGACTGCGAAGTAGAGACTTCAGGGTTTGAGTTCTGGAACGATTTTATGAAATGTTTTATGGGCGTGGATGGGAATGATGAAATCGAGAAGACCATAAACTGGAACTTCAAAGGAGCAGAGATTCGAGCTACGTTGTGAACAATAGATAAATTGCTAGATAATCACTGTCATTGATTTTGCAGTCAACCATCATAATTAGAGATACACTTCCAACAAAATAGAAGTCCACATAGAATGGAGAAACTCTTGATGTTATCGTCAACCAGCAGGCATTTAACTGGGCTCATTTCTCATTTAGATAGGGTGATACATGTTAGGAGAATACGATCCCACCATCCACGACAATATTCTGCCCCGTTACGAATTCCGAATCTGGTCCACATAGAAAGCCAACAACTTTTGAAACATCTTCCGGCACGCTCACTCTCCCCATCGCGGTTAATTCATGGACGTATTTTCTCACCGTCTCCCCTTTTGGCCGGCCGTGCATCTTGCCCAGCGTCTCATCCAGCTTCTCCCACATCGCCGTTCCTACGATCCCAGGCGCGTAGCAATTGACATTGATATTATACTGGGCCATCTCGACTGCAAACACCTGTGTCATACCTCTGACAGCCCACTTCGACGCACAGTAAGGTGCTAGCAGCGGAAAGGGCCTGTAGGCTGCAATGGATGATGCACCCAAGATCTTATATCCAGTACTAGCTGGGGGAACCGGCCCCTGTGCAATCATCTGCCGTGCAGCGTGCGTGTAGCAGTTCCACACGCCGTTGAGGTTGACGCTCATCGTCTGCGTGAATAAATCGTCAGACGTATCCAGCGCAGCGCCAACGCCGCAAATCCCGGCATTCGCGATCATAACTGTCAGGGGCCCAAGTTCCTTGACTGACTCCTCGACCATCGCCTTTACGTCTGATGAAGAAACAACGTCTGCAATGACCCCTACCGAGGTGCGGTCTCCATAGGTTTCGTTCAGCTCGCCAACCAGCTTTTCTACGCCGGCCTTGTTGGCTGCGATGTCGTTGATAGTGACAGCATAACCATCGTGTGCAAGACGCCGAGCAATGGCTTCACCACTAAGACATTGAGTAAGCATTACGGTATTTCAGACGTGATATAGGATAGAATGTGTCATGTCATACATGCCACGACTGGAGCCAGTCACTATTGCCGTTCGTTTCTGGCTCTGACCATTTCCCACAGCTTCAGAGGAGAATAGACGCCTGGCCATAGGTTGCATAGTAGAAAGAGTCCCGTCTCGTGCCCATCTTCGTGTAAGCAAATCTAGTGGTACGCCCATACGTCGACAGTAAAACGCCATTTTTATTGAGGCAAGAAGGAGCAAGAAGAGAAGGCTCGCGAAAAGTGCCCAAAACTATCGACAGATTGCTGGGAGATAGACTGGAAGAGATTGGATTCGCCTATCACAACATCGTGTACGATGTGAGTCTTGACGTATCATGCTACATAACACATGACTGGACCAGCGAACAACAACGCAACTTCGCCCGTTATTTGAATTCGGGTCTCCAACACGGTTCGACTGAAAACTTCCAGGGCCTTGTCATACAGCCTGAGTGCACTGTATTGCAGCTGCTGGATGTGTATATCGCATAGCCCATGCGGTGGACGCTTCCGATTCTGCTTCCGCTCTTCAATGAAGACAAGGGTTGACACTGAGGGATGCTTGATCGGCTTTACTTCGGGAGCCACCCGCTGAGATACAAGTAGGAGGATATGGAATTAGCACGAATACGGCTAGAATAGCCGGATCTCATAATGCCGAGCCGAACCCTCGGATCGTTACCCGGATCTGCGGGACGGCTTCGTTTCCTCTCGGTCACGCTTCGTTCCGAATCATGTACTCCCTTGGGAGCACGTCTATGCGTGCATCCAAAGGTAAAATTTGCCCTTCCTGGGACTGTTTACCGTTCTTGAGCAGGGGGGAAATCCCAAGCTCAGCCGTGTTTGCGGTTTGCATCATGCCACCAACACGGCCACACCCGATTGGCCCAGCTATGCCGATCAGCGAATGGCCCACGACCCCGCAACAAATACCCCGCACTAGCCTCTCTAGCACTTTTTGAGTTCTCGAAAGCTATCACCTCTTCAGAAGTTTCACCGTGCAGAACATCTCGATCACAATGGCAATTATTCAAGCACTCCGTTTCCACGCCCAGAATGATGTAAGAGTCGAGACCGTAGAATTGCAGTAAGCATTCCTCATTACAAGCAGGTTTATTCCTACAATGCAACTAATACTTGAATAGGTCTTGCGGGAAAGATGATGTACGAGTCAAAATCGCCTACTGTGGTATCTGCGGCTCAGATGTTCACGAATATCTTGGAGGCCCAATATTCGCACCTCTTCCAGGCCAAACGAACCCTCACACTGGTATCGGGCTACCTGTGGTCATGGGTCACGAAATGTCTGGAACCATTGTAGAGGTTGGCTCTAATGTTACGGGTCTTAATATTGGCCAGAATGTCGCCATCAATCCATCGATGGATGATAGACATCACGGAAAAGAGGATTGTTCCGTTTGCCAATCAGAGCGGAGGAACCTGTGCAAGAGCTGGGCATGCTACGGGCTCAGCGCTCACGGAGGATTCGCCGATGAGATTGTAGTGAAACGTTTTAGTTGCATACCTGTTCCTGACGGCGTATCACTAAAAGCTGCTGCGCTGGCAGAGCCCCTGGCTGTTGCATCCCATATGATTCGAATCTCCGGGTTCAAACATGGTCATGATGTGGTTATCCTAGGCGCAGGTCCCATCGGACTAGCTCTGCTTCTCTTGCTAAGGCCTAAGGCGAGAAAAATCATTATCAGCGAGGTGACCGAATCAAGATCTCGCCAAGCCGAAAGGTTTGGGGCCGATTTAGTGGTTAATCCGCTCGCAAAAACATCAAACGGTGCTGGCTCAGGGAATTTAGTCATGGACGCCGTCCATGATATTATGAGAGATGGAGCAGACATTGCTTTTGACGCAACGGGTATTCAATCAACACTAGATACTGCACTGTTGGTAGTTAAACCCGGCGGTGTCGTGTTCAACGTCGCAATCCACGAAAAGCCTCTGCTTATCAACCCGAATAGCTTCTCATTGAGGGAGGTGAAGCTGATGGGCGGAATCTGCTACACTAACGAGGACTTTGAGGATGTTCTCCGAGCACTGGCGACTGGAAAGTTGGCAGCTGAGGACATGATTACATCAATTGTGCGTCTTGAGGAGGCTGTTCAAGGCGGTTTCTTGGAGCTTATTAATAACAAGGCGAAGCATGTAAAGATTCTTATCCAACCCTCAACCTCTGCAGCTCTATAAAATTGTACTTATTAGCAATTTCATCGTATTTCCCAAACTTTGTCTTGAAAATGCTCTTCAAGGAGCCATGATTTTCACCAAGTGAAAGCCGAGGAAAACATCATACGATCTTCTTTCCTCAAGTGGTTATGACATAAGCACGGCTAGCCAGCTTACCGTTTAATGGATTTGGACAAGTAAAGACAAATTACCCGAGTTATTGTTTCACAGAAGATACTATGATTGAAATACCCGACATAGCCGAAGGTAATATGCCTCGTTTCCGCGACATATCAGCGCTCCCGGCTCCGCGTTTCGAGGAAACTGCGGGGAAACGAGACTCGCTTCGTGTATGGCCTGTTCCTGATCCGATGGACGACACATATTACTTTAAAACCCCTTGTTAATGTAAGTTATGCTACAGAAAGAAAATCAAATTCATTGTCGTTTTCATACATCTTTAAGTATACTATCTTTTACCAACGAGCTTGATCTGCTCAAGACTTGAGGACTGACTCTTTAAACTCGTTCTTGTTCGTGTGCCTCCGCTACTCCTCTTCACATGATACAATACTGATTACTTACAGATTCTGAAACATATTTTACGCCCTTCAACATGTGGATCACAGAACTCGAAGGCCGTGCCCTGACTATTGGCATCACTGTAACATGCGGCGTTGCTTTCATGCTTTTTGGCTTTGACCAAGGAGTCTTCGGCGGTATCCTTGGAAACATACAATTCATGTCGACCTTCAAACATCCGACGCCTACCATTCAAGGCCAGATTGTGTCAACCTACGACATAGGATGCATCCTTGGCGCCCTTATGACCATTTTCATTGGCGACCATCTGGGCAGGAAGAGGACAATTATGCTGGCATGTCTCTTTGTCATCATCGGCGGCGCCCTTCAAGCCTCGTCTTTTTCCCTCCCACAGATGATTGTTGCTCGAATCATCGGCGGACTAGGAATCGGCATGGAATCAGCTGCCATTCCCATGTGGCAAAGCGAGACATGCAAGCCGGAGCATCGTGGCAAGCTCGTTGCCCTCCAGCTGGTGCTAGTAATCGGCGGCATTGTGCTGACCGAATGGATCAATCTCGGCTTCTCGTACATCTCGGACCAGCCTGTAAGCTGGAGATTCCCCCTCTCTTTCCAATGCTTCTTCGCCATTCTCGCTATACTCATGGTTGCATGCATGCCTGAGTCTCCTCGATGGCTCTGTTTGAAGGAACGAAACGACGAAGCTCAAGTGGTTATTGCTCGCCTTATGGCAAAACCAGTTGACAGCGACGAGGTTGTCGAATCCCTCCAGCTGATTGTGGGAACAGTCGCTCACGAAAAAGAACTCGAAAAAGAACTCGAAAAAGTTGGCTGGCGTGAAATCTTTTCCAATGGGGAGCAGCAAACCTTCCGCAGAATTTGCTTGGGTGCGGGGTGCTCCCTGTTCCAGCAGATGGGTGGTATCAACGTTGTTGTGTACTACCTTCCGGTGATTCTCACGCAGTCT
>Ga0302325_10020185_pt1 | contig 13979 bp, 11 predicted proteins | sample Palsa_T0_2_FD_201948 | JGI IMG/M metagenome (GOLD analysis project Ga0302325, IMG submission 201948) | Peat permafrost microbial communities from Stordalen Mire near Abisko, Sweden - Palsa_T0_2 | ecosystem: Environmental > Terrestrial > Soil > Palsa > Peat permafrost | place: Sweden: Abisko... | reverse complement strand
AAAAAGCCTCCCAAGTCCCCTCACCGTCACCTCATACACACACACAACCTCCTCGTCCACCGAACCACACCCCAAAAACCCCACAACCGCAAAATGCTCGCCAACACCCGTCTCACAGCCCTCGCTCTCACTCTCCTGACCGCTGTCCTCGGCGCCTCGGCGAACCCACATCGCATGGCCTTCGACGACGATACACCCAGCCCACAAGTCTACTGCGCCATCCGCGGCGAAGAAAAATGCACCGGCAGCACCACCTTCAGAGTCTGCAACGTCGACAACCAATGGGACAATTTCGAGTGTCCGATCAATAAGCGGTACTGTCATCAGATCAATCAGCTTATGATTATCTGTGAGACGCACCCGCCTTCTTTCTATGACGAGGAGTAAATGGAGTAAGTTACTGGGGACAAGGGGGTAGGCGTATGGGGAATATGGTGGGGGATTTGGTTGGCGAGAGAGATTGACGGACTGCTGCGTGGTTTGGTTTGTCTTGATTGTCGACCGGTGGCTGTTTTAAGGTGAGGACCAGTCTTGAACCTACCAAAAGAATGATATAAATATCAAAAACTTGAGCGCTTGTGAAGGTTTCTGTATGCTACCGGTGTCGTGTTATTATTGTGCGAGATTGTCATGCGAAAACCATCTTTGGTGTCCAGTGGCGCCTTTATTCGGAGGTATCCATGCTCCGTTGATTTGAAGATGGCTACGCTAGCCGTGTGAATTCGCCGCTCGCTTATAAGTTAACCACGTTGGGTTCGACGGATTAAGATATGATGCGCATCGTAGGCTCATTCTGCCACGGAGTGAGACCCACACCAAGTGGATCCCTTTCTGGCCGAGCTTTTGAGTGATTCGGATTCTGCAGAGGCCCTCCGACCCGCCTGAACCTTTTTTACGTTCATGCAGGGGGAGGGACTTGTGCATCCGGAGGAGGGTATTATTATTATTTCGTGCATCTGGGGAAGAGTGGCATTATTTTTGGATAAGTAGTTGATCTTATAGTATTTATATTTAATCTATGCTGGGGTTATATTTTTTGTGTCCAAACACAGCTGGCTAGCCGTGCCGGAGGAGTGTCTGAGATATATATGTGTCGGATCATCGGGGGGAACTATCCACACACGCACACACATAAAAATATAAGTGACCAGTAAATCTTACCTCCTGCGCTGGAGAATTCCCAGTTCTTGTTCTTTAGATATTTTCTCTAACTACATTGCAAGCTTTCGTAGTTTAGTCTGCGTTCCGGAGTACGGCCTCCCAGTTAATTTATCCACGGGATAACCTCCCCACTTCCCCATCTCAGTCCGTACAGGATTCGGTCGTTTCTGGATAATACCGTGCACACTTGAAACACACAGCCTCGATTCTACCACGAACCACCGTCACATTAGTATCTATCGACCCCCTGTGCGAATATGTCCAGACCGCCCGGAAAAAAGTCCACGAAGCTGAGGAACTCCGAAACTTACCAGTCGCGACATTCGTCCAACATTGTATAACGATCTGTTCTCCCAGAATAATATCTTCGTCCTGTTATATCGGTCCCCAATCTTAATGTTCCCAACGGCCGGTCTTCTCACTTCCAGTTTCACATCTCCCCGCTTCAATGTCCCTCGACCCAATCGGAAACCGGTACATTGCCCCTTCGTCGTGGCCGCTCCCATCTCGCGCTCGACGAGCCTCCTGACGAAGCGGAACAATAATTTTTACGAGCCGGTTTATTTTTCATTGCCACCGTCAGATGGGGATGGGGCTCCCAGGTCGGGGATGCCCTGGGGAGGTATTGCTGTGTTCTTTGGGCCTCTGTTGGATGGTGCGGTGGTTTATAATGGAGCATAAAGCCGGAGATTCGATTTGGTTCTGGCGCGCGGGAGCATGGAGAACGAGGTCAGATTAAATCTTTATTACAATTCCGAAACAACCTGTCGCCCTCAACATCACCTTCAACGTCCCGCGGGATATCAGGGAACACTATTATATGTTACCGTGGTACCGAGACACCCGATCGCGGTACCGGCACTTGTAACAGGAGGGGCCTGGGGGGACCAACGAAGGCCAAGGGCTGCGTGTGGGCTATGGATTCGGAAGGTCAGGTACCGATCGATTGGGAGCCGCTGCGGTTGCAATACCGCCGACGGTTACCTTGTCTAATGTTCTTAACGTCGCAAAGGTAAATCCCTATCCCGTCCTCCTGGACTCCCTTGCAACACCCAAATACGAGCACATCTTACGGGCTAATTTTTCGGCCCGCATTGGGGAAGCAATTCAACAATTTCCGTTACAATCGAGACGAGCCGGGGTGCTCGACTTGACACCGCAGCTCAGATAGACCTTGGATTCACCTAGCATACGCCGGCGCCGGCTCATCAGGCTCCACCCTCTCCACCATATTCCAATGCTTTATTCTTCAGCTCGAAACCGCCCTCCTTCGATCGCATTGGGGGGCCGGGACCCGGCGGGCACATCGTGGTGTACGTGGATGTCGGTCGTTGCGGTTATCGGAAATACACACGCTCGTGCGTTAAGGGGGCTACATACTTGGAAAGCCTACGATCACCGCAGCATTTGTCCATAGCGTCCTGTTGCGCCCTATGGCGAGGTGTGCGGGAGTTTATTTCCCCACACCAATCATACTGAATTTACGTCATCACGGAATAACCTTATTTTCAATTAAGCTTCGCAGACTCGGCCTGCTATCGGAATTCACGGGTTTATCCCACACAGCCATATTACTAAGTGGACTGGGCATCCCGCGATAAGCGGCTTGCTCAGGATCCTCGCCACCGGTTTGTCGTCGGCGGTTATCCCCCTTCAGTCGAGCCCGGATCCACAGACCCCTGACAAAGCCACATACAATGAAAAGCTGGTTCTTCGGGAAGTCGCATGGCGAAAACGAGTCCCGCTCCGTGACGCCGGAGCCGCTTCCTCGGGTGTGGGGTTACGATCCACAGGACGGCCATCGCCGCCCGGTGATAAGGCCACCCGGACAACAACTTCAGCGTTATGGGAACCAGGTGACCGTCGACTCAACTATGGACTCGAGACCCAAAGTCCCCCAAGTTGCCGCACCGGGTACACAGCCTCGAACCTACGCAGCCGCACCACAGCCTCCGGGACAAACTCAATCTCCCCCTCCCGCCCCCGCTCCCGCTCCCGCTCCAGCGAAGCCGACCACGATATCGCAACCCGGCGACTCATTGCCTGCGAAAGACAAGGAAATAACTCCGCAACGGCCGCCGGCTCAAGTATCAACGCATGCCGTAAATGCTTTACCACAAAGCCGCCCTACCGTCGGGGGTTCATCCTTCCACCGCAATGTCAATCCAACCCCGGCAGAACAACAGGGTAACAAGGCACCTCAAAAGGCGAGACAATATACTTCCACCACGCTGGCTAATAGTGCAGACTTCGGACATGCGGGATTCTGGAACATCAGCGGTCAATAAAGCCCTTCTAAACACACCGGAAACTACGACTTCAAACTCCCCTCCGATCGGTAGTCCTCGCAGTCTCACGGATACACAAGCGAAAGACAAGAAGAAAGAAATAGGTGTGGTCGCTCGTCCAGACGCGCTGCTAACAGTGCCATTACTACCACAAGCAACGGATGTCTCGACACCACAGGAGAGCAAGGGAAGTCAGACGAACAATGCGAGTGAAGCACATGTACGACCTCGCTATGGCCTTATTGATTGTAGGATTTTGTGGTGGTAAAAAAGAACTCCGTTGGGACTTCCACTCAGTCGGGGACTACAGTTGTTACGGAGGAGCCAGAAATCTTACTACATACCACATCATCCACAACGCCCTTCCCCGGGGATGCCCAAGGAAGTTCAGCCCTCCGATTGCCGAGGTCTCCCGAAACCTTCGAAGCGACAACGGAAACCACGAGAGTGCGGCCCCTACCACACCTTGCGGTCAAGCAACCAAGCGATGACGAAAGATTATGGCCCGAAGGAACTAGTCATGAAAAAATTGCAAGCGGAGGTTCCGGAGATGTGTACAAGGTGACATTTGATTAGGAGCCATGGCTGACTTGATAGGTAGTACATCGATTAACTAAAGAGGTATCCCGCCTCCTGCATTAACGTCCTGATAGTAGATCTTCGCTAAAAAGACCATTTCTGCTTCACAACCCCGCGAGGCGGAAATTATCAGCCAGCTCCTGAATGAGGGTCACCCAAATATCGTCAATGTTTTGAGCGGGGGATGGCATCGCTGGCAGGGGCACAGTTTGTTCTGCATTGACATGGAGTGGTGCGAATTCAACCTTCACGAGTACATTTACGGGACACAAAAGACTCCCGAATCCAAGAACCTCTCAGGCTTGTCACTCCCCGAGGGCTACGCTAGTCTTTGGGATGTCATGGAACAAGTGACTTCAGGGGTTGCGTTCCTGCACCAGAAGGCTTTGGTACATCGCGACCTGAAACCTCGTAATGGCAAGCGCCCCTTGCGTAACGTATATTGACTTTTAGTTCTGTACTCTACGTCCAGCGGCCAGTGGAAAATCACCGATTTCGGCTTCACGATGACATGTCAGTTAAACGAATCTAAGCCGTGCGACTTGGGAAGCGGCTCTCCCGGATACCGTGCCCCAGAGTTGATACGCGAGAATGGGAGCTTTTCGCCTAGCGTGGATGTTTGGGCATTGGGTTGCATTTTATACGAAATTGCGAAGAAGAAGACCGCATTCAAGGACGATCATTCAGTTCGTTATTACGCTGATTCAAACCTCCGACTTGACGCCGTGGTGACTCTCGACAAAGACGAGGATAAGGATTTCTGTCGCTTACTCAAGGAGACACTGTCCATCAGTGCCGAACGAAGACCTTCGTCGGCAAGCCTTCATCAGCAGATTGCTGCGAAACTGTGGCGAAGCACCGGCGACGACCTGCAGAATCAAAAACTCTACAAAGACGCAATTGTGGCATACGAAAAAGGTATTACTGCAACCGGCGTTGCGTCGGACCCGGTCCATGGACCCCTCTTTAGGGGACTTTTTAAGGCCAAAGAGGCTGAGAGCGATGTAAAGGTATCTCGGAGGTTATCGATAGTCGCTGACCATAGCTGTCAGTCAAGGTCGACGATATGAACCGACAGAAAAATCAGGAAGTTCACCAGCTGGAATCCGTGCACCAACAAAGGCTACTTGAGGTTCGAAGCGCTTTAGACGAGGAACGCAAAAAGGCAATTGCGGATCTCATGCAACAGCAGGAGGCCACTCAGCAGACCACTGATGCGCTTCGAAGCGACTGCAACGTGCTCCGCGCTACTATTGTGGAACTCGAAAATAGCCACGCACAACATATCTACAGTTTCCAAAAGACTACGGATAAGAAACTCGACAGTCTTCGACAACAGCTCGCAGACAGCAACCAGCTAGAGCTGGCTCGACGCCAAAAGACGCACGAATGCGAGATGGCTGAAGTGCTCGAGAAATTTAAAGCTCTTCAACAAGATCTGGAGCGTTCGGAAGCTAGACGAGTAAGGGAGCTGGAAGAGATGCGCATAGCGGATATTTCTGCCCTGAACGAAACGATTCAGCAATACGTCCTGCGCATCGATAATTTCGAAGACCAAAAAAAAGTGGCGGTCGAGCAAGCGGTACAGGAAGCTACGACTAAACTACAAAACGAACACTACAAAGCTGCCGACGTCAAGAGGCGCTGGCGGCTCGCCCGAGCACTCGTGTCAAAGGACTTAGAGGCCCGAAGGAGGGAAGCTTCCCATCAGACAATCGTCAGAAAGATGCAGACGACCCATGAGGAGCTCCTCAAAGAAAGGCAATCGAATTTCGAAAAGAAAGTGGCTGAGATAACGGTTCTGCTCAATGATTCCCGCGATTTGTCTGAAACCCATCAGCTCAAAGTGACCGAGCTGAGAAGCGAAAACGAAAGATGGAGGGCCGCCGCGCGGATCAATACTCAAGTGGATTCGGTAGTCGCGGTTCCATCTGTCGACAAAGTTCCAGCCTCTGAGACGACGTCCGATTCAGAAATCAATGTCGCAGTCGTTCTTCCCAATGTTGCAACGCTCCACCAACATCTACCGAATAACATTGGAAACCAGATTTCGCGGCTAGAGAAAATCAAGGCACTACTCAGCGAATACGAGAGCAAATTAAAACCATTGCGTTCTGAATTTGAGATCGGGCAGAAAGACAAAATTCTTCAACTCGAGGCTAAACATCAAGAGCAGTTGAAAGACTTTCAGCTTCTCCGACAAAAATCCAACGACCGCATTGAGACATATCGCAAGGAATGGAAGGACGCTTATCAACTCCGTTGGCGTACGTATTACAGTGCTAAATATCACGCAGGATTAAGAGATGTTACGCAAATACAATCCAACTTCTACGCGGATCAGGAGACAGTTAAGACCACGCAAGAGTACACTGAACAGCTGGCAAAGTTAGCTGCGGAATCAAACGTTCATACTCAGGAACTGGAATGTATTCAAGCACATGAGGCACAACTTTACGATATCCGAAACGAGTCCTTCGATGACGTGTATTCTTCGAAAATCGCTGTTATGGACCGGCGTTTTCAGCAAGACATACAGGCCTATTTACAGGCATTTGAGACGGACTACGATACAACGCGGAAGGCTATCCGAGGTGAAACGTCGCAACGCGCTGAATAATTGAAGTGGGATCGCGCGAGATGGAAGAGAGTATGATTGAGGTATGTGTCGAAGCACGAAGCCATTATTGACGAACGCAGGTTATCATCGAGTTCTGCCGTTCGAGGGCTTGTATCTTATTGACATGCGATATATTGTGCGACGTCCTAGTATGGTAATTATTGGAACAGGGATTGTAGTTACATAGCGTCCATCGGACTTGCTAGCGGAAGGAGTGAATCATTATCGCAGTTTAGCCTTCGAGAACTCAAGGTGCACTCCCGTGTCCAACCAAATATAGTGGAAGATAACGTCGTCCGACCGCAAACTTCCTCTCAAATTACCTGGCGAACCCATCCGTAAATCGCGAGAATTTATTTCGCGGCCGCGGCCGACGCTAAATCGCGGAAGTACCCAACTTGTGCAGAAGAGGATGTTTCAGTAGGCCGCGCAGCGGAGGATCGCCGGCCATAGTGGTGTCACCATCGGTAAGCTCTCGCGTCCAAACCTATGTAATTCCAACTCCCGAGCGGCCGCAGCATAACTTTTAAGGCCATCACACCGGATTACTAACAGCAAGCCTCTGGGGCGAGAAAGGATTTCCACGCACCGCGCCTGCCGTTATGTGGGCTTGAAACGGCCTGCTTCGGCTCGGATTGAAATAGCGCCATGAAATGCACGATTTTCAAGGAAATTTTACCACACTTAACAATGTTTCTTAATGCTGTCTTCATCACAAGTTCTCCTAAAGTGCTACTACTAGTCCTAGTGATCTGCCTGGCAAAGAAGAAGTGGTTCTCTGCTACCCTATGAGCAGACTACTGCTAGTGGGTTTGACAGAGAGAAGCAAGAAAGTGAACATCTTTCAATATTAAATCACTATATATTAAAGAATAGTATAGCAATCAAGCCAAAAGTTGAGGTTTAAGGCTTATATATCCCTACTACTAGTAGTAACCTCAACTTGAAGTTAGCTAAGTCTATGTTCCCTTTGCTATAGTGCCCAAAGAATCTACAGCGGGCCTTAGGTTATCTAGAAGGGCCCCAGAATTTACTTGAATTGAACAACCACTGGCACTACTAGTACTAGTAGCCCAAGTATTAGCTGAGGTTGAAGGATTACTATTATTACTAGTACTATTGCAGTGGCAGTGTGGCACTTAGTAGAGCTTGTTTCTTAGTATGACTTGGTGATTCCACAACTTGAACTTCAAAGCTTGAGTGCCTACTACTCTGTGACATCATAAAAACTAACAGTACTAGTACTTCATTGCAGGATAAGTACTGAATAGTACTAGTGCTGAATACTATTATAGTATTCCTACTAGAAACTTGAACTATCAGTGCCATGAATACTCCTAGGATTTGAAGCTGTTATTGCAAATTACTACTAGTGGTACTAGTAGTACCTAAGACTTCAAGCTGAAAAGCAGGGAGTCTGATGATACTAGTACTACTAGTAGCACTACCAGCTGTTGTACCAATAGCTTGAAGTCAAAGTGACTGTGTCAGTGCCATGGTATGCAATAACTTGAAGCTTCAAGTTAGACCAGAAGTTCAGAATCCAATTACCAGTGTGACCTTTTGATAGCGTTGGATGAGCAACAGCTACTTCAAGTTCAAAGTTACTAGCACTAGTACTAGTACTAGTAGTGTGTGACAGTGCAGTGATAGTGCCAGTGTGAGTAGTACCATGAGCTCATCAGCCAGGTGAAAGTCTGCATTGGAATCACTGGCACTGCCAGCCAGCTGTATTAATACACATGTAAGTTTGTATTGGTACTATTATCAGTATTTTAAAAGTATATTACTACTATTGCTAGTACTAGTACTAGTATTACAACTGGCAACTTGAACTTGAAGGTTGTATACTAGTACCACTACCAGTATCTGTGCTAGTAGTAGTAGGTTTGGTTTTGTTTGAATTCAACTGTAAAGCGTGAGATCAACCTGAGAGACAACAGTGCACTCACTCACCAGAGGAGAAGTTTGAGTTCAAGATTGTATTGCTAGTACTAGTACTAGTACTAGTACAAGTATTGGTTTAGCTGTAGTATTAGTACTATCACCCTTGAAGCTTGAGGTTGAACCGACCAGAAGAACCCTGCCACTGCCAGTGGCACTGGTATATATGACCCCACTGGCAACACTTGTATTCTGCCACTACTTGCTTCAACTTGAAGTTGAGGGTGTACTGTGCTTGGAATCTTCAAGTACAGGCAGTTTGACAACTACTAGGGCTTAATTGGCCCCAGGAACTTGAATTTTGATCTGAGCTCTCTCCGTTTATGTCTATACTGACCCCTTCCCTGTTAGTAGTACTACTATAGTATTGGCTTTGTTGCCAGTGGGTTTTTGTGAAGTAAACTCCAATCCTCCTGGTGTTACCTTATATTTAGAAATGGTCTTCAAGTTTCAAGCTGTCCACACACTGGTACTACCCTGCTGGCACAACAGATCACCTCACACTTGAGTTATAGTACTGCTATGATGTTATGAACTACATTTCAGTTGAAGATCATGTGTGGCCAGCTTAGTAAAGTTTTGAAGCCAGTTTTATAGCAAGCGCGGAGGTTTTCCTTCAACCTCAAGTTCAATTTATAGAATGTACTGCTACTACTACTACCCTAGTAGTATTATATTCTACTTTTAATTTAAATACTCCCTACTAGTTGTATTTTGTCTCAGAAAGACAACTTGAATGTATATTTACTGGTACTAGTGTGGTGGTACTGCATTAAGTTGAAAAATTCCGGCCAAAAGGGCAGTTTCAAGCCTGGATTATCTCTTATCTTGCACTTAAGGTCACAAAGTCCAACTAGAACCTTGGTTTGTAGAGGCTGTGTAAGCCCAGACCTTGGTCCGTGGAGGCTATGTAGTCACATAAGATAAGGAATGTCTATATAATCCCATAGAAAATCCCCTGTAGAAAGGTAACCAAGTCACAAGCAGGCACACAAGCAATAAGCAGACTACAAGTGTCTCAGTCAGTCTTACTGTCCCTGCTTTGGTTCAAACAAATCAAACACAAAACAAAACCTCTTTTCAAAACCTACCTCTCCTGTGGGTGTGATTTATTTCTGAGTCACATCTCACTAGTAGTAATGTATACTAGTATGATGATGATGGGAATAATGCTAGTGTTCAAATTAACATTGGGTCATAATATTCAAAGTAACGGAACATTATTTTGGATTTGAAAGAGAAAACAACTTGAAAAGGAGAATGTAATATGTGAACTTGAAGCTCTACTACTAGTGCTAGTGGTAGTAACACCAGTACTATTGCCAGTTGTATATTATAAACAGTACAGGGCTTCAAGCCGACAAGTAGTGCTGGTATCACTGCTACTAGTACTAATGTGTCCCTAAGGCAAAGATAATGAAACCCACATCATGATGTATGACATTTGTCCTCTAGTAGTAACTTCAAGTTCCTATAAAATAAAGTGGACTTCAAGTTGTTAAGGGCCCGGGCATGACACAAATACTTACTACTAGTAGTAAACATAAATGTTCTATGTTGATTGATGTTCTAATAATATCTCGTAGTATTCCTACAGTGGCAAACAAGTTGTCGAGCAAGTTAGGAGGCACACAAATCTTTAGGAGTTATTTAATTTGATCAGGCAGTGTTCACTGTTGAAGTTGACTATCCTTCACTCTGAGTACTGGCAACTGAAGTTCATGCCTCCCTCTGGTATGATGGTCACCAACATTAGATATTTCCGGCCAGGTACATCTGTTCACAGGAGTGGGTTTTAAGATATTGATGGCAACTGAAGACAGCAGGGCTGGTAAACAATGGTAATGATCATTCAAATCCTATATGGATAGCTTCTGGTCCTTGCCTACATTTGTGTTGCTAGCCTGAGGCAGCAGTTATCCAGATTCAAATTACTAACTGCCAGTGATGCAATTTAAACATTGAATTACATCTTTATAAGTAGCTGCCATTGTTGTTATAGTATATAAAGAAGCCGAATGTGCCAGTGAAAGTAGAATCTGAAGGTCTAATGCAACTGAAACAATCAAGTGTCAGAGGCTAGCATGCCAGTGGTAGAAGTTGATGAATACATAAAAAATACATCAATTCTTCAGACAGTTCAAACCCTTTTTGTTGGTTCAGAATATGGTTGGAAATAAAACTCTCATAACTTCAAGTTTAGAACTAATACTTCAGAAAACGGTGATGCCTGGCTTTTGAAAGAGTTCATCAAAGGCTTATCACTCTTTTCCAACAGTCCAATCACGGTATACACATCCTGGCTGACATTTTCCAGTAAGGTTGGGTTCAAGAATTTATTACTAGTAAAAAATCAGGCACTTTTTTGAACTTTTATGGTCCAAATTCCACAAATGATGAAGACTGGCAAATATTTTCAACACCAACAGTGAATAGTTGTACCAAGTAGGTGAGACCGGTATGGCAGATAATTAGGACAGTGCGGCCCTGCAATAGGGAGTGGGAGTCTGAGTTTCATTGGATCGCGACTCTTAGAACACCGACCGGGACAGTAGTATCCCGCTCATACACTGGCATAAAGAAATACACTAACCCGACTCGCTACTGGTAGCCATATAAGCAGTCCTCGCTATGACGTCGTTCTTAAAGAACAGTAGCCCGTCTCCCTTTCCCCCACAGCGTCCTCTTAAGTCGGTGGCCTCTCCGACACTCTCCATCGGTACCTCCCAGTCCTCAGTAATACCGTCGTCAACTCCTCGTCCCTAACGTCAGTCTCCACATCGAAGGGCCATACAACATTATGAATCGCCGGGTTATTGTCGTAGTTGTACAAATACCCCAAGTGAGAATCCCCAACCACCAGAGCAACTCTGCGATGAGTCTAAATAACTGGACTCGTTCCTCGGAGGAACGCATGTGGAATTTCTTGGTACAGTGGAGAGGTACGCGTTCGGAGGAGTGCTGTAGGAGTTTCGTACCGTATTTCGAGACGTCGCTGAGAACCGGGTGTAGTACACCGTGATCGATGAGTGACTTCCGTGGATAACGACGGCCTACGAGTTAGCAGAGGACCGGAGAAAAGGAGCATTTGTCAAAGTGCGTGAAAATCGGGAATGTAGACCTCTTGGTATTCCTGGTTCTCGAAGAACTATTTATAAATCACCGCAAAAATCTGGCGAGCACGCTCGTATACCAAGTCCTCGCGTTTTGTCGATTTTCGTCGGTTGCCCTGCAGATTAGAATATCATTCCCTTGCGTTATACCTCAAGGAACAGAAGAAGCCGAATGCCACTGGGCTGCCAGGCGACGTCGCCCAAAATTATACCGGATTCCCAACCCTCCGTCGTTGATCACTCTCTGTTCCCAATTATCGTGTCCCTTGGCCTGAACTCTACAACCGCGCTGCTCTTGTGCCATTTCAGCCCCCGGAAGGGCGATTCGAGTGCACGCAAAGTGTCTGTAAGGAACAGCTTCAATAAAATTTTTGTGCTTTCGTCAGTCTTCGCTTCCGTCGTAATTTGATGCCGGAGAGGTGGGTTGATCGGGGTCAGGCGAGGGAGGAATTTGCTTTGTCTTCTTTGGGAAGAGTCGATGACGGGGCTGGGGAGACGTTTATTTCGTATCGAAGCAGACGTGGCTGCCGATACGTGGGTCGCTTGTTTGAGACGCTGTTTCCGTTCCTGCTTGGCGATTATGTCGAGAAGGGTGGTTATCGCGGGGGCAAAGTTGGGAGCCATGTCGGCGATATCGTCCTCGCGCAATTTCCCAGAAAGTCCTTCATGTCGATGGAACAGAGTTCGGTCGTGCAAAGAGCAACGTCTACCAGTCAGCGATACGTACGTGGCTAAGAGGGCGACATACGAGCTTTGTACCTGGTCGTCGTTATCGTCGTCGTTATCGTCGTCGTCGTCGTCGTCTTGCGTTTGCCACAGCAGGAAGCGTACCGAACGTTGTTGGTCGTTCCTGACAGTCAGCAGGACGTATGAGTAGTGCGAGAGACAACCGTGGCTTCTTGCAAGCGGGAGCGGGCGAGGTGGCCGATGAGAAGGTTTCGTGTCCTCCGGCCCGCTGTGCGGAGAGTCATTGCACCTTCTGACCCGTGCTGCCGTGCTGGCTATGAGACAGAATAGCTGTGCCAGCAGCATCCGCGGTGCTGCTTCGTCGACGTGGACGGAAGCTGCTGAAGCGTTTGTTGCGCCCCGCGGTTGGTGATAAGTGCTTTCTCATCGTCGCCGGGTTGTTCCGAAGCCGGAAGCTTATCTCAGCCACCGCCCACTGTTGGCAAACTTTATTTCGCCGACCTCATTTCCGCTCGCCAATCATCTTTGGCCAGTGACCTATTTGCCAGCACACTAGTCAAATTAGCCGACCTGCTCCCTCCCGCCCGTCACAACACAAAGGAACGGACCAGCATGGCAAGCGATCAAGGCAAAGAGACAAGGGAAGAGGTACGACTTGCTCTGGTGTGGACAGTGCTGACGGTAGAGACAGGCTCGTGTACGGGAGAATCAACGACGGTCTCGTGGCCGGAGACTCGCGTACGTGGCCTCCTTGGAGGAGCGAATACGTCGACACGAGCACGACGCGATGATGGCGAATGTATACCAGCAGAATATCGCTAAGCATCTCGACGGGGAGAACAGGAAGATCAAGACGGCGTTGATGCAGGCTCTCGGCTTGGATCATGGCGAGGACATGGACACCGATGTCCTCATTGGAAGGGTCATCGCCGAGAAGAGAGACGGCCCGGGACCAGTGGTCAACAGGAATAAGTTGCCTACTCCGCCAGCGGAAGGCTTGAGTGTCGCGGAGTTGACGGTGGCGTTGAGACCGAGTGAGGATGGCGGACAGGGGCATTCGGAGTTACAGCTTATCAGTTCTGCAGAGAGCGAGGATGTCACGGTGCCATGTTATGTGAGCTATGAGCTGTTGATGAGCTTGATCGATGAGCATGATCCCCTAGCTTCCGAGCTCAGGGCTCTGGAATTTCTGAATTCGGGCGCGCAGTAGTTTTAATCGAGCGACGAAGATACTTGTAAGAGCTGCATTCAAATAAAAATTTCACGGGAGTCCAGTCGTTATTCCGTTTCTTGATCGAGTTCTACTTCATCATAGGCTTTCACTCCAACAAAGTTTGTGTATATTCTACCCGTGTCAAGGGTGTACAGACGGAGGTAGTCTTATCTCTCTGGGCACGTTACGAAAATTGCGTTATCAACCATCAACCATCAAAATCGCCGCCACACCTTCCCCTTTCCCTCCGTTGTCCTCTCCTTGATGTCCTTCTTCCTAACACTGACCCCCACCGTCCCATACTGGCGCCTTCAAATGACCCAGATCTTCCAACTCGCATTCCACAACCAACTCGTCTTCCGCTGGTTCCACCG
>Ga0302325_10020183_pt1 | contig 13979 bp, 12 predicted proteins | sample Palsa_T0_2_FD_201948 | JGI IMG/M metagenome (GOLD analysis project Ga0302325, IMG submission 201948) | Peat permafrost microbial communities from Stordalen Mire near Abisko, Sweden - Palsa_T0_2 | ecosystem: Environmental > Terrestrial > Soil > Palsa > Peat permafrost | place: Sweden: Abisko... | reverse complement strand
GGCGTCGCGGAAGGGGCGGTGTCGGCCGGATAGCCGAACGAGAGCGCTACGGAGGTACGGCTCCACGGTGACACCCGGCGGACGGCTGCCGTTCGGAAACCTGCTACGCCAGTTTCGGATTGCGGCGGGCCTCTCACAGGAGGCCCTTGCGGAGCGCGCGCGCATCAGCCTGGACACGGTCGGGGCCCTCGAGCGAGGGCGGCGCCAAGCGCCGCATCGCGACACGCTGGCGCTCATCAGCGAGGGGCTCGGCCTCGCGCCGGACGATCGCCTGCGGCTGGAGGCGGCGGCCGCCGCATCCCGCACCATCGGCCGCCCGCGGGTCACCGATGGAGATCGAGGCAGCACCCTCGCGCGCGCGATCGCGCCTGTGGGCGACCTCACCTCGGTCGCGCACAACCTCCCCCTTTCACTCAACTCGTTCCACGGGCGCGAGCGCGAGGTCGGCGAGCTGGCCAAGCTGATGCGCACGCGGCGCCTGATCACGCTGCACGGGGCGGGCGGGGTCGGGAAGACGAGGTTGGCAATCGAAGCCGCGCGCGCGCACGTCGGCGAGGACACCTTTCGCGACGGCGTGTGGTTCGTCGACCTCGGGGTCGTGACGGATCCGGGCGTCGTGGCGACCAGCGTTGCGCGCGAGTTGGGCGTTCGCGAACTGCCGAACGAGCCGGTCCTGGAGACGATCGTCGACGCCTTGCGCGATCAGCGCCTCCTCGTCGTCCTCGACAGCTGCGAACACGTGCTCGAGCAGGCCGCTCGGATCGCGCAACGGCTCGCGCAGGTCTGTCCGTCGGTCAGCGTGCTCACGACGAGCCGCGAGGCGCTTGAGATCGACGGCGAACTCGTGTACCACATCGACGCGCTAGCGCTCCCGCCCCCCGATGCCCGCGGGGAGGGCCCAGGCCGGTCGCTCGACGACCTGCGTGAATCTCCGGCGGTGCAGCTCTTTCTGGATCGAGGGGAGGACGCGGACCCGCACTTCTTTCTCGCAGCCGCGACGACGGATCCGTACGCCGTGGCAGAAATCTGCCGGCGACTCGACGGCTTACCACTCGCGCTGGAGCTCGCCGCGGCGCGCGTCCGCGACTTGACGCTGCGCGAGATCTGCCGCGCGCTCGACGAGCGGTTCAGCTTGCTGGCGCGTGGCAAACGGACCGCGCAGCTCAGGCACCGGACGCTTCGCGCAATGCTCGACTGGAGCTACGAGCTTTTGAGCGAAGCGGACCAGCGCGTCTTCCGTTGCCTCGGCGTGTTCACCGGGAGCTGGACCGTCGACGCCGCGGTCGCCGTCGCCAGCGAAGCGCCCGAGGACGCCCGTGAACGCGTTGCGGCGCTGGTCTCCAAGTCGCTCGTGACGGTCCTGCACGGCAGCGAGGACTCTCGCCGCTATCGGCTGCTGGAGTCGATGCGCGCGTTCGCGCGCGACCTAGCGGCCGCAAGCGGCGAGGGCGACCAGCTCCGGCGCCTGCACGCCGAGTACTACCGCGACCGCGCACAGGCTGCCGCGTCGGCATGGCGCGGGCACGGAGGCAACGATCCCGGCGACGCGTTCGGAGCGCTCATCGCAGACATTGCGGACGTGCGCGCGGCGCTCGATTGGTCGCTCACCGAACGCCACGACGTCGTCCTCGGCGCGGAACTCACGAGCGTCCTCGCCGATGCATGGGCGGAGTGCGGACTCGACGCCGAAGGGCTGCGCCTGCTGGGGGCCGCGCGCGAGGCGCTCGAAGCAAAAGGTCACGCGGAGCGCGCCCCGAGCCTTCGCCTGACCCGTGCGGGTACTGAGCCCGAGGATGCGGCAGCGCCCACGGGACAGACGAGTGCGGGTGCCGCACCTCCGTGGCTGGCGGCCTTTGCAGCGGAGCGCACGTACCGTGCCGGCGACGTGATCTTCCGCGCGGGTGAAGACGCCGGCGAACTGCTGTACGTCGTGTCCGGGACCGTCTCGCTCGCCGAGATCGGTGTGGAGGTCGGCGCGCGCGAGCTTCTCGGCGAGATTGCGTTCTTTTCCGCACGGAACCGGCGGACGGCCAGCGCCGTCTGCAAGACCGACGTCGTCGTCCGGGCGATCGGCCAGGACGCGCTGCTCGACCTATACGATCGCGAGCCGGCCTTTCGGCTTTCGCTCGTTCAAGTGTTCACGCGCCGCCTGCTCGAGGATCTCGAGGGCGTGAGGGACCGGCTCGGTGGAACCCGCGCATCGCTTCCCGGCGATATGTCCGGGTAGTTCGTCCGGGTTCCGCGTCCGGATCGCCGTGGTTCGGCACTCCGCGGACTGCCATGATGGAGACACAGCAACGCCGCAAGGCAACCATCAAGGAAGGTCCAGACGATGACCACCAATGCGAACCCAGACCCGACGGCCGTCTCCGCAAACGTAGCACCGAGGCACAACCAGAGCGCGGGTGCGCCGGATGCCCGACCCACGATCGTCAACCGTGCCTCGAGCGCGAGCAGCCTGTTCGGCGGATGGGGCCCGCGTCTGGGGCACTGATCGCACCGGGAATGCGCCGGATGGTTCCGGCGCAGGACCCAGCTTGGCGAGCACGGCAACCGTAGCTCGCCGTGACGAAGCCGAACGAGACCCACGCCCCGGGACTGATCAGCTGGGTCCGTTCGGCAAACCGCCCGGGCCACGATTTTCCGATACAAAACCTGCCGTTCGGCGTCTTCCGCAAGCGCGGGAGCGCCGAGGCGTTTCGCGGCGGCGTTGCGATCGGCGACGACATCCTCGACCTCGGCGCCGTTTGGCGGCGCGGGGTGCTCCACGGCGATGCGCACGACCTCGCGGGCGCGTGCTGCGAGCCCCAGCTCAATTCATTTATGGCGCTTGGACCGCGCGCGTGGTCGGCGCTGCGGCTCGCGCTGTCGCGCGCGCTGCGGGCCGGCGCCGAGGAAGAGCAGGCACTGCGTCGCTGCATCGTCGCACAATCCGCGGCGGAAATGGCCGTGCCGGCGCGCATCGGCGACTACACCGATTTCTATGCATCGATCTATCACGCCAGCGCCGTTGGGAAGCTCCTGCGCCCGGAGAACCCGCTGCTGCCCAACTACAAGTGGGTGCCGATCGCGTACCATGGCCGCGCGTCGTCCGTCGGCGTATCCGGGCAGACGTTCCCGCGACCCGTCGGGCAACGGCTGCCGCCGGGCGCCACCGAACCGGTCGTCGGACCGAGCCGCCGGCTCGACTACGAATTCGAGATGGCGGTTTGGGTGGGCGCCGGCAACGAGATCGGCTCCAGCATTCCCGTGGCGGACGCCGAGCGACACATCTTCGGGCTGGGTTTGTTGAACGACTGGTCGGCGCGCGACATCCAAGGGTGGGAGTACCAGCCGCTGGGCCCATTCCTCGCGAAGAATTTCGCGACGACCGTGTCGCCATGGATCGTGACGCTCGAAGCGCTGGCCCCGTTCCGCGTCGGTTGGGAGCGCCCGGCGGGCGATCCGCAGCCGTTGGCATACCTCGACGCGCCGTCGCTGCACGACGGCGGCGCATTCGACATACGGCTCGAGGCGATGATCGAGACTCCCTCGATGCGCGCGGCGAACGGCGAGCCGGCGACGCTCTCTCGCACGAGCTTTCGCCACTGCTATTGGACGGTGGGGCAGATGGTCGCCCACCACACGGTCAACGGATGCAACCTCCAGCCGGGCGATCTCTTCGGAACCGGCACGCAGTCGGGACCCACGCCGTCCGAGGCGGGTTCGCTGCTCGAACTGTCCGACGGTGGCAAGCGGGCCGTGGAATTGCCTGGGGGCGAGACGCGCACGTTTCTGGAGGACGGCGACCGAGTAATCTTCCACGCCCGGTGCGAAGCGGCCGGCGCCGCGCCGATTGGGTTCGGTACGTGCGAGGGTACGATAGGCGCGCCGGCATAGCCACTGGCGTCGATCGCTCTTTCTTCAACGGAGGTCGCCACATGCGCGTACGCTCTTCGCTCCTGGTCCTCGCCGCGTGCGTCACGCTCGTGTCGTGCGGCGGTGGAAGCTCGTCATCCACCCCAGGTGCTCCCAATTCCACCAGTACGACGGTGACGGTCCTCGCGCCATCTGGAAACCCGGTCTCGCAAATCCCCGTGACCCTCTCGACCGGGGTAGCGGGGACCACGCCGACGGGCGTCATCTCGATCAAGAACACGTCGGGCAACGGCGCGGTAACGTTCTCCAGCCTCCCTAGTCAGGGTCAGCTATGCGTGAGCACGACGAACGGAGTCTCCTCGGTCAACCATTGCCAGCAGCCATTCCCCAGCACGGTCACGCTGCAGTTCGCCCCCTCCTAAGGCCCGTGGACGCAGCCGCGCCGCATGCCTGGGCGCGTTAGCAGCGCTCGAGCGATCCGTTCGCGCGGACCAGCATCTGCCGCGCGATCGCGAGGAGGTCCTCGCGGCGTCCCGCCTTCAGCGCGACCGTGTACGTCGCCGAACATCGATCGAAGGTCAGGGTCGCATCTCCGCACGAGGCGCCGCAGGCGGCATCGGTAACGTATCCGGCAATACCGTGCGTCACGAGCGTTTTCGTGCCACCGGCGTGCGCCACCGGTGGCTTCCGACCGCCGAGGCTGCCGTACGTGCATACGGTCGCGCCGTGGCAATCCGGCGCATAGGCGAGCGCGACCTCGTAGCGGTCGCGCCCTGCCGTTGCCTCCGCGAAGATGCGCTCGGCGTCGCCCGCGGGCAGCGATCGTGGCAGGAGCACGCGGACCGTCGTCGCCCCGGCGAGCCGATGCGCGATGGACGAGAACGGTGGCGCGACGGAGATCGCTCCAAGGAGCGCCGTCGCGCCGATCGTCGCCAAGACGACGCGCGCCGAGATCGAGCAAAACCGCGCGGACTGCACGATAAGTGTTGTCAGTTTGATCGGAGTGGACCCGAACCGAGCAGTACGGTTCCGACCGCGGCAGCAAACAGCACGACGACGGCAAAGGAGAGAGCGCGGTTGCGGACGCCGGATTGGATCTGCATCGTCGCGCCCACCATCGCGACGAGACCGGAAAGCACGACCAAGCCAAACGCGACGTAGGTTCGTCCGAAGAACGCTTCGGTCGCCGGGTCCATCTGCGTCACCCGTCCCGTCGCGACCAGATGCGCGACGAAGATCCAGACGACCGCCATCAAGACGACCATGAACGCGCCGGCGACGAGGGACACCCAACCGCGGCGCTGTCCGCTGGCGAGCGTCCGCAGCCGCGTGCCGCACATGGAGCACTTGTCCGTGTCGCCGCTTACGGCGTTGCAGCGCGTGCAGATCATGGCCGGCCCTGCTGCCGTCAACGCGTACCCCCGAGCGTAGAGCGCTTGGTGTGTCTGGAATCGTGCGAGCGGTTCCGGCTCGGCCGTCGGACTTCCTCGACGGCCCGAACGACGGCGAGCATCGGCAGCGGGCAGCATCGCGGTTCCCGACGGCGAAGCGTGGCGCGGTGAGGGAGCGACGATGACGACCACGACTCGGACCGCGCTGACGTACATGACGGGCTTCGGCAACGAATTCGCGACGGAAGCGCTGCCGGGCGCGCTGCCGGAGGGGCAGAACTCGCCGCAGCGGTGTGCCTACGGCCTGTATGCGGAGCAGCTGTCGGGCACCGCGTTTACCGCGCCACGCGCACACAACCTGCGCTCCTGGCTGTATCGCATTCGTCCCGCCGCCGTGCACGAGCCGTTCGCGCGCATCGGTCCCGGCGGCATCGTGGGCGATTTCTCACGCGTCGAGGCGACGCCGAATCGGCTGCGTTGGGATCCGGAGCCGATTCCGAGCGAGCCGAAAGACTTTCTGGCCGGCCTCACCACCTATGCGGGCAACGGCGGCCCCGCTCTCCAGGTGGGCTGCGGCATCCACGTGTACGCGGCCAATCGGTCGATGCGGGACCGGTTCTTCTACGACGCCGACGGCGAGTTGTTGATCGTCCCGCAACACGGCGGCCTGCGACTCGCGACCGAGCTCGGCGTTCTCGATGTGGCGCCGCTCGAGATCGCCGTGATCCCGCGTGGGATCCGTTTCCGGGTCGAGCTGCTCGACGCGGCGGCGCGGGGATACGTGTGCGAAAACTTCGGGGCGGCCTTTCGGCTCCCGGACCTCGGACCGATCGGCTCCAACGGCCTCGCGAATCCGCGCGACTTTCAGGCCCCCGTCGCCTCGTATGAAGACGAGGTCGGCGACTTCCGGCTGGTGGCGAAGTTTCAGGGCAACCTGTGGGAGGCGAGGATCGACCATTCGCCGCTGGACGTCGTCGCCTGGCACGGCAACTACGCGCCGTACAAGTACGACCTGCGCCGCTTCAACACGATCGGATCGATCAGCTACGATCATCCCGATCCCTCGATCTTCCTCGTGCTGCAGGCGGTCACCGACACGCCGGGCGTCGACGCGATCGACTTCGTCATCTTCCCTCCGCGCATCTTAGCCGCGCAGCACACGTTTCGGCCGCCGTGGTTCCACCGGAACGTGGCGAGCGAATTCATGGGCCTCATCGAGGGCGTCTACGATGCAAAGGAGAGCGGCGGCTTCGTTCCCGGCGGAGCGAGCCTCCACAACTCGATGAGCGGCCACGGCCCCGACGCGGAGTCGTTCGAGCGCGCCAGCATCGCCGACACGACAAAGGCGGACTACATCGCGAACACGATGGCCTTCATGTTCGAGAGCCGCTACGTCATCGGCGCGACGGGTCCCGGGCTTTCGTCGCCCCAGCTGCAGCGGGGATACGACGATTGCTGGCTCGGGCTCGAACGGCGCTTCGATCCGTCCCGGCCGCGCTAGGCCCGTTCGCTCCGCGCTCCGCTCTTGAACACGCGGAATAGCAGGGCGAGCGACGGGACGAGGACGATCGCTCCGAGCGCGGTCGCGACGAGGAACGCGACGATCATCGATGAGCTTGACGCGGCGGCCGAATAGGTGTAGCGGCCCGGTACGAGATCCGGAGCCTGCGCGCCGAACCAGCCGGCGAGGATCGCGGTCGCTTCGGCGCCGACGGCAACGCGCGCAGCGGTGTCGCGGCGAGCCGACACCAGCACGATCACGACGAGGCCAGCGACGACGCCGGCGCCGATTGCGGCGAGGGCGAACGGTCGCAGCAGCGAGGCAAACAGATGCGGCTCCGTCACCGCGGCGACGGCCGCCGGGAGCGCGCCGAGAATCCACACCGCGATCGTGGATCGCACTGCGCGGCGCCGGAAGTCGCCGCGCACGTCGTCGTCCGCAATGTCGGCCAAAATGAACACCGCCGCCACCTGCGCGCACACGGCGACGGCGAAGACGCCCACGCAGAGGGCAAATGCCGACCCCCACGCGTAGCGACCGGTTGCGAGCGCTCCGACCGCATCGCCGAGGAAGAACGGCGCTGCGAGCGACGCGACGCCAAAGATCGCCGTCCAACTCGTCGCGAGCGCGGGAACGTCGGCCGCGTAGTTGCGGAATACGAATGCCGCGCCGCGGAGGACGATGCCGACGAGGGCGAGCGTGAGCGGCGCATAGAGCCCGGTTGCGATATCGGCGAACGCCGCGGGGAAGCACGTGAACAGCAGCACGATCGTGAAGATCAGCCAGACGTGATTGGCCTCCCATACGGGGCCGATCGCCGCGGCGACCGCACCCCGCTGGCGCGCGGCGCGAGGTCCGGTCGCCAGCAAGTCCCACACGCCGCCGCCGAAATCCGCACCGCCGAGCACCGCGTAGAGGACGAGCGCAGCGAGGCCGACTCCGGCCACGGCATGGATCGGCGTCATGCCGCTGCGGGTCCGGCGACGACCGGATCGCTGGGCGGCTCGTGCGCGTGGCCCACACGGCGCAGCAGCCACGCGCACGTCACGCCGAGCACGATGTAGATCAGCGTGAAGCCGTAGAAGGCGACCTCCAGGTTCGGCGCCGACGTCACGGCGTCGGTCGTCCGTTGCAGACCGACGGCAATCCATGGTTGGCGTCCGAATTCAGTGACGAACCAGCCCGCCTCGAGGGCGACGAGCGCGGCGAAGCCGCCGACGGTAATCGCGACCGCGAGGAAGCGCGACATCGCAAGCTTCCGCCACGTCGCGACGACCCACACCAGCGCGACGGCGAGCATGAAGAATCCGGACCCGACCATCGCGTCGAACGACAGATGCGTCGGCGCGACCGGCGGCCGGTCGCTCGGCGCGACGGCATCAAGCCCGCGAACCACCGCGTCGAAATCGAACGCGACGAGAAAGCTCAGCATCTTCGGGATCTCGAGCGCGTACCGGATGTCGCCGGCGGACGGGATGCCGCCGATCGTCAGCGGCGCTCCCCGCGTCGCGTGGCGTACCACCTCCATCGCCGCGAACTTGACCGGTTCGTGCTCGGCGTCGAAGCGCGCGCTCACGTCGCCGGACACGATCTGGGTGGGGACTGCGATCGCCGCGACGACCATCGCGACGCGCAGCCCCGCGAGCACGACGGCGCGACGGTCCCCGCGCAGCCAGGCGACGGCGCACACCGCCGCGACCACAAAGCCCGTGAACGCATAGGCGGCGATGGTTCCGTGCGTGACCTGGACCTTCCAGGGCTGCGGGAACATCGCGACGAGCGGCTGGACGGCGGTGACGCGCCCGTCGACGATGCGAAAACCCGTGGGCATCTGCATCCACGCGTTGGCGAGCGTGACGAAGCCGGCAGAAACGGGGCCGCTGATCACGATCGGTAGCGCGCACAACCAGTGCGCCCGCGGCGACAGACGATCCCACCCGTACAGGTAGAGCCCGATGAAGATGGCCTCGATGAAGAACGCGAATCCCTCGAGCGAGAACGGCAGGCCGATGATCCCGCCGGCGTAGCGCATGAATCCCGGCCAGAGCAGGCCGAGTTCGAACGCCAGGATCGTGCCGGACACGGCGCCGATCGCGAACAGGATGGCCATCCCCTTCGACCACGTGCGTGCGAGATCGTAGTACGCGCGATCGCGCGTCCGCAACCAGAGACCCTCGCAGATGAACACGAGGAGCGGCAATCCGACGCCCAGCGCTGCGAACACGATGTGGAACGCCAGCGAGGCTCCCATCTGTGCGCGAGCGGCGATGACGTGGTCCATGCCCTCACTCTACTACGCCGTGTGGCGACGCGGTGCTCGGTTTGTCGCGTCGCGGGCGGCCGACGGTTCGCGTGAGAGCCGAGCCCGCCGCGTTAGCGTGAGAGCCGAGCCTGCCGCGTTAGCGTGAGAGCCGAGCCTGCCGCGTTAGAGAGAAGACACGTAGAGGGTCTTTGCCGTCGCGCTCAGGATCGGCCGGCCACCCTCGGCGAGAGCCTCCCCGCGCAATGACGCCAGACGTCCCCTCGGTCGCTCGCTCTCCTCGATCGCCACGACCTCCCACCGAAAGACGATTTCCTCGCCCGGCTTGGCCGCGCCGAGCAGGCGGAAGTTGAATTCGAGCCCGACGCCCGGACGCTCGAGCGATGCCTGCGCGCCGCACAGGGCCATCATGACGGCGACCGTGTGGGCCCCCGACGCGATGAGCCCACCGAAGCGAGTGCCGCGCGCATACTCGTCGTCGTGGTGCATCGGATTCGTGTCTCCCACGTCCCGGGCAAATGCGACGATGTCCTCGCGCGTCCAGCGGACGCGTCGTTCGAACGTAGAGCCGACGTGCATTCCACGCCATTTCTGATCGCGTGCCGTCGCGTCATCTTCCTGGAGCCTTGACAAGCCTCGACAAACGTGGCACCGTCGTGCCACGAAGGCTGGCTCTCCGGCCTCGCCGGCCTTCTTATCTTGAGATCTAGGAGGTCAATCGATGCAACTGATCCTTCGGTTTCTCGTCAACGCGATCGCATTGTTTCTGATCGCGAAGTTCGTGCCTGGGTTCAATCACGATGTCGGCGTTGGCACGGCGCTGCTAGCGGCTTTGATCTTCGGCATCGTCAATGCCGTGATCGGTCCGATCCTGCGCCTGATCAGTTTCCCGCTGACGTGGCTCACACATGGCCTCTTCTCGATCGTGATCAACCTCGTACTGTTCTGGTTGACGGTGCTGATCGTACCCAATTTCTATGCGACCGGCGAGATCAATCCATGGCTTGCGTACCTGATCGGGGCAGTCATCATGATGCTGGTGTCGACGCTCATGCAGAGCGCAGCGAAGCCCCCAGTCGAGGATACGCAGGCGTCCTCGTAGCAGAAATAGTCGGCGTGCGTGGGCGGGTTCTGCCTCGCCCACGCATCCGAACGACATGCCCGGCGTTCGACGTTTGGGTCGTTCGACGTTCGGGTCACTAGTGGAAATTGCGAGCATGCACGCCCTCGGTCGTGCCATGCGTATCGAGGGCCCAGAAGCGCCGGGCGAGCATGTCGATACAGCCCTGCTCTTTTTGGAGCGTTCCCTCGATGATCAGCGCGGCCGACTGACGGATGAGGCGGCGGTTGCGCTCGTAGACGTCGGGGCGCACGATCACGTTGACGAGCCCGGTCTCGTCCTCGAGGGTCAGGAAGACGAAACCCTTCGCCGTGCCCGGCCGCTGCCGCGTGATGACCATCCCGCCGACCTTGCAAACGAGATGATTCGGCAATGTCTCGAGGCGGTTCGCGGGAACGACGTGTCGTGCGTCCAGCTCGGCGCGAAAGTGCACGATCGGCTGCGTCGTCGTCGATAGGCCCAGTCCCCAGATGTCGAACGTCGTCTCCTCGATCGGCAGCAGCGGCCGAAACGTCGCTGCCGGCTCTTCGATCTCCATCACGCGGCCGAGTTCACCACGCGCCTCGCGCTCGTCGAGGCCGCGCAGCGCCCACATCGCTGCGCGCCGCGTCGGAAACCAGGGTGCGAAGGCTCCGGCGACTGCGAGATTCTCGAGCGCGTCCTTCGCGAGGGTCGTACGCCGCGCGAAGTCGAGCATGTCCGTGAACGCACCCGCGGCGACCGCAGCCTGCAGGCGCTCGCGTTGGCCCTCGCCGAGCCCGCGCACGAGGTGGAAGCCGAGCCGTACCGCGCCGTCACCGTCGACGAAGCTCCAATACTCGCTCGTGTTGACTTCGACGGGCTTCACGCTCACGCCGTGGCGGCGCGCGTCGTTCACGAGCACCTCCGTCGAATAGAAGCCCATCGGCTGCACGTTGAGGATCGCCGCACAGAAGATCGCCGGCTCGTGGCATTTCACGTACGCCGACGCGTACGCCAGTAGGGCGAAGCTCGCCGCGTGCGATTCCGGGAAGCCATAGTCGGCAAAGCCCTCCAGCATGTGAAAGAGCTGATCCGCGGCCGCACGGTCGATGCCGTTCTGCACCATGCCGTCGACGAGCTTTGGGTAGATCTCCGCCATGCGGTCGCGCGAGCGCTTGTGCCCCATTGCCCGGCGTAACTGATCGGCCTGACCCGGCGTGAAGCCGGCGGCCTCGATTGCCATACGCATGCCCTGCTCTTGGAACAGCGGCACGCCGAGCGTTCGCTCGAGCACCGGCTTCAGCTTGGGATGCGGATACGTCACCGCTTCCAAGCCGTTGCGGCGGCGCAGGAACGGATGGATCATGTCCCCCTGGATCGGCCCCGGGCGGATGATCGCCACCTGCATGACGATATCGTAGAAGCACGCTGGTTTCATGCGCGGTAACATCGATTGCTGCGCGCGCGACTCGACCTGAAACACACCGATCGAGTCGGCCTTCTGCAGCATCGCGTACGTCGCCGGATCGTCTTGCGGGATCGTCGCAAGCGAGAGCGGCGACGCATCCTTGCCGTAGCGGCGCCGGAAGAGGCTGAACGCATCGCGCAGGAGCGACAGCATTCCCAGGCCGAGCAGATCGATCTTGATCAGGCCGAGATCGCCGAGGTCGTCCTTGTCCCACTGCACGATCGTCCGGTCTTTCATCGTCGCCCATTCGACGGGGGCGACGCGCACGAGCGGGTCGCGCGTGATCACCATGCCGCCCGAGTGGATCCCCATGTGGCGCGGGAACCCGTCGATGCGCCGACACAGCGCCAGTAACAGTTCGCCCATTGCGCCGGCGACGGCCGATGGCGGGGCGACGTTCCCTGCGCGGACCGCTGCGGCGACGGCCGCTGGCGGGGCGGCATTCCCTGCGCGGACCGCTACAAAATTCGCATCGTGCGAATTTTGCTGCTGCTCTGCTCGTCGCTCTCGCCATCCATGGCTCCGCTCCTCATCAGAGCTCAGCTCCGGGAACGTCGCCCCGCCATCGGCCTGCTGAGGGGAATTCTCGTGTGCTGGGGGCTGTGTCGGCGCTGGCGCCTTGGGGATGGGCTGGTGCTTGGGCTTGGGTTTGGAGGAGTCTTCGGGGTCTCCGAAGCGGCGGGCGTAGTGGCCTCTCGATGCGCGGACGTTCGAGGCTGCATCGAGGTCGCGGCGGCGGACGACGGAGAACGGCAGGTGGCTCGAGGCGGCGTCTTCGGTGCTGCCGACCGCGCCTGCTAGGGATTCTTGGGCGTCGTACTCTTTGGCGATGGCGTCGACTTGGGCGAGCGACAGGCCCAGGGCTTTGCCGACGTCGCGGATCGCCGAGCGCGTGCGGTACGTGATCACTTCCGCCGTCATCGCCGCATGCTCGCGGCCGTAGCGCTCGTAGACGTATTGGATTACCTGCTCGCGGTCTTGGTGCGCGAAGTCGATGTCGATGTCCGGTACCTCGTTGCGCTCTTCCGATAGGAAGCGCTCGAAGAGCAGATCCATCGCGATCGGGTCGACGGCGGTGATGCCAAGTGCATAGCAGACGGCCGAGTTCGCTGCGGAGCCGCGTCCCTGGGCCAGGACGCCGAGCTCTTCCGCCTTGTGCGAGATATCCCAGACGACGAGGAAGTAGCCGGCGAGGTCCATGCGTGCGATGATGCCGAGCTCGTACTCCAACTGGCGCTCGACGCGCTCGGGGATCGGCAGGCCATAGCGTTTGCGTGCTCCTTCGTAGACGAGCGCGCGCAGGTAGGCATGCGTGCTGGGTTCGGTCGCCGGGATCGGGAAGCGTGGGAATTGGCCGGCAAGGCGGTCGAGGCGGAACGTACAGCGTTCGGCGATCGCGAGCGTTGCGCGGAGTGCTTCCGGGTGCGGGCGAAAGAGCCGGGTCATCTGCGCGGCGCTCTTGAGGTGGAACTCCGCATTCGGGAGCAGCAGCGTTCCGGCGTTTGCGAGCGTCGTTCGATACTTCACGCAGCGCAGCACGTCGCAGAGCCGCGCGTCTTCGCGCCGCGCATACGCGGCGCCGTTCGTCGCAACGGTCGGAATGCCGAGGTCTGCGCAGAGGTCGAGTTGCGCGTGGATCAGGCGCACGTCTTCCGGGCGCAGATGGTGCTGCAATTCGAGATGGAAGCGCCCGGCGAAAAGATCGCGCATCGACGCCGCCCGCTCGCGGGCCGTTTTGGAGTCGCCGCGCTGGAGCGCTTCTTCGGCATATCCGTGGCGCGATGCCGACAGCGCGATCAGGCCATCGGTGCGACCGTCAAGATCGTGGAGGAGCAGGCGCGCGTCCCGTTTGCTGCCACGCATCTGCGCGATCGAGACGAGGTGGACGAGGTTGGCGTACCCGGTTTCGTTCTCGGCCAGGAGAACCAGGCGCGGCAAGCGTGCCGAGAAGGCGGCGACGTCGCTCGGCGTGCAGCCTGACGAACGCCGCGGCGGCTTGACGCCCTCGTAGATGGTGAGTTCCGTGCCACACATCGCGGCTAGCCGTGTATGCTTGGCCGCCTTGGCAAATCGAACCGCACCGTACAGGCCGTCGCGGTCGGTCAGCGCGACTCCGGCTAGCCCGAGCTCGACCGCCTCCGCCACCAGCTCCTCGGGGTGTGAGGCGCCTTCGAGGAACGTGAAATTCGACCAGCTATGAAGCTCGGCATAGCGCAGGGAGCGCATGGGCCGCTAGTATATCGAACATACGTTCGACTGTCAATTAGGCCCGGGATGAGTCTGCTGGGTCTATATCATCCCGAATCGTCCCGGAATTTCTTGGCTCGACGCTATGCCACTCACCTACTAGACTGAGCGATCAGGCGCATCCGGACGATAATCGCGTCGGAACTCAGGATTGCTCCGGACCGGCGTCCTCG
>Ga0302325_10020182_pt1 | contig 13980 bp, 13 predicted proteins | sample Palsa_T0_2_FD_201948 | JGI IMG/M metagenome (GOLD analysis project Ga0302325, IMG submission 201948) | Peat permafrost microbial communities from Stordalen Mire near Abisko, Sweden - Palsa_T0_2 | ecosystem: Environmental > Terrestrial > Soil > Palsa > Peat permafrost | place: Sweden: Abisko... | reverse complement strand
CGAAGCGGGCGGCCATACCGGCCTGATCGCCACCATGCCGCTCGTCCCCCAGATCGTCGACGCCGTGGGCGACACCGTGCCCGTGGTCGCCGCCGGCGGCATCGCCGACGGCCGGGGTCTGGCCGCCGCCCTCGCTCTGGGGGCCGACGGCGTCTGGGTGGGGACCCGCTTCATCGCCACGCCCGAGGCCCGGGCCGTGCACGGGTATAAGGACGCCCTCCTGGCCACGGCCGAGGACGGGACCACCATCAGTCGGGCCTACTCGGGCAAGACCATGCGGGTGGTCCGCAACACCTACACCACCTATTACGACGAGCATGCCGAGGAACTCGAGAAGTTCCCCGCCCAACTCGGGCGCTCCATGGCCGAGAAGGCGTTCCATCTCGGCGGCGACGAGTCCACGCTCGAGGTGGACCCCACCCGCGAGTGCTACCCCGCCGGCCAGGGGGTGGGCACCATCCACGAGCTCGTCCCGGCGGCCGAGCTGGTCCGGCGGTTCGTGGCCGAGGCCGAGGACGCGTTGGCCCGGGCGGCGGCGGTGTCGGCCGGGTCCTGACGTTCACATCCCCGGGGCACTCGGTGGGGCTGCGGTAGCCTCGGGACCCGCCATGCGATCCTCCGCCACTCCCTCGTCCGCGGCCCGGCACCGGGTCGACCGCCTGTCGGGCGCCCACCGACCAGCGGGGGTCGGTCGCTCCCGGCGCGACGCTGAGAACGCCCGCCCCCCGGTGCGGATGATCCCGGGAAAGATCATCCTCGACGACCGCCGCATGCGCTACGCGGTGTCGGACAACGAGGACGCCTGCGGCCCTGAGGGTCCGGGCAGCGCGCCGATCTGGGCTGTCAACCTCCACGGCTACTTCGCCGGCGGTGGCATGTACTGGCGCGAGAGCCTGCACCTGGCCGAGACGCTCGGCTGGCGTGTCATCAATCCCAATCTGCCCGGATTCGCCGGCAGCGACCCCCTGCCCTGGGAACGGGTGTCGATCCGAGAACTGACCAGCGAGATCGCCCGGCTCCTCGATCATCTCGGCGTCGACCAGGTCGTCCTTCTCGGGCATTCCATGGGCGGAGCCGTCGCCGTCCAATTCGCCGATCTCCACCCGGAGCGCACCCTCGGGATCGTCTACCGCGACGGGGCGGCGACGCCCGAGTGGAAGCACCGTCATGGCCTCCTCGTATCCCTGCTCTCCCCCCTCGTGCCCGACGTGGCCGCCGTCACCGACCTCATGCTCGCCGTCCTGCTCGACACCCCGGGCTTCCTGATCGGCCGACGTCTCCCCTCGACACTGCGGGGGCTGTGGCCCGACGCCAGCCGCAACTTCCGCACCATGGGACGGACGCTCCCCGTCGGCTCCATGATCATGACCATCGACCTCCGTCACGAGGTGACCCACCTGGTGCGCGAGGACATTCCCATCCTGCCCGTCTGGGGTTGCTTCGACCGGATCGTCAACGCCGCCACGGCACAGGAATTCTCCGACCTGGTCCACCGCCACGTGGTGTGGGTGCCGGGGGGGCACTCGTGGATGCTGCCGCGCCCGCAGGCCCAGGTCGACATCCTGCGCTATCTCGGCCAGGGTCGGGACTTCGTCGACGAGGTGATGGCCCGCCGTCAGAGGCTGTCCGGGCTCACGACGCTGCGTCGACCCTCGGTGGTGTCGGCCACCCGCTGAGCCCTCAGCTCGACGCCACGGCCCGGGTCCGCTCCTCGGCACTGAGATTGAGGCAGAACTCGTTTCCCTCGGGATCGGCCAGGACGACCCAGCCCGCCTCCTCCGTCTGACGGTGGTCTGCCACCACGGTGGCCCCGAGCTGCACAAGACGGACGACTTCCTCGTCGCGTGGGCGCACCGGTTGGAGGTCGACGTGCACGCGGTTCTTGGCCCGCTTCGCTTCCGGCACCTTCTCGAACAGCAGCCGGGGCTGGCCCGCACCGAGACGGCACGAGGCTTCCGGATCACCGGGATGGTCGTCGGGGCTCGGAGGTACTTCGAACACCTCGCACCACCACAGGGCGAGCGCGTAGGGATCGGCGCAGTCGACGGTGATGTTGCGGACAGACATGGACATCGGCATCTCCCCGGGAATGCGGCTCCCGCCGACCTTCGGCCCGACGATACCGACGACGGCCGGGACCTTCCACCGTCTGAGCCCCCGGGCCGGCGGTCGGTGACGATCGCGGGCGGTGAGCGTCTCCCGTAGGCTGGGGCTCGCCGTCAACGAAGCACGGCCGTCACGCACGGCACCGAGGGAGGCCGGGACATGCGCTGGGAGATCGAGGACACTCCGGAACGATCGGCGTTTCGCGCCGAGTTCCGCGCCTGGCTGCGCGACGTGCTGCCGGCCACGTGGATGGAGTCGGTCGAGGGGGGCGACGACGCCGGCCTGGAACGGCTGCGGTCCGAGAACCGCTTCAACCCCTTCACCTGGCAGGGGACGATCGGGCGCAGTCCCTATGCCGCCCCCCTGTGGCCCAAGGAGTACGGCGGCCTGTCGGGCGAGACATGGATGCAGCAGGTCATCCGGTCCGAGCTCGTCCGCTACCGGCTGCCCACGGTGTCCATCAACCTCCTCGGCGTGGGCCTGGCCGGTCCCACCATCATCGAGCACGGCACCGAGGCACAGAAGGAGCGCTACCTCCGCAAGATCCTCTCGGGCGAGGAGATCTGGTGCCAGCTCTTCTCCGAGCCCGGTTCGGGCTCGGACCTGGCGTCGCTGTCGACGCGGGCGGTGCGCGACGGCGACGAATGGGTGGTGAACGGCCAGAAGGTGTGGACGACCATTGCCCAGTTCGCCGCCTTCGGCATGCTCCTCACCCGCAGTAATCCCGACGTGCCCAAGCACGAGGGTCTCACGTACTTCATCGTCGACATGAAGTCACCGGGGGTCGATGTCCGGCCTCTGCGACAGATGACGGGGTCATCGGAGTTCAACGAGGTCTTCCTGACCGACGTACGCATTCCCGACGCCAACCGGGTGGGAGACGTGGGAGACGGCTGGCGTTGCGCGCGGACCACCCTGATGAATGAACGCGTGGCCCTGGCTGGGGTGTCTCTCGATCCGGTGTCGTTCTCGGGAGGTGTGCGCCGCGATGCCTGGCAGTCCTATCTCGATCAGATCCCCGACCGCACCGATCCCCGCGTCCGTCAGCGGTTGGCCCAGTTCTACATCGAGTCGGAAGTGAAGGAGATCACCGCCTTCCGGGCCAACTCGGCCCGCATGCGAGGGCAGCAACCGGGACCCGAGGGAGCGGTGAACAAGGTGTTCAACGCCGAGTACAACCAGCGCCGCTCGAACTTCGCCGTCGACGTCAACGGGATGGCCGGCATCGCCTGGTCCGCCGACGATGGCGCCTCCCAGGCCCGGGCCACCACCTTCCTGCGGGCTCGGGCCAACACCATCGAAGGAGGCACGTCGGAGGTGTTGCGCAACCAGATGGCCGAGAGGATCCTGGGGCTTCCCCGCGACTTCGAAGCCGACAAGGGTGTGGCCTGGGCGGCGGTCACCCGCAATTGACCGCCGTCGACGACCCCCGACGCATCGACGGCGACGACAGTTCCGGGTCGCCGTTGTCGCCCCGGTTACGCGCCGCCGCCGTCCTGCGTCGCCTTGGGCACGCCATCGTGGCCCACGACGTCGACGACGAGTCATTCGACCGTCTCACCACGTCGGCCGGCGCCTTCCTGACCCTGGTGGAGCAGGCGCCGCCCCGGGAGCCCTCGACGGCCGGCGACCTCTTCGCCGCCCCTCCTCCCCCGCAGGGAGGCGTCCGGGGCAACCACTTCATGGACTGCATCGTGACGGGCCTCGCCAACCCCATGGGCGTCGCCGCCGAGACGCTGCGCCAGGGCGACGACGCCGTCCTGCGCACCACGCTCGGGGCCGCCTTCGAAGGTGCCCCCGGTCGGGCCCACGGGGGCATGGTGGCCGCCCTCTTCGACGAGGTGATGGGCTTCGTCCTCTCCATCGCCTGCACGCCCGCCTTTACCGGCCGCCTCACCGTCAGCTACCGGGCCCCCGTCCCCATCGGCGCCCCCCTGGAGTTCCGGGCCCGCCTCACGGGCCGCGACGGGCGGAAGCTGCTGATGGCCGGCGAGGCGCGCCACGACGACGCGCTGCTGGCCGAGGCCGAGGCCCTTTTCGTGGCCGTCGATCCCGAACGGTTCTCCGCTGGCCGAGGCTGAGAGACACTCCGGCGCGCCACCGACGCCGTCGGGCTCACCGAGCGGCGGCGGTCACCGATCGGTCGCCCGAGCGCAGGCCCTCGATGATGGCCCGGTAGGTCCCCGCCGCGTCGCTCCCCATGGCGTCGGTGTCGAGCACCCGCAAGCCGCGCTCGCGGTCCACCCCGTGAATGCCGAAGCGGGGCTCATAGCTGCCCCACTCGTAGTTGTCGACCAGACTCCAGTGGTAGTACGCGCCGAGGGGCACGCCCGAGTCGAGGGCCTCGACCACCGAGGCCAGGCTCTCTCGCAGGTACCGGACCCGGTCCCAGCCGTCGAGACGGGGATAGCAGCGCCCCCGACGCACCCGGTTGCACACGCCGTTCTCGACCATCCACAGGTCGAGGCCTTCGACGGTGTTGGCCCGGCAGTAGCGGGCCAGACCCGCCGGGTCCACCACGTCGTCCCACAGCTCACGCCCCGGTGCCCACGACCGCCCCCCGGCCGTCCGGGCCCCGGGGAGACGGAGGTGATGCGAGGCCACGGGGTCGTAGTAGTCGATGCCGATGACATCGAGGGTGAGCTCGTGAGGGCCGACGCAGAGAGCGTCCAGGACGGTGGCGAAGATGTCGGCGGGAGCGTCGACCCTCCACCGGCCCAGCCGGCGCAGCATCTGCTCCACCGGGTCGGGGGCGGGCAGAGAGGCGTACCAGGTGGCCCGCCGGTCGGCGAGATAGGCCCCGATGTCGTGGCGGGCCACCCCGGCCTGGCGCGACAGCAACAGGTCGATGAGCATGCGGTCGAGCTCGTAGACGCTGGCCGATGTGTTGTTGGTCGTCACCGTGGCCTGCGGTTGGAGACGGTGGATCACCTCGTAGGCCCGGACGTGGGCGGCGAGCAGGTTGTCGTAGGCCCGGAACATGTCGGGCACGGCCAGGAAGCGACCGGGGGGGAACATCCCGAGGAGATACGAGCCCATGGCCACGACGTTGACCTCGTTCAGGGTCACCCACTGCCGGCAGCGATCGGCCAGGGCACCGGCCACGAGCTCGACCCAGCCGGCGAACTGCGCCGGGGCGTCCCCCGACAGCCAGAAGTCCTCTCCCAGCCAGGCCGGTTGGGTGAAATGGTGCAGTGTCACGAGCGGCTCGAGGCCACGCTGGTGGCAGGCGTCGAGCACCGCCGCGTAGTGGTCGAGGGCCTCGGTGTCCACCACCCCCGGCGACGGCTCGACCCGCGCCCACTCGACGCTCAGACGGAAGGCGTCACAGCCGAGGGCGGCCACCCGGTCGAGGTGCTCCTCGTAGCGGTTCCAGAAATCGACGGCGATGCCCGAGGGCTCCACCCGCCCGACCCGTTCCCAGCGGACCCAGTTGTTGGCCGGCTCCCCGGGACCGTTGAAACCACCTTCCACCTGGAAGCCCGCCGTCGCCACCCCGAAGCGAAAGCCCTCGGGCAGCACGGCGGCGCGGGCTCGGCCTGCGGACGGGACGGCCGCTCGCTCCGGCGGGGACACGCCGGTCAGCATGGCACTGCCCGGGTGGCGGTGCGTACCCTGGGCCCGGCGCCCGCAGGGGCGCCCGCCGTCGCCGTCGCCGTCGAGAACAGAAGGAGCAGTGCCCCCGTGCCATCGGACGACCGGCTCCCGGTGGTGGTGGCCACCGGACAATCGATCGAGCGACACGGCACGGTGTCGGCGCTCGACCTGGCCGAACGGGCGGCCCGGTCGGCCCTCGACGGCCAAGGACGCCTCCGGGCGGCGGTGGAGCGGGTCTCGGTGGTGAACATCGTGTCCCCCGTGGGACCGGCACCGGCGGCCGACCTGGCCCGTCGCCTGGGCCTCACACCACGCGCCACCGAGGTGACCACGGTCGGCGGCAACTCGCCGCAGTGGCTCGTGAACCGGGCCGCCGCCGCCATCACCGCCGGCGAGGTCGACGTCGTCCTCATCGCCGGGGCCGAGGCCCAGCGCTCGGCCCACGCCGGGCCCCCCGACCCCGGCGCCGGGCCCGAGGGCGCCGGTGCGCCCGATCCCGTCCTCGGTGACGACAGGGCCCCGGTGAGCGCGGCCGAGTTCCGGGCCGGCCTGATCGCCCCCGTCCACATCTACGCCCTGTTCGAGAGCGTGCTGGCCCACCGGGCGGGCCGGAGCTTCGCCGAGCACCGGGCCCGGCTCGGTCGCCTCATGGCTCCGTTCACCGAGGTGGCGGCCACCCATCCCTACGCCTGGTTCCCCGAGTCCCGCACGCCGGCGGAGTTGTCGGACATCACGGCCGACAACCGCCTCGTCGCCGAGCCGTACCCGAAGAGCATGTGCGCCATGTTCGGCGTCGACCAGGGCGCCGCCGTCGTCGTCACCTCGCTGGCGGCGGCCCGCCGGGCCGGGGTGGACGACGGGGCCGTCTTCTGCTGGTCGGGGGCCGAATGCACCGACGTGTGGTTTCCGGCGGCGCGCCCGGACCCGGGGACGGCGCCGGCGTTGCGGGCGGCGGCCACCGCCACCCTCGAAGCGGCCGGCACCGGGGTCGACGACGTGGGCGCCTTCGACCTCTACTCGTGCTTCCCGTGCGCCGTCGAACTGGCCGCCGACGCCCTCGGCCTGGCCGGTGACGACGGGCGGGGCCTTACGGTGACCGGTGGTCTGCCGTATTTCGGGGGGCCGGGCAACAACTATTCTCTCCACGCCGTGGCCACCATGGTCGAGCGCCTGCGCCACCGGGGAGGGACCGGCCTCGTCACCGCCCTGGGCTGGTACCTGACCAAGCACGCCGCCGGCCTCTACGGCGCCGACCCTCCGGCAGAGGGTTGGCGGCCCGGCGACACCGCCACCGCCCAAGCCAGGATCGACGACAGCGCCGTGGGGATCGCCACCGAGGCCACCGGTCCCGCCGTCGTGGTGGCGTCCACGGTGGTGAGCGACCGCCAGGGCGAGATCACCGCCGCGCCGGTGATCGCCCGTCTCGACGACGGCCGCCACGTGCCCGCCGTGGCCGCCGTCGACGACCTGCCCTCGATGGCGGGGCGCAACCTGGTGGGGACGACGGTCGATCTCGAGTGCACGCCCGTGCGCTACCGGGTCACCGGCTGAGGCCGCCGGCGGCGACACCGCGATGGCGGTACGCCCCCGGTGCGGTCAGACTGCCCGCAGCCGGAGGCCGAAACGACGAAAGGGAGCGGAGATGTCAGCAGTCGAACGTGAGCGTCGGGGGCACGTCGAGATCCTCACCATCAACCGGCCCGAGGCTCGCAACGCCATCAACGGCGCCGTGAGCCAGGCCATGTCGGGCGCGCTCGACGAGCTCGAGGCCGACGACGACTGCTGGGTCGTCATCGTCACCGGCTCGGGCGAGAAGGCCTTCTCCGCCGGCATGGACCTGAAGGCCTTCGCCTCGGGCGAAGGGGCGTCGATCATGGGCGCCTCCGGAGGCTTCGCCGGCATCACCCAGCGTTCTTTCTCCAAGCCCCTCATCGCCGCCGTCAACGGCGCCGCCTTGGCCGGCGGCTGCGAGATCATGCTGTCGTGCGACCTGGTGGTGGCGGCCGACCACGCCACCTTCGGCATCCCCGAGGTCAAGCGGGGCCTGCTGGCCGGCGCCGGGGGGCTGATCCGCCTGCCTAAGCGCCTGCCCCTGGCCATCGCCCTGGAGCTGGCCCTCACCGGTGAGCCCATCGACGCCGAGCGGGCGCTGGCCCTCGGCCTCATCAACCGGGTCGTGCCCGCCGCCGGGCTCATGGACGAGGCCCTGGCCCTGGCCGACCTCATCGCCGACAACGCCCCCCTGGCCGTGCGCTGGACCAAGAAGGTGGTGGTGGGCTCGGCCAGCGTGGACGACACCGAGGGCTGGGCCCTCAACAACGAGGCCGTCGGGGTGGTGTTCTCCTCGGCCGACGCCATGGAGGGTCCGGTGGCCTTCGCCGAGAAGCGCAAGCCCCGCTGGCAGGGGAAATGACGGTTGACCAGCACCGGGAACGACGCCCCCGGACGAAGCCGATGGCGCCTGTCGCCCGCGCCTGAGCAGGTCTAACCTGTGGACAGGGCCCCGCTCCTACCCGGGCTCCCGAAAAGGGAAGGCATCTGTGCACCCAATCCTGGCTGAAATTTTCGGTGTGGACGGCGTGATCGTCCTCATCGTCATCGTCGTCGTCCTCTTCGGAGGCTCACAGATCCCGAAGCTCGCCCGTTCTCTCGGTTCGGCCCAGTCTCAGTTCAAGAAGGGCCTCGAGGAGGGCAAGAGCGAGAGCACCGACACGGGAGAGAAGGCCACCTCGACCGACGGTGACGGACCGACCGCGTCGAAGGGATAGGGCCCTCGTCACCACCGGGGGCTCCGGCGCGTCGGCCGACGGGCCGCCGCCGAAGCGCCGCATCCCTTTCATCCTCCACCAGTTCCTCGAGTACGCCGTCGGCGTGGCCCTGGTGGTGCTCTCGGTCCACCTCGGTAAGAGCGACCTCCTCCTCGGCGCCGGCGCCGTCTTCGGCCTCCTGGCCGTCACCGCCCATGGCCCGCTCGGGATCGTCCGGGTGTGCGGCCAGCGTCTCCACCGTGCCCTCGACGTTGCTGTCGCCATCGCCCTGGCCCTGTCGCCCCTGGTGGGGACCCTCCGACCGGGCGTCGTGGGGATCGTGGTCGTGGAGCTCGTGGCCGTGGCCTGGTTGCGGGTGGCCACGCTCACCCGGTACGCCCCCGCCGCCACCAAAGCGGCCCCCCTTGACCGGCCGGCGGCGGGGGGGGCCGGGGCCGCCGACCACGGCTTGTCGCCGGGGCCGACCCCGACCGGGTTCCGCCACCTGGGCCGGATGACCGCCGGGGCCCGGAGCCGGCTCCCCGGGGCGGCCGACGCCCTCGACACCGGCGCCCGGAAGTTGGGGGGCCACGCCGGGCGCCTGCAACGGGCCTGGCGCCGCTCCGGGCGCTGACGGCCCCGGCACCGTCGGTGACGCCACCGGCTCGTAGGATCGCCCCACCGGCGAGCGGGGGAAGAGCGCCATGGCGGACGACGTACTGGCACTGGCCGACAAGCTGTGGCGCGGCGAGATCGACATCGCCCAGATCCATCCCGTGGGCGGTTACATCGGCGGCCTGGCCGAGATCACCGAGGGCGTGGCCTTCGTCCCCTCGTTCGCCAACGTGTCGGCCTTCACCACCGACGACGGGCTCGTCCTGGTCGACACTGGGTCGGTCTTCGTGGCCGCCGGCGTCCACGAGACGCTGCGCCGGTGGTCGGAGCTCCGGCTCGATACGGCCATCTACTCCCACGGGCACATCGACCATGTCTTCGGCGTGGCCGTCTTCGAGGAGGAGGCGGCCGAGCGGGGCTGGCCGCCGCCCGTGGTGGTGGCCCACGACGCCCTGCCCGCCCGGTTCGACCGTTACATCTTCACGGCCGGTTACAACGAGGTCATCAACCAGCGCCAGTTCGGTGTGCCGGGGCTGCGGTGGCCGACCAGCTACCGGTACCCCGACCGCACCTACGCCGAGCGCCTGGCCCTCGACGTCGGGGGCGTGTCCTTCGACCTGCATCACGCCCGGGGGGAGACCGACGACCACACCTGGACCTGGGTGGCCGACCAGAAGGTGCTGTGCAGCGGTGACCTCTTCATCTGGGCCTCCCCCAACGCCGGCAACCCCCAGAAGGTCCAGCGCTATCCCCGGGAGTGGGCCGCCGCCCTGCGGGAGATGGTGGCCCTCGGGCCCGAGGCGCTCCTGCCCGGTCACGGCTTCCCCGTCCTCGGGGCCGACCGGGTCGCCCAGGCGCTCACCGACACCGCCGACCTCCTCGACGCCCTCGTCGACCAGACCATCGCCCTCATGAACGCCGGCGCCCGGCTCGACGAGGTCCTCCACACCGTGGCCGCCCCGCCCACCTGCTCGACCGGCCCTATCTCCGTCCCGTCTACGACGAGCCCGAATTCGTGGTCCGCAACATCTGGCGCCTCTACGGCGGCTGGTGGGACGGCAACCCGGCCAGCTTGAAGCCCGCCCCCGAATCGGCGCTGGCCCGGGAGCTGGCCGACCTGGCCGGGGGGGCGTCGACGCTGGCCGACCGGGCCCTGGCCCTGGCCGAGGCGGCCCCGGCCGACGGCGGACAGGGGCCCGAGCTGCGCTTGGCCGCCCATCTGGCCGAGCTGGCGGCGCTGGCCGCCCCCGGCGATCCGGGGGTGCACAGGGCGCGGGCCAGGGTCTTCGCCCGGTGCGCCGAGGCCTCCACCTCGACCATGGCCAAGGGGGTCTACAACTGGGCGGCGCGGGAGTCCGACAACCACGATCACGACCGCTCCTGAGCCGTACCCACCAACTACTACTCACGGTGCGGCGTTGGCTAAGGTCGGCCTCGTGGACGCTCCGACCCCCGGCTCGACCGGTGCCGCCGCCCTCAAGCGTTACCCCCGGCGTCTGGCCCTGGTCGGCGCCGCCCTCCTGCCCTTCATCCTCGGGGGGTGCCAACTCCCCACCTTCTGGGGCTACCGCGGGTCGACCACCCAGGCCCAGGACGAATTCCGCCTGTGGTCGGGGACCTTCATCGCCGCCATCGTCGTCGGAGTCATCACCGGGGCCCTGATCGTCTGGTCGATCATCCGCTACCGGCGCCGGTCCGACGAGGTGCCGCGGCAGTTCCAGTACCACTTCGGCCTGGAGATGGCCTACACCATCATCCCCATCATCATCGTGCTCGTCCTCTTCGGGTTCACGGTGGTGACCGAGAACGCCGTGGACGACGTCGCCCCCCACCCGGCCGTCACCGTTGACGTCTACGCCTTCCAGTGGGGCTGGCAGTTCAACTACGCCGGCAAGGACGTGAGTGTCCTCGGCCAGACGCTCAACGACCCCGACCCCGTCGGCTTGAACGGCGGACCCTGCGAACCGACCGACCACTGCCTGGGGCCCGGCCTGGTCGTGCCGGCGGGCCAGACGGTCCGGATCTACCTGCGCTCCAGGGACACGATCCACGGCTTCTACGTGCCCCAGTTCAACTTCAGCCGCTACGCCCAGCCCGGCTTCCTCAACAAGTTCGACCTCACGGTGCAGCACGAGGGCATCTACCGGGCCCAGTGCACCCAGTTCTGCGGCCTCTACCACTCCGAGATGTTCTTCCACGTGGTGGCCCTGCCCCCGGCACAGTTCGCCGCCTGGTTGAGCTCTGAGCGCAGCGCCACCACCACGGCCGTCCGTTCGACGACGTCGGCATCGTCCGGCGCCACCACGGCGGCCGCCGGCGCCGTGAGCCATACGTCCACCTCAACCAGGAAGGCGGCAGCATGACCGTTCTGGCCGAGCGCGGCCACGTCGTCCACGACCCGCACGAGCACCACGAAGGGCCGACGGGGATCCTCAAGTGGATGACGAGCACCGATCACAAGGTGATCGGGATGAACTACATGTACACCTCGCTCATCATGTTCCTCCTGGCCGGGCTCATGGCCCTGGCCATCCGGCTGCAGCTGACGAGCGCCACCGGCGGCCTCGTCCATCTCTCCAACCAGCAGTTCGACGAGCTCTTCACCATGCACGGCAGCCTGATGCTGTACCTCTTCGCCGGGCCTTTCGCCTTCGGAGGACTGGCCAACTTCGTGGTCCCGCTCCAGGTGGGTGCGCCCGACATGGCCTTCCCCCGCCTGAACGCCCTGTCCTACTGGCTGTACCTGAGCGGGTCGATCACCATGATGCTGGGCTTCCTGGCCTCGGGGGGGGCCGCCGCCTTCGGCTGGGTCGGGTACGCGCCGCTGTCGGAGGCCACCTTCTCACCGGGGTCGGGGCCCGACCTGTGGATCCTGGCCATCGCCTTGACCGGCTTCTCGGCCATCTTCACCGGCGTCAACCTGGTGACGACGATCTTCTACCTGCGCGCCCCCGGGCTCACCATGTTCCGACTGCCGCTGTTCACGTGGGCCATGCTCGTCACCGCCATCCTGATCCTCATCGCCTTCCCCATCCTCACGGCGGCCATGGTCATGCTCTTCGCCGACCGACATTTCGGCACCCACATCTATACGGTGGCCGGAGGCGGGGTGCCGGTGCTCTATCAGAACCTCTTCTGGTTCTTCGGCCATCCCGAGGTGTACATCCTGGCCTTACCTTATTTCGGCATCGTCTCCGAGATCATCCCCGTCTTCTCCCGCAAGCCCATGTTCGGCTACAAGGGGATGATCTTCGCCACCATGGCCATCGCGGCGCTGTCCACCGGGGTGTGGGCCCACCACATGTTCACCACGGGCACCGTTCTCCTGCCCTTCTTCGCCCTGCTCTCGCTCCTCATCGCCGTGCCCACCGGGATCAAGTTCTTCAACTGGATCGGGACCATGTGGCGGGGCCAGATATCCTTCGACGTCCCCATGCTGTTCTGCATCGGGTTCCTCTTCGCCTTCCTGATGGGCGGGCTCACCGGCATCATGCTGGCGGCGCCGCCCATCGACTTCGCCACCCACGACACCTACTTCGTGGTGGCCCACTTCCACCAGGTGCTGTTCGGCACCGCTGTCTTCGCCGGCTTCGCCGGCCTGTACTACTGGTACCCCAAGTTCACCGGCCGGATGCTGCGCGAGAGCCTCGGGAAGTGGCACTTCTGGCTCATGTTCATAGGCTTCTGGGTGACCTTCATGCCCCAGTACCGGTTGGGCCTCGAAGGCATGCCCCGACGGGTGGCCACCTACGACCCCGGCCTCGGCTGGCAGTTGCTCAACCAGATCTCCACCGTCGGTGCCTTCATGATCGGTATCTCGTTCGTGTTCCTCCTGGTCAACGTGTGGGTGTCGTGGCGCAAGCCCGTCGCCGCCGGCGACAACCCCTGGGACGGCCACACGTTGGAGTGGTTCGCCACCTCACCGCCGGTGCACCACAACTTCGAGCGGCTCCCGTCCGTCCATTCCGAGCGGCCGACCTGGGACTTCCATCACCCCGACGCCCTGGCCATCGTCCACAACACCAACGGCAACGGCAAGGCCCGGGAGTCGGTGGGGGTCGGTTCCGGCTCCGACGGCGGCTCCGAGTAGCGGAAAGAGGTACGACCGTGCGCATCGAGGCTCTGTTCCTGATCGGCATCGCCGTCTTCTTCGGCCTCGTCGGCACCGTCTACTGGTTCTGGGCCTACGAACAGGGCGGCACCATGATGCTGGCGGGGACGACGCTGCTCGGGTTGCTCCCGGGCAGCTACTACCTGTGGTGGTCGTACCGGATGAAGCCGCGTCCCGAGGACCGCGACGACGCCACCATCGAGGAGGGCAGCGGTGTCATCGGCTCCTTCCCCAATTCGAGCGTGTGGCCCTTCGTCCTCGGCATGGGTCTTTTCCTCATCGTCCTGGCCGCCGTCTTCGGGATCTGGCTCCTGGCCCCCGGCTTCGCCCTCGTCATCTCCGCTGGCATCGGCGTCACCGTCGAGAGCCGGCGCGGCGGCACCGTCTGACCACCCGACAGCGGGGCGCTAAGAGCGCCTCCCAGCACGTTTTCCGACCGGGGTAGGGCGGGGAATTGACGCCGCACTATGGTGCGGAGCTGTGGCGGCCCCGGTCTTCGCACCAGCCCAGCTCGGTCCCGTCACCCTGCGGAACCGGATCATCAAGGCGGCCACGTTCGAGGGCGTGATGCCCGACGGCCTGGTGAGCGACAAGCTGGTCGCCTTCCACCGCCGGGTGGCGGCCGGTGGAGTGGGGATGACGACCGTGGCCTACCTGGCCGTCTCCCCCGAGGGCCGGACGGACAAGCGGTGCATCGCCCTGCGGCCCGAGACCCTCCCGGGGCTGCGTCGTCTGACCGACGAGATCCACGCCGAAGGCGCGGCGGCCGCCGCCCAGATCGGTCACGCCGGTCCCGTGGCCAAT
>Ga0302325_10020180_pt1 | contig 13980 bp, 16 predicted proteins | sample Palsa_T0_2_FD_201948 | JGI IMG/M metagenome (GOLD analysis project Ga0302325, IMG submission 201948) | Peat permafrost microbial communities from Stordalen Mire near Abisko, Sweden - Palsa_T0_2 | ecosystem: Environmental > Terrestrial > Soil > Palsa > Peat permafrost | place: Sweden: Abisko... | reverse complement strand
GTGAGCCCGGCGAGCGAGTTGGTCTGATCCATGAACTGCGACAGCTGGGAGGAGCCGAAGAACTCCTTCAGCGCCGCCACCACCGGACGGATGTTGATGATGGTCTGCGGCGTGATCGTGTCGGCGTCCTCGGTGGTCAGGCGCTCGCGCACGACGCGCTCCATGCGGTAGAGGCCGATGCGGAATGCCTCCTGGATCAGCTCGCCGACGGTGCGCAGGCGGCGGTTGCCGAAGTGCTCGTACTCGTCGAGGTGCTCGGCGACGGGCTCGCGCGGCATGCTGGTGGCCTCGGCGGCGTAGTCCTTGATCTCGACCTCGCCGTCTTCGGGCAGGCCGAGACGCTTGGGCAGCGACACCAGCTCGCGCACGAGCGCGAGGATGTCGTCGTGGGTGAGCGTGCGCGTGTCGATGTCCACGTCCAGTCCCAGCCGCGAGTTGAGCTTGTAGCGGCCCACGCGCGTGAGGTCGTAGCGCTTGGGGTCGAAGAACAACTGGTTGAGCAGCGCCTTGGCGTTGTCCACGCTCGGCGGCTCCCCCGGCCGCTGCTTCTTGAACAGCTCGATCAGCGCGCCCTCTTCGGTGCGCGTGGCCTCGGTGTCGGACTCGATCGTGTTGCGGATGTACAGCGAGTCCTCGAACAGGCGCAGGATCTCCTCGTCAGAGGCGTAGCCCATCGCCCGCAGCAGCACCGTAACCGGCAGCTTGCGCTTGCGGTCGATGCGCACGTAGACCTTGCCCTTCTTGTCGATCTCCAGCTCCAGCCACGAGCCGCGCGCGGGCATCAGGTTGGCGATGAACACCTGCTTCTCGCGATCCTTCGGCTCCATCAGATACGCCCCCGGCGAGCGCACCAGCTGCGTGACGACCACGCGCTCGGTGCCGTTGATGACGAACGTGCCCCGCTCGGTCATCCACGGGAAGTCGCCCATGAACACTGACTGCTCGCGGATCTCTCCCGTCTCGCGGTTGATGAACGCGACTGTCACCGTCAGCGGACGGGCGAACGTGAGGTCCTTCTCGCGGCACTGGTCGAGCGAGGCGACGGGCTCGTCGAAGGTGAACTCGCCGAACTGCACAGCGAGATTGCCGGTGTAGTCCTCGATCGGGGAGATGTCGTCGATCGTCTCGCGCAGGCCGCCCTTCTCGGGATCGGTCAGCCACGCGAACGAACGGCGCTGTATGTCAATCAGGTTGGGGACGTCAACTGTCTTTTGCAGGCGCGCGAAGCTACGGCGCGTCCGGAGAGCATCTGCAGCAGCCAAGAAATGACTCCTTCGGAGGGCGATACACGGGCAGAGGAGGGCGCCGAAGCGCGACCAAGCAAGATAGCACAGGGCATCGGCACCCTGAAGGGCCGCCGGTGCTCACGGACCCCGCCTCGGCGCTCGCGTATGTGGCGCGATGCCGTTTACAGGCGGCTGCGACTATCGACCAGCGCCGTGGACTCTACCGGAAAATGCGCGATTGTGGGCAAAACCGGGAGCGTGGTTGCAGCTGCTCGCTGGCGGACCGAGATCGATTAGCACCAGCGACCTGTTCCCCCGGCCAAAGGGGGCCGCCCCTGCTTCGACGACGGTCCGATGCGCAACGGCGCTCGCGGGCGCAGAATCGAGGAATGTCGTTGGTCCTCGCGCATTTCCCCCAGGGCATAGGGCGCCGTGCCGGCGGCGGGGTGAGAGCTTGGCGACGCTGATCAACCGACGCTTGCGCTTTCTCCATGTGCCGAAGACGGGCGGCACGTGGGCAACCGAGGCGATGTTCGCCGCGGGCGTGATCGCCGACCGACCGCCGAGCGTGCCGTTCCACGGCGGGCTCGCAGACACGAGCGGCTTCGGCGATCGCTTCACGTTTGCGTTCATCCGGCATCCGCTCGAGTTCTGGCTTTCCTATTGGGGCTTCCGCATGCGGACCGGATGGGATCTGGAGAACGGGATCGACAGTACGGCGGCCTCGGCTGACTTCGGCGAGTTCATCGATGCGCTCGTCAGGCACCACCCTGGCGCAGCGAGCGCCGTCTACGAGCAATCGGTGGGTCGGGCGGGCGAGGAGATCGACTTCGTCGGCCGCCACGAGCGGCTGGCCGATGATCTGTGCGTCGCGCTGGGACTCGCCGGTGAGGTCTTCGACGAGCAGCGCCTGCGCTCCCATCCGCCAGCCAACCGCGCGGACCTGGTGCGATATCCCGCCTGCTACACACGCGAGACCGCCGAGCGGCTCGCTGCGGCGGAGAGCGCAGCGATCGAGCGCTTCTACGCGCACGACCCCATCCCCCGTCGCCTGCTCGGGCAGCCGGAGGAGCCGGCCCGGCCGGGCGCGCTGCACCTGCAGAGATCAGCCATCGAACTGCGCGACGCGCGCGCGGAGTTGGCCGCGCTGCGGCGTGCGGATCTAGCGCTGCAGAGCACGCTGGAGACGCAGAGGCGAGAGCTCGCGGACGCCCGCGAAGCGCTGTCGCTGCTGCGCTCGAGCCGCGTGCTGCGCTGGTCGCGCCCCCTGCGCCTGACGTGGTATTCCTGGCGCGCCAACCCGTCCCTGCGGGGGCGCGTGAGCTGGAGCGCGTGGCGGCGCGAACGCCGCCGCGAGCTTCATCGAGCTTCGAAACCGCCGGTGAGCGCGTTGGGCGCCGGCGCGCCGGCGCCTATTTCAGCTCGACGCTCGCGCCGGCCTCCTCGAGTTCCTGTTTGAGCTTATCGGCCTCGTCGCGTTCGATGCCCTCCTTGACGGGCTTTGGAGCCTCGTCGACGAGAGCCTTGGCCTCTTTCAAGCCGAGGCCGGTGGCCGCGCGGACGACCTTGATCACCTGGATCTTCTTGTCTCCAGCGCCTGTGAGGACCACGTCGACGGTGCTGCTCGCTTCTTCCTCGGCGCCGGCGCCGTCGGCGCCTGCGCCCGCGGGCGCGGCCACCGGTGCGGCGACCGCGGCGGCGGACACCCCGAACTCCTCCTCGAGCGCTTTGATCCGCTCGGCTAGCTCGAGCACGGAGATGCCCTTGAGCTCCTCGATCCAATCCTGTGTGCTGGTTGGCATGATGCGTCAGTCCTCCTTGGTGGGATTCGTCTCGGCGTCCTCGGGCTGAGCCTCAGCCGAGACGTCCGCCTGGTTGTCGTCTGCGTGCGCCGGCTCGTCCTGCTCCGGCTCAGTCTCTGTGTCCCCCTCCGCCGCAGGCGCCGCGGCCTCTGGTGCATCCTCGGCCGCGGGCGCCTCCGCCTTTGAAGCCTCCTCGGCCGCGGGCGCCTCGGCCTCCCCGTTCGGCGCCTCGGCCTCCGTGCCACCGGCCTCGGCACCCCCACCACCCTCGTCCCCAGCCTCGGGGTCCTCCGCGGCCGTGGCGGCGTCCGCGGCAGGTGACTCGTCCGCGGCGAGAGCCGTGGAGGAGTCACCGGAAGCGGCCGCCTCACCCGCAAATATCTCCCCCGACTCCTTTTTGGCGTGCACCTGCCCAAGCGCCACGGTAAGCCCACTGACGAGCGCGCTGAGCGTGCGAACGAGCCCGCTGACGGGCGAGGCGACGACGCCGACGAGCTGGCCGTAGAGCACTTCGCGCGAGGGCAGGCGCGAGAGCGAGCGCAGCTGCTCGACGTCGAGCGGTGCGCCGTCCATGAGCCCGCCCTTGAACGGCAACAGCTGCGTCGCACGGGCGTAGTCGGCGACGGCTTTGGCGGCGGTGGCGGCGTCGCCGCGGACGAATGTGAGCGCCGTGGGACCGGACAGGAAGTCCTTGAGCGTGGTCGCGCCAGCCTGGTCGGCGGCGCGCTCGGTGAGCGAGTTCTTGACGACTTTGAAGGTGGCGTCAGACTCGCGCAGCCTGACGCGCAGCTCGGCGACCTGCGCGACGGTGATGCCACGGTAATCGACCGCGAAGATCGCCTCGGACTGGTCTATGTGGCTCGCGATCTCCGCGATCGCGGCGGCCTTCTGATCTCGGTTCATGTGGCTCCTGTCCCGGTCTTGCGCGGCCGGCCGATCGTCGATCGGCGGTGGCCGCTGCCGGGGGTCTGTGGTGGCCTGTGTCGGTGGATGCGCTAAGCAGCGATGGTAGCCGCTGGCGCCTCCTCGACGATTTCGCGCGTCTTTGATGGGTCGACCTTGATGCCCGGGCCCATGGTCGATGCGAGCGTGACCGAGCGCAGGTAGCGACCTTTGGCGGCGGACGGCTTGGCGCGAATCAGCTCCTCGATCACCGCCGCGTAGTTCTCCAGCAGCTTGCGCTCCTCGAAGCTGACCTTGCCGATCACCAGATGCACGATCGCGGTGCGATCGGTGCGGTACTCGACCTTGCCCGACTTGGACTCTTCGACGGCTTTGCCGACGTCCATCGTGACGGTGCCGACTTTCGGGTTGGGCATCTTCCCGGAAGGTCCGAGGATGCGCCCGAGCTGGCCGACGACGGACATCATGTCGGGGGTGGCGATGGCGACGTCGAAGTCGTCGAAGCCCTCCTGTATCCGTTTGGCGAGGTCCTGCCCGCCGACCACGTCGGCGCCGGCCTCTTCGGCCTCGCGGACCTTCTCGCCCTGCGCGAAGACAGCGATCTTGACGTCCTTGCCGAGGCCGTTGGGCAGCGCGATCGTTCCGCGCAGCTGCTCGTCCGCATGGCGCACGTTCAGGCCGGTGCGCACGTGGACCTCGACCGTCTCATCGAACTTCGCGCCGCCGAGCTCACGCACCAGCGCGACGGCCTCCGCCGGCTGGTACTCGCGCTCGCGCTCGACCTTCGCCAGCCGCTCGGCGTAGGACTTGCCGTGGGCGCTCATGAGGCGACCTCGACTCCCATTGAGCGCGCGGTGCCGGCGATGATCTTGGCGGCCTGGTCGACGTCGTGGGCGTTCAGGTCGGCGAGCTTGCGCTCGGCGATCTCGCGCAGCTGGCTCTGGGTGATGGTGCCCACCTTCACGCGGTTGGGCTCGCCCGAGCCCTTGTTGATCTTGATCGCCTGGCGGATCAGCACGGCGGCGGGCGGCGTCTTGGTGACGAACGTGAACGAGCGGTCCTCGTAGACGGTGATGACGACCGGTATGACCGTCCCCGTTTCCGACTGCGTCTGCGCGTTGAACGACTTGCAGAACTCCATGATGTTGATCCCGTGCTGGCCCAGCGCAGGGCCGACCGGCGGAGCGGGACTCGCCTGCCCGGCGTTCGCCTGCAACTTGATCGTCGTCAATACCTTCTTGGCCATATCTTCTCTTCTGTTCTAGTGGGTCGCGCTGAGCTTATTGGGAACGGCGTTCCTGAGCGGTTCGAGGACCAAGCGGGACAAGGACGCAGTGAGCGAAGTGTGCTCTGCACACGAGCGATCGAGGACGCCGTCCCGCGCCGGTCATCGGGCCGCTCAGAGCTTTTTTACCTGGTCGAACTGGACTTCCACGGGCGTCTCGCGGCCGAAGATTGATACCAGCACCTTGAGGCGGGCGGCGTCCTCGTTGATCTCGGAGATCTCTCCTGAGAAGTCGGACAGCGGGCCGGAGACGACCTTGACGGACTCGCCGATCGTGAACTGAGCGCGGGTGCGCGTGGCCGTGGCGACCTCCTTGTGCAGCAGGCGGTCGACCTCGCCCTGGGTCAACGGCACGGGCTCCTGGGAGGCGCCGACGAAGCCGGTGACGCCGGGCGTGCCCTTGACGACGCCCCAGGAGTCCTCGTTGAGCTCCATGTTCACGAGCACGTAGCCGGGCATGGTGCGCTTCTCGACGGTGATCTTCTGGTTGTCCTTCATCTCGGCGACGGCTTCCGTGGGCACGACGACGCTGCGCACGGCGCGCTGTTGCCCGAGCGAGACGACGCGGTGCTCGAGGTTGTGCTTGACCTTGTTCTCGTGACCGGAGTATGTGTTGACGACGTACCAGCGAAACATTCAGATTCAGCGTTCCTTACAGGATGAGTTCGACGAATTCCTTGGCGACATAGTCGGCGATGCCGAGATACGCGCCGGCGATGGCGACGAACCCGAGGACCACGGCGGTCGCCTGAAAGACATGGCGGCGGTCGGGCCACTGCACCCGCTGGAGCTCTGCCCAGCTGGCGCGCAGGAAGCCGATCGCGCGGTTGCCGCCGCGCAGGGGAGCGCCGGATGGACGCGCGACCTCGCCGCCGCCGCTGCCGCCACCGCCGAGCCCGGTGCCGCCCGGACCGGAAGGGCCCGCGGGCTCCTGCAGCGCGTCGACGGTGTCGAGGTCGAAGTCGCTGTCGTCCGTCTCGTCGCTGTCGAGCTCGCCGCTGTCGGGAACGGCGGGAACGCCGCCGGCTCCACGCACGAGCGCGGCATCGAACTCGTCGACGTCGCCGGAGGCGTGCTCCAGCGCTCCCGGCACGTCGGCACGATCGAGCGGGTCGTGGCGCGTGGGCGCACGGTCGACCGCCTCGCTCGCCGAGGTCGCGCGGGTACCGTTGGCAGCGTCGTCCGCGGCGGTGCGCCGACGGACGGCCGCGGCGGCGCCGCGCTGGCGGCGCTGCTTTGCACGTTTGCGATCACGGGCCACGACAGCGCTCCCGCGCTAACGGGTCTCCCGATGACTGGTGTGGCGACGACACCAGCGGCAGTACTTGCGCAGCGTGATCCGGTCAGGATTGTTGCGCTTGCTCTTGTTTGTCTGGTAGTTACGGCGCTTGCACTCCTCGCAGGCGAGGGTGACAGCGATTCGGACGTCTCCGCGGGCCATGATCAGAAATCCCTGCGTCGTTGTGGACAGCGGCCCAGGCGAAGAAAAACCCCGCCCAGGCGCGAGGTCCAAGCAGTCTAGCGCGCTTTTGATCTGATGAACCCGCCCGCCCCGAGCGCGGTCGTTGCGCATAACCGGCGCGGCGAGACCTTGACGCACGCAGCGCAAACCGCGAAGCTCCGGCCGCCCCGCCAGCCCACCGAGAGAAGGAGACACCACGATGCATCTGCCCGAGCCGATCCCGGCGAGCGTCCACGACGAGACGTTCGCCGGCGTGACTTACCACATCCGCGGGGAACTGGTTCCCGAGCTGCAGATCGAGATCGGCGGGCGCGCGGTGATGTTCGAGCACCACGTGCTGCTGTGGAAGGAGACGCAGCTGAACGTCGAGCTGAAGAAACTGCCCGGCGCGATCAAGCGCAAGATCGCGGGCCTGGAGTTCTTCGTCACGCGCACGTCGGGCTCAGGGCGGATCGCGTTCTCGCGCGACTCGCCCGGCCAGTGCGTGCCGATGCACCTCAAGCAGGGCGAAGGACTGGACGTGCGCGAGCACCAGTTCATCGCGGCCACCGACAACCTCGACTACACGTTCGAACGCATCAAGGGCGTGCGCAACATGCTGGTGGGCGGCTCGGGCTTCTTCATGGACAAGTTCCGCGCGACCGACGGCGACGCGCTGGTGTGGCTGCACGGCCACGGCAACGTGTTCCTGGTGAGCCTAGACGCAGGCGAGCAGTTGGACGTGGAGGCGGGCGCGTGGCTGTACAAGGACCCGAGCGTGAACATGGAGGCGGTGACGATGGGCCTGAAGACGGGGATCATGGGCGGCGGCGGCAAGCTCACGTGGAACCGCTTCACCGGGCCCGGGCGCCTTGCGATCCAGACGCTGTTCATCGCGCCGCTTGAGGGCGAGGAGGTCGCGGGCAACGCGCAGGCGGCGACCGCCGGCGGCCTCGCGGGCGCGCTTATCGGTGGGCTCACGCGCGGGTGAGCGGACGGGCGCGATGTGCGCCCGCGCGAGGAAGGATTTTTAGGAGGGCCGGCGGGGGCCGGCCTGATGGGTGGCGCGTGGCGCGCACTACTCGTACAGCGTCAACGTCGCCAGGATCACGTACAGCGCGACCAGCGCCCAGCCCTCGAATTCGGCGGCCTCGCCGTCGCCGGTGACCTGCCACAGCGCCAGCGCGGTCAGCGCGAGCGCGCCGATGTACACGGGCGCGAGCGCGAACGTCAGCGTGGTGGGCAGCGCGAAGGACACGAGCACGAGCACCGGAAACAGGAACGCGGCGATCTGCGCGACCGAGTTTTTGACGACCGAGATGGCGAGGTCCGAGCGGCGTTTGTAGGCGAGGTTCAGGCCGGCGGCGTTCTCGACGGCGTTGCCGGCGATCGCCACGATCACCAGGCCGGCGAACGCCTGCGAGATGTGCAGTTGGGTGATCGCCGGCTCGAGGCCGGCGACGAACCATTCCGAGACGAACGCCGACGCCGCGCCACCGGCGAGCAGCAGCACCAGCGTTAGCCGCAGCGACAGCCGCGGCCCGTCCGCTGCGCGGTCGGACTCCCCGCCGTCCCCGGGCAGCGTGTCCGAGCGCAGGTACGGCACGACCCACGTCAGGTACACGATCAGCAGGCACACGGCGCCGACGATGGAGATGGCCTTGACGTGATGGCTGGCAGGGTCGTGGTTGGCCAGCGACAGGCCGAGCAGCACGATGATGAACACCGTCACCTGCAGCAGCGTCGCCGTGTCGCGGGGCAGCCGCTTGGAGAAGCGCATCAGCCCGTCCTGCGAGCGGCGCGCGCCGACCACGACCACCAGGCCGAGCACCAGCAGCGCGTTCGCGAGGATCGAGCCGACGATCGCCGTCTGCGCGACCACCAGCTCGGCCTTTTTGAGCGCGAAGATCACGACGAACAGCTCCGGCAGGTTGCCGAGCGTGGACTGCATCATCCCGGTCACGCCCGGGCCGAAGCGCTCGCCCAGCGCCTCCGTCGCGAACGACACGATCCACGCCAGGCCCGCCAGCGCGAGCGTCGCCAGTGCGAAGCGCGGCACGGGCGCCCACGCCCCGTAGTTGGCCGCTCCCGCGAGCGCTGTCAGTGCGGCGACGAGCGCCAGGAACACACGCTCGCGTGAAGTCAGGCCCGCCATCTCGCGACCGCGACAATAGCCTGCGGGTGCGACGCGGCCCGCGCCCGCCCGGCGCGCACATGCGACCCAACCGCCGCGCGCGAGCGGGTACGCTGACCGAAGCTATGCGCCTGGCCACTTTCCTACCCCCCGGCTCCGAGCAACCGCGCGCCGGCGAGGTGCGCACCGAGGACGGGCACGAGCGCGTGTTCGGCTACGCGCAGGAGCAGCTGACAGTGCTCGACCGGCTCGCCGCGTCGTCATCGAAGGTGGACCCCGAGGCGGCGCCCGTCGAGGGCCGCTCGTGGGCGCTGGCGGAGGTCACGCTGCTCGCGCCCGTGCCCGCGCCGCGGGCGATCTTCGGGATCGGGCTCAACTACGCCGACCACGTGCGCGAGACCGGCGGCGAGGCTCCCGACCAGCCGCTGGTGTTCCTGAAGCTGCCGTCCTGCGCAGCCCCGCCCAACGGACCCCTGCACTGCCCGCAGGTGGTCAGGCGCCTGGACTACGAGGGCGAGCTCGCGGTGATCATCGGCCCCGGGCGATCGGTCGCCGGCTACGCCGTCGCCGACGACGTCACCGCGCGCGACCTGCAGGGGCGCGAGCCGCAGTGGACGCGCGCCAAGGGCGCCGACGGCTTCTGCCCGTACGGCCCGTGGATCACGACCGCCGAGGAGGTCCCCGACCCCCACTCGCTGGCATTGCGCACGTGGGTCAACGGGCAGCTGCGCCAGGACTCCAACACGTCCAACCTGATCTTCTCGATCCCCGAGCTGATCGAGTTCATCGACCAGACGTGCACGCTGCACGCCGGCGACGTGATCCTGACCGGCACCCCCGCGGGCGTCGGCATGGGCCAGGACCCGCCCGCCTTCCTCTCAAGCGGCGACGTCGTGCGCATCGAGATCGAGCGCCTGGGCGCGATCGAGCACTCCGTGGCGTAGCGCTCAGTGACTCTCGAGCACGCGGTCGATCAGGCCGTACTCGAGCGCCTGCTCGGCGGTGAAGAAGCGGTCGCGCTCCATGTCCGCGCGCACCTCCTCCGTCGGTTTGCCCGTGTGCTCGGCGTAGATCTCGTCGATCCGCGCGCGCACCTTCAGGATCTCGCGTGCGTGGATCTCGATGTCCGTCGACTGCCCTTCGAAGCCGGCCGACGGCTGGTGGATGAGGATGCGGGAGTTCGGCAGCGCCGCGCGCTTACCTTTGGTGCCGCCCGCCAACAGCAGCGAGCCCATCGACATCGCCACCCCAACGCACATCGTGGCGATGTCCGGCTTGATGAAGTTCATCGTGTCGTAGATCGCCAGTCCCGAGTAGATGCTGCCGCCTGGCGAGTTGATGTACAGCGAGATGTCCTTTTCCGGGTCCTCGCTCTCGAGGTGCAGCAGCTGCGCCACCACCAGGTTCGCCACCTGGTCGTCGATCGGCGTGCCCAGGAAGATGATGCGCTCGTTCAGCAGCCTCGAGTAGATGTCGAACTCGCGATCGCCGCGTGCCGTGCGCTCGATGACCATCGGGATCAGTGGCATGGGCACTCACCCTAGCGCCCCGCGCAGGCGCTGCCCCTAGCCGGATGTCCGAGTTGCACGAAAGCGCTCGTGGGTAGATCCCAGGTGGACGATCAACAGCAGACGACTCCAACCGACGGAGGTCCCATGCGACCGCTCTTCACACGACGCGACACCCGCCCGTCCGCCACAGCTCGAAGCCGATCGCTCGCCCCGCGTCGAGCGCTGCGCCCGCGCACGCTCGCCGCTACCGCCGCGCTCGCCCTCTCGATCGCGCTCGCGTCCGCGGCGGGTGTCTCCGCGATGACCAGCCACTCAGGCTGGCCGGCCGACCAGCATCTCGTGATGGACAAGGGCCCGGCCGGTACACACAACGTGCTCACGGGCGAGCCTGGCGTGCACAACTACCTGCTCGGCGGCTACGGCGACGACACCATCTACGGCGGCCAGAGTGGCGATGTGATCTGGGGCGACTACCACCCCTCCGGCTGGCCGTCCTTCCAGACCGCCGTGATCCACGCCGGCAACGGCCCCAACTTCATCTACGCCAACGACACCGTCAACTACGTGTGGACCGGCACCAACCCCGACACCGTCGTGCACGCGCACGAGGACTCGGGTGTGATCCACTGCCAGAACCCCAACATCGTCGTCTTCACCAGCCATCACGCGCTGCCGCACTACAAGCTCGACGGCTGCAGGCGAATCAGCTTCTATTCGGTCGGCTACTGACGCTCACAGCCCAACCGTGTCCACTGACGCTCACAGCCCGACCGTGCGCATCCCCGCCTCGTCGTAGCGCTCGCCGCTCGCCGCAGGCACCACCTCGGCGATGCGCAGCACCTCCTCCTCGCTCAGGTGGATGTCCGCTGCCGCGAGGTTCTCTTCGAGGTAGGACACGCGCTTGGTGCCGGGGATCGGGACGATGTGCTCGCCGCGGTGAAGCACCCACGCGAGCGCCAGCTGCCCCGGCGTGATCGCCTTCTCCGCCGCCAGCTCGCGCACGCGCCCAACGAGCTTCTGGTTCTCGCGCAGGTTCTCGCCGGTGAAGCGCGGCCCGTAGCGGCGGAAGTCGCCCTCGTCGAGCTCCTCCGGCGAGCTGAAGCGCCCCGACAGGAAGCCGCGTCCGAGCGGCGAGTAGGCGACCAGAGCGATCCCCAGCTCTTCCAACGTCGGCAGGATCTCCTCCTCCACGTCGCGCGTCCACAGCGAGAACTCGGTCTGCAATGCCGTGATCGGGTGCACCGCGTGCGCGCGGCGGATCGTCTCGGCGCTCGCCTCCGACAGGCCCAGGTGGCGGACCTTGCCCGCCGCCACCAGCTCGGCCATCGCGCCGACCGTGTCCTCGATCGGCGTGTTCGGGTCGACGCGGTGCTGGTAGTACGGGTCGATGTGCTCGACGCCCAGGCGCTGCAGCGAGCCCTCGCATGCCTCGCGCACGTACTCCGGCGTGCCATTGATCAAACGCCGAGGAGGCTCGCCCGGCCCGCCCTGCTCGAACTTGATGCCGAACTTCGTCGCCAGGAACACCTGCTCGCGACGTCCTTTGATCGCGCGGCCGACCAGGCGCTCGTTGGTGTGCGGCCCGTACATGTCCGAGGTGTCCAGGAAGTCGCAGCCGAGATCCAGTGCGCGGCGGATCGTCTGCTGCGCCTCCTGCTCGTCGGCGCTGCCGTAGAAGGCCGACATGCCCATGCAGCCGAGGCCGATCGCCGAGACGTGCGGGCCGTGCGCTCCGAGCGTGCGCGTGTTCATCGTTTCGCTCCCGTCGGTGGATGGTTGGTTGGCGCTGGGTGGATGGGTCCTCAAACGAGGTGGATCGAGACATAATGGCAACCGCCGTGTTCCCGCTGAACCTTCCCAACCTGCTGACGGTGCTGCGAATCATGCTTGTGCCCGCGCTCGTCGTCGCGCTGCTCGGCAACACCCACGACGGCGACGTGCTCGCTGCGATCGTGTTCGCGCTCGCCTCGCTGACCGACTTCGTCGACGGCTACCTCGCGCGCGCCAGAGACTCGATCACCACCTTCGGCAAGCTGATGGACCCGCTCGCCGACAAGCTGCTGATCGTCGCCGCGCTGATCTCGCTCGTGTCCCTGCACCGTCTCGCCGCGTGGGTCGCGATGGTGATCATCACGCGCGAGCTCGCCGTCACGGTGCTTCGCCTCGCGGCCACGCAGGCCGGCGTCGTGATGGCCGCCAGCATGTTTGGCAAGGTCAAGACGTGCCTGCAGATCCTCGCCATCCTCGCCGTCATCGCCGTGCACGGGCAGCCGCTGTGGGTGACCGCGCTGCTGTACCTGACCGTCGCCGTCACCGTGCTCTCCGGCCTTGACTATTTTTTCGGGCTGCGACGGCGCATGCACCAGCTCGACGCGCGCCTGGACGCCTGACTACGCGCGCCGCGCGCCCGCGCTCAGCCACTCCTCGAGGCTCGTCTGGTGGGCGCTCGGCGTGCCCGCGTCGAGCTCTCCGCGCAGCTCCGAGAGCAGACCGTGGCGTTCGGCGACCACGTTGTGCTGATGGATCGTCTCCAGGTTCTCCTGGCGCGCGGACACGAAGCTAGCCCCGTCCAGGTCCGCGAACGTGCGCAGCACCCCCGCGACCATCTCACGCACGCAGTCCTCGACGAAGCGCGGGCGACGGTGGGCCTTCTCCACCACCTCGACCTCGTCCGAGCGCTTCATCAACTCGTAGATCTCCGAGGACATGCTCGCCTCCGCGATCTCAAGCAGGCTCGCCGCGTCGATCTCGCTCGCGCACTCCTCCGTGCAGCCGATGTGCAGCGTCGCCAGGCCGCGCTGGTTGTGCGTGGCCACCGGCACGCTCTCCAGGATCGCGTCGATCTGCTCGGGCGAGAAGTCCTGCGCGGCCAGGCGCACGCGCGCACGGGCAGCCACCAGCTCCTGCGCGCACGGGCACGCCGTCATGCCCGTCGCCGACACGCCCACCGTCCGGCGGGTGCCGTGCTCGAACGCGACCGCCCGCCCGTGCAGCGTGTAGATCTCCTGCGTCTGGATGCCCGACACTGGCGCCGGCTTGTGCTCCGGGTAGCGCGCCGCGATCGTCACCTCCGCGCGCTCCGCGCCCTGGCGCTCGCGCACCAGCTCGGCGATGTTGCGCGCGAGCGTCTCCGCGCGGAACGTCGACTCGCTCAGCACCACCTCGCCGATCGCTTCGTTGACGACCTCGTCGAAGCGCGACATGTGCGCGCCCTTCTGCGTGGCGCCGAGGTCGACGAAGCAGTCCAGCCGTGCGAGGAACAGCTCGTCGCGGATGCGAACCACCTTCTCCACGCCGCTCACGCCCACGCGCGAGAGGCCCACCGGAATGCCCGGTTCGCGGGCCTGGACGTCGTCGCCCGCGCCTGTTGTTCCAGACAGCGTGGAGGTGGGCCTGCTCGCCTGCACCGCGGCCAAGCCTAGCGCGCGCCAACCCGTGCGCTCGCAAGCCCGTCGAGAACCCACCTGCTCGGACGCCGATTCTGGTATCAATCGGAACTCAACTCATCGAGCCACAGGAGGACCGAGGGGCAGCAGTGGGGAGGTCGAGGGGGCGTTGCTCGCTCGACGGGGATTCGTATGGGTCGTTGGGAGGCCAGTTGAGCGAGGAGAAGCTTGAGGGTCTGTTGAGCACCGCGGACACCGCCGTGCTCGAGTTGGAGGAGTTGCAGGGGATCGT
>Ga0302325_10020178_pt1 | contig 13980 bp, 13 predicted proteins | sample Palsa_T0_2_FD_201948 | JGI IMG/M metagenome (GOLD analysis project Ga0302325, IMG submission 201948) | Peat permafrost microbial communities from Stordalen Mire near Abisko, Sweden - Palsa_T0_2 | ecosystem: Environmental > Terrestrial > Soil > Palsa > Peat permafrost | place: Sweden: Abisko... | reverse complement strand
CTCGATAGTCGGGAATGAGCGCCTGAAAGTCCGCGCAACTGTGCAGCGTGGCATGTTGCGCGAGGCGCTGCTGGACCCGGCCGGCAGCGGCTTCGATTACCGCCGGATCGACAGGTTCGTCGCGGATTTCGGCGATTACGTGTTCCAAAAGCGGATCGATATTCGGATCTAGGGGCGTCATCTGATTTCTCCCATGTATGAACGGAATTCCTGTTGGATGCGGTCGCGGGTGCGCGACAGCGTGACCGCCACGCTGGCCGGCGTGGTGCCGAGGGCTTCGGCGATTTCCGGATTGTCGCGCCCTTCGAAAAAGCGGAGGGTGAACATTTCGGCGGCCCGCGGACTGAGCCGGGCGACGGCCTGCCGCAGCCAGTGGCGGATCTCCGTGGACCGATAAAGGCGATCCGGAGCCAGGGGGGCATTTTCGGGAAGCATGGGGGCCAGGTCTTCGAGCGAGACATGCGGCGCGGCCTGCCGGGAGCGGATCAGGTCCAGCGCCGCGTTTACGGCTGCGCGCCGCAGATAAGCTTCCATGTTGCCGACGGCTTCGGCGTCGGAGTGGCGGCGCAGCAGGCGCATGAAGACGGTTTGCAGGACGTCTTCAGCGTCGCCGGCGTTGCCCGTGACGCGGTAGGCCGCGCGGAACACGGTGGTGTGGTGCTCCCGGAAAACGAGATCGAGATCGAGGTCCGGCGGCGGGACGATCGGGACCGGTACCAACTGCGATTCCAACTGCGCGGTGGCCTCCACTTTGTCTTTCCTCCCTTGCTCTTCATACATGAGACGCCTCCGGGGGCCGGTAATTAACGCGCCCGGTAGGGATAACGGCGGGGGCGGGGGAAATGTTCCGGGATGCTTTTTTGGACGAACTGAGCCAATAAGTAATTTGTATTGTTATATTTACAATTTCGCCAAAGCCAATTTCGGCGCGGATTGTTTGGTGGGCGGGCGCGCCGCTATTGGGGTGTCGCATTGATTATATCCACGGCTTGGGGATTGCCGATCTCAAGGTAGCATGCCGAGGGCTGGGAGGCGCTAGGCTGGCGGGTTGCGGAGGGCTGTAAGCAATTGAAAAAGCGGGAGATTTGGCAGCGGGGCTTGTTTCCGAAACGCGTAACCCGAGCGGTCGTCCGGGGTCATCATAGTTCCTGGACTCGCTAGGCCTGGACCAGATCGTCTAATTGGCTCCATGTTGCTAGAGAGATGGCATTGTGTCGATCGGCAAACTTACTGCCGTTGATCTTGCTTCCGCTCTTGTTGGCGATGAAACTCCCGGAGCCTACCGGAGGCGATGGCTTTCGGTTGGCCGTGAGCACGTACTTGTTTCGGTATTCCGGGAGGGGGAAGGCGGAGCTATCAAAGGTGCCCGCGCTCATCGAGGCTGGGATGCAAACGACTTTCCGAGCGATAACGGGCTTTCCACTTTCTCGCCGACCCTGTACCGGCCGACAAAATCGTAGGCGTCGGAACAGATCAGGCATCCGATGCACACACCCTCAGTTTCAACCGATATCGAGCAAGTGGCCGCCGACATCTTCGGCTTGACGAAGTTGAACTTTAACGCCTGCAAATTAGGCGATTGTCTTCCGTGACGGTCGAATGTTCGGACGTTGTGGGGGATCTTGGTCGCGAATCCTAAATGAAACACGGACTAAGCCTCCTTGATGCCGACTGCCTCCGTGCGAAGATATCAACAGATCTTTGCCGAATCTGGCAAGACTTTCCGGGGGGAAGCGAGTGCGGTGATCTCCGGAACGTAGAGGTTCTTGAGCTTGAGGCCCAGGTCGATGGCCTGCTTGGCGATACCTGTGGGGTAGTACTACGATTCGCGTTACCATCAAGGATCGAAGAACTGTTCGAGCAGGCGCAAGCGCCGATTGCCCGATTCAAGTACGAGGCTTATGAGCGACCGGAAGGATTTCGAGATTGTTTGTCCGAACGACCACAACCAGACAGTTACATTCAGTGAGGAAGAATTCGAAGAAACGCTGAAAAACGGAGCGTTGGTATTCCATTGTAATACCTGCGACACCGACTGGTCTCCCTCCCATGAAGACATCGCCAAAATTCGACGACAGATGTCGAAGAATTCAAGCTAGTGGTCCGGAGATCGGCGCTTATCCGGCCTGCACGGGCGCGCTTGATATAGGCCTTCAAACGTGCACGCCAGCGGCCCGGCACCGGCTGAACACGCCGATATAGACGAATAATGCCCTCGCTCGCCGGAGTTTATAGCAGCACGCGGAATGGCAGCCGCCGTGCCGCGGGAAGCGTCTTTACAAACGGGCCCAAGCCGGACAACCTGCAGACCGTGCCACAGCCATACCCACGACAGTTGTCAGTGAGTTCGCCCTGCTCGGTTATCCATAGAAATTGCCGTCCGCAGCTTGGAGGAGCCCCCCACGGTCGTGCGCCGTCCGTACACTCGCTTTGGGAGCAGAAGGTGTACAGCGCCGTTAAAAAAAAGGCGGGGCGATTGCCGGCGCGGCCAGCCTGTCTGAGACGAGCGACTCGCCGGCTCTACTGCTGCACGCGGAAGGACCCGTTGCTCGAAAGGGCGCCGTTGGGTGTGACCACCTGAACTTTTCCGCTGCTGGCGCCGGCCGGTGCGGCGGCGACGATTTCGGTAGCCGAAATCGCTTGGAACACGGACGCAGCGCCGTTGAAGGTGACGCTGGTCGCGCCAGTTAGATTAGTCCCCAAAATCCGAACGCTGGAACCCGCTGCGCCATAGCTAGGTTGTATTTCCACAAACGGGCGGAGTCCCGCCGAATAGGTTGAAGACGGTGCCGAAGCCAAGGGAGTTGCTGGCAGTGCCGAACGCGCCGCCGATGATCGTGGTCCCGTAGAATTCGCCATTGGTGGCCTGGGCCAGTCCTGCTTCCGAAGCGCGTGGACGCGCGGGCGTTCCGCAGCGAATCGCAATTTCTGGGCTAGGTTTGGGCACACTTACGCATTACACGCATGTGGTAGGCTAAAGAAGGAGGATTCCCAAAGTGCTTACCCGGGTTCGCATCACATCGTTGCTCATGTTGTTCCTTGCTATTCCAGCCTGGAGCGCCAGTCCCGTTATCTTGAGCGCGGTCATCAACAATTTAACCAATCAAATCAGCATCACTGGCGGTTCTTTCAGCTCTACCGGGACCGCCCCAACTGTGGCTTTAGATAACTCAACCCTTGTGCTAGTATCGTTCACGGATCGTACTGTAGTGGCAAACATGCCGACTGGCTTAAAGGCTGGCTCCTATCGACTCAGCCTTACAAATAGTGTCGCCAACACCGCTACATTCGATGTTACCATCGGTGCGGCCCCAGGCCCGGAACTGGTTTTCGTAACGGGGGGAGGAATCACCACTGGATATCTAGGTCCCTATACCATACCAACCTGTGGCCCATAAGCGGCTCTGGGGAGCCATGTCTCGCTTCCGCCGGGCCGTGTTTCGTTTCCTTGGTCATACCAATCGCTTGTACCATTGACACTATGTACGCATCTTTAACTGCGTCTCCAGGCGCTCCCACCCTCACCATTCCGATCACGCTGCAGCAGAATTCTCAAGACACAACCTTGCAGTGCGACCTCTCTTCACCGACTCCCACTGCTTGTCCAGTTAGCCCTACCATTTCTGTATCAGCGGGGGACACGCTCAATTACGTGACCGTGATTCCAGCAGTCCCAGGTAGCAACCCGTCGGTAGGGCCGTATTATCTAAGCATGTCTCTAGTTTGCCACTAGGCGTAGCGTTCATCAGGGGGCCGAAGCGCACAGGAGGAGAACGCCATCGACCGGTGAGAGCGCAGACGGCTTTGGCGGCGCTTCTCCGCCCAAACCTGCCTTTCCCGCCGATTACTCGGGGACGAAATGAAGTGTTCCGGGATGCATTTTTGGACGAACTAAGCCAATAAGTCGTTTTGATTCTGTTATTTGTGGTTTGGGGCGCAACCAATTTCAGGGCGGATTGTTGCTGGGCGACAACGGGGTTATTTGGGTGTCGCATCGATTATATCCACAGTTCGGAGAATGCCTATCTCAAGCTAGCATGCAGGCGTCGGGAGGCGCTAGGCTACCGGGTTGCGGAGGGCTGTAAGCGATTGAAAAAGCGGGGCGATTTGGCCGCGGGGCTTGTTTCCGAAACGGGTGACCGGCCGGCGCGCGGCGAATCATATTCCTGGGCTCTCTAGGCCTGGATCAATCGGCAAAGTTACTGCCGTTGATCTTGCTTCCGCACTTGTTGGCGATGAAACTCCCGGCGCCAACTGGAGGCGATGGCTTTCCGTTGGCCATGAGCACGTACTTGTTTCGGTATTCCGGGAGGGGGAAGGAGGGGCTATCAAATGTGCCCGCGCTCATCGACGCTGGGATGCAAACGACTTTCCGAGCGAGGACGGATTTTTCCACTTTCTCAGTGACCCGGTACCGAGTGACGAAATCGCGGGCGTCGGAACAGATCAGACATCCAACGCATACGCCCTCGGTCTCAATAGGGTTTTCGATGTCGTCCTCGGCGCCTTTATGAACCATCAAGCGCGAGCGCCGGTCGTCGATCAGGTATGCGGAGTTGAGGGTTTTGCCGCCAGGCTGATCCAGTAACCCCGCGATAAAGACGAGACTGTGCTCGTTGGCGATGGCTCTCAGTTCGCTCCGCATTAGATCCGCATCGATCCGAGGGGGACGGTCCTCATCGTTATAGTCTGCCCCATTATTGAAGGCCTCAGGCAGAACGATTAGCGAGTTGCGGACGCCGGGGTGCTTGGATAGTGCGTCTGAGCGCGGGAATTGGGGCATCGTGGCGCTCAGGGAAGTGAAAGACACCCATTCTTTCAAACATGATGAGAGATCAGCGCGAGGCCGGGCACTCCTCGATAGTCGGCGCGATTGTGGGTAACAAGGGGTAGATCGTAGAGCAGGGCCGTGGCCGCGATCCGGGCGTCCGCGCATTCGATCCTGTATCCGCTTGCCTGCGCGGCGACGGTCACCTCGGCCCACTTCGTGCAGAGGGCTCGGTCGTATGGCATAAGGACGAACGACTCCAGGTACAGACGCAACCAAGTCCGTCGAGCCTCGCTCCACTTCGACTGGATTGTCCATCGGTCCAGTTCAGCCAAGGTCATGAAGGAGACAATCAGCGTCCGATCGGCGAGGTCGGCGTCGTACTGGGGGCCTATCGGGTGGTGCTTGAAAACGAAGGAAACGACGTCCGTGTCAACGACGACGCTGCTCATGCCGCGGGGTCGTCTTTCTTGTGGCCGCGCCATTCATGGAGAGCCGCCAAGAAGTCTTCGATGCGTTCTTCCTCTGGCCAGAAATCCCCGTGCGTCGGTGACGGGACCCTTCCCCTGCTGGGCGATTAGCTCGTCCAGCGTCGGATTGGCATCGAAATTGTAGCGGGGGTCGTTGCGTTTGTCCACCGATTGCCTCGTAACCCAAGTAACCTCAAGTATACCGTTATCGAGGGTTCTCGCCGGCGAACCGCCGCGGTTCTTTGACAACTGACCGTGCTAAGATGATGACGAGGACGCAGCCCAGTCATGCAATTGAACGTACCCCCCGACCTTGAAACGCGCATCGACAGGTGCCTTTCCAGCGGCGGTTATGGGAGCGTTGAAGATGTGTTGCGGCACGCCCTTGAACCTCAAGACGCCGAGCAAAGCTGGACCGCCGACGAACGCCGGGCTTTGTCGTCCCATATCGAGGAAGGTTATCTGCAGGCCGAGCGCGGAGACCTCATCGACGGGGATCGGGCGCGGGGCGAAATTCAGTCGATGAAGGACGCCTGGCTCCAAGAACGTGCGCAAAAACGATGAGCGTTTATGCTCTCACGCCAATTCCGTCGAGCCTCGCTCCACTTCGACTGAATTGTCCACCGGTCCAATTGGGCCAAGGTCGTGAAGGAGACAATCAGCGTCTGATCGGCGAGGCCGGCGTCATACTGGCTGCCTATAGGATGATTCCTAAAAACGAAGGAAACGACCGTGTTCAGCGTTGCCGGCGTTGCCCGTGACGCGGTAGGCCGCGCGGAACACGGTCGTGTGGTGCTCCCGGAAAACGAGATCGAGGTCCGGTAGCGGGGCGATCAGTACCGGTTCCGACGGGGGCGCGCCGGGCAGCCTGCCTTCAATTCAAGGACAGGGCCCTTCGGCGCACGGCGGGCCGTAGTACTCGTCAAGGAACACGAAGTGCGCCGGATTCCCTGGATGGTGTATATTCTGGTGAGGACGCTAGGGCGAAAATGGTTAACCCGTGTCGAGACGGAGAGCATCAAATGAGGCGAATCGTTAGCGGGTTTGGCAAACCCAACCGGGGGACGAGGGCGTGGGCTGTTTTTGCGCTGTGGGCAACCACGTCGATTGCCCTGCCTGCGCAGACTTTCACCACGGTACACAGCTTTGCAGGCACCGACGGCGCGAACCCCTACGGGGGACTGCTCCAGTCCGCCAATGGGAACGGCTACGGGACAACCGAGAATGGCGGGGCCAACGGCTCGGGCACGGTTTTCAAAATCACTCCAGGCGGCACGCTGTCGACGCTACACAACTTCTGCTCCCAAAGCGGGTGCACGGACGGCGCATACCCCTTGGACGGGCTGGTCCAGGCCCCCAATGGATACTTCTACGGGACAACGGTGGAAGGCGGGGTCAACGGCCTTGGGACGGTCTTCCAAGTCACTCCGAGCGCCCTGACCACGCTGCACAGCTTCGATGGAACGGACGGCGAAACCCCCTGGGCGGGGCTGGCCGCGGGCACCGACGGCAACTTCTACGGGACAACCGTGAATGGCGGGGCCAACAACGGGGGCACGGTCTTCAAAATCACTCCCAGTGGCACGCTGACCACGCTGTACACCTTCTGTGCACAAGCGTTGTGCACGGACGGCCAACACCCCGAGGCAGGGCTGCTCCTGGCCGCCAATGGGGACTTCTGCGGGACAACGTCGGCAGGCGGGGCCAACAACGGGGGCACGGTCTTCCAAATCACCACGAGTGGTATGCTGACGACGCTTTACAGCTTCTGCGCTCAAACCGGGTGCACGGACGGCAAACTTTCCTCCGCGGTGCTTATCCAGGCCGCCAATGGGGACTACTACGGGACAACCGCGAGTGGCGGGGCCAACGGCGGCGGCACGGTTTTCCAAATCACCACCGGTGGGGCGCTCACGACGGTTTACAGCTTCTGCTCCCAAAGCGGGTGTGCGGACGGCGCATCCCCCGAGGCGGCGCTGATCCAGGCCAACGACGGCAACTTCTACGGGACAACGACTGCTGGCGGGGCCAATGGCGGTGGCACGATCTTCGAGATCACCGCGAGTGGTACGCTGACGACGCTGCACAGCTTTGCGGGTATGAACGCAGTCCACCAAGCGGGACTTATCGAGGGCACGAATGGGGACTTCTATGGCGCCACGTGGGATGGCGGGACCGACGACGAGGGCACGCTCTACCTCCTGTCTACAGGTCTGGCCCCGTTTGTGAAGCTACAGCCTCCCTCCGGCCAGGTGGGAACGGCCATCAGGATTCTGGGGACCGCTCTGACCGGCACGACCAGCGTCAGCTTTAACGGCACTGCGGCTGTCTTCGTAGTAGCCTCGGTTTCCGAAATCACCACCACTGTGCCCGTCGGCGCGACCAGCGGAGAGGTCCAGGTGACGACGCCCAGCGGCAAGCTTTCGAGCAACACGGCCTTCCGGGTGCTGCCCTAATCGCATTTAGCCTCCGCGCCCGCCTAGAGGGCCGTACTCGCCGTTCGCGCGGGGAGCGCAAACTCAGGAAACACATCTGGTACGACGATCCACGCTAACGTGTCGAAGGCAGGCTCCGGTTCCAGACCGGCTGTGGAACGTAGCGCGGCGCTGTCGCGCGGGCAAGAAGGCCGCGTCGTTGGCGCAGGCGGGACAGCTCTTGACGGGTTGGAAAGGCGCCGCAAATGCGCCTGCGATACCTCACGAGAATGCGCGTTAAGGCCTTGCAATCCGGCCCTGCCTCCGCCACTAGCAGCGGGACGCGGGCGTCCCGCGCGGTCCAGGGGGACCGCCCCACAATGCGGCAAGCGCGCAGGCTGAGAAGAAACCTATGGATAGCAACACAAAGCCGCAGTCAGCGCCAATGTTTGTACAGCCACGGTTCTAGCGTGGGTCCCCGGCAGGCGGGTGGCTAAAACTGCCGCGCTTCGCTACCCTGGGCGGCGGGGGCCGCGGGCAGGGGCGCATCAGCGCCAGCCTTCTCCCGTACATCCGGAGCCACCGGCTTCCGCACATCGTAAAACTGTATGCGGCAGTACCGGCAATGGTATAGATCCGCACCCCACGCGTATTGCAGGTAGTTGACGAAACCCCTATGCATCCGATCAATCTTGTCGCGCGTCGCCAGCCGCGTCAGGCGATAGGTGGCGCAACGCGGGCAGCGCGGGTAATCGCCAAGGTACAGGGCATACCAGCGCGGCTCCGGCTTGCGCGTATGACATTTCCCGCACTCATACATCGCCGCGTACAGCAGCTTTTCTTTGAAGCTGCGGTGGACGCGCCGCATCCTTCCCTGGCAAGTCGGACAGTGGAGCACTTCGTCCTCTTTTATACTACAATTTGCGTGGACAACTCAATCCGCGTGACAATAGGATATAGCCTTCCTAGCCCGCGAACAAGTACTATGCTCGAACGAATCTCGGTGCACGGTGCGCGACAGCACAATTTGAAGAATATCGACGTGGAAATCCCGCGCAACAGCCTGACTGTGGTCACCGGTCTGAGCGGCTCGGGGAAGTCGTCGTTGGCGTTCGATACGATCTACGCGGAAGGCCAGCGGCGGTATGCGGGGACGCTTTCCACCTACGCGGCAGTTCCTGGACCAGATGGAGGGGCCGGACGTGGATTCCATCGAGCGGCTCAGCCCCGCCATTGCGGTCGAGTAGAAGACCACCAGCCGCAGCCCCCGCTCGACCGTGGGGACCACGGAGGCCCACGACTACCTGCGGCTGCTCTACTCCTCGATCGGCACGCCGCACTGCCCGTTGTGCGGCAACGAGATTTCGCGGCAGACCACTGAGCAGATCCTGCAGCACGTGCTGGGACTGCGGCCGGGCGACCGCATCATGGTGCTGGCGCCGGTGGTGCGCGGGCGCAAGGGGGAGTTCAAGAAAGACTTGGAAAAGCTGGCGCGCCAGGGATTCGTGCGCGCCCGAGAATTAGCCCGCATTTCTCGCAGGGAGGCAGCAGCGGTCGATCTGCTGCAAGCCCTTCAAGCGCGTCTAGCTTAGCTAGAAGACGGCGGCGGTTGCGATGCAACGATGCCCCAAGACGGCGACTGCGCAGTTAAAGGCTCGGTTTTTCGCAAGGCTGTCGAAGCTGGCCGCCTAGCGCCCCAAAAGGTCCGCTAAGGTGGTCACTGCACGCCCGCCCGAAACCGCCGCCAGCAGCGCCGGGACGTTGGCCCCTACGTCCCAGTAGTCCGTGCCGGCCCGGTGCCAAGGGCTCGATGTGGATAGCTGTATCCCCGGCAGGTCTGTACCGGCGTTGCCTCCGTTGCAGTCCTGGAATTGGACCAGCGCCCAGTCCGCCGGGAAACACTGCGCGATCGGGTCGCTCGCGGCTACGTGGGCGTGTACGTTTGTATGCGATGCAGCCGGCTCCATTTGTTGAACTGTATTGGCAGGGCCAATAATCTCCCACGAGGAGCGAGGCGCCGAAGGTGGGAGAGGCTGGGAGCCCGCAAGGGCCGTTAGGGCCACGCGGAGCCACCACGCGTCCGTGCGGAGGGTTGAATGCGTCATCCGTTATCCATCCGCTTGGTGTGAGGAAGCATGAGCAGGTGGCCGATGGCAGGGCCTTCCCGGGAATCCGGAAACGCTCAAAGTAACCTTCGGTCCCTGGTTTCCTCGATGTCATAACCATAAGCCTAAAGTTGTGTCTGTCAGGGTCCGGCAAAATTGGCAGCGTACTTTTCGCCACGCTTCATAACGATCATCGCTGCCCCTGCAATCAGGCAACTGTCTTCCTGTTGGTTCGCTGGGCGCTGCTGCGTGACTTAGGTACTCGGAATCGCTCCGAGGCGTGCTCCTATGGTTCATGCCGCTAAGGATCCCTTGAAGCATCAACACATGAGATCGGGCGGCACTCGTGCCGACTCGGCGCTTGGAAGAAACCGCCAATTACGTTCCGCTCCTCGCTCGACATGTCTCTTCTTGAATGAAATAGCGAACGCCGATTAGGCGCCCGCCTAGTCCCTTCATGCCCAGTTGCATGGAATTATGGAATAGGTTTGGTCAATTTCCTGCAATATGCATGGGGCGCCGATCTTTACCATTGCCGCCATTGCCGCTTGCGGTTTTACGATATGCGGAAGCCGGTGGCGCCGTAGATTGCAGAGAAGACTGCCACCATTGCACCCGTCGCCGCGGCCGACACTCAAGGCAGCGAAGCAAATGGTTTTCGGTGCCTCAGGCACGTGCCGTGCCCAACTTCCCCCCAAATACCCCTGGCCAACGCCTTTCTTGTGCGGGGCGAGCAGGAGCCGATGCGCGTGGTAAACATAGGTTGGGCTTCAGGCATCCCGCTTCCACGACTTCTGGAATGCCCTTCAGCGGCCTAGTGTATTCTATGGAGATGGACGCGACTGGAGTGCAGTTGAGCCAGCAAGTGGAGCGCGCACCGCCCTCAATCATGCGCCGGTACCAGCGGAATCGGCACTGGCGGCTTTACCCCAAGGAGTACATTTATCGGAATTTCCCGCCCCGCCGCTCCTGGTTGGACTTCGGCTGTGGTACCGGCGAGATAACGACTCAGCTCGCCGGCCTGGGGCATCTCGCGTGATTGGAGTGGACATTGATCCCGGTTTGATCGCGATGACAGGACGCCGCGCGGATCTGGATCGCGTTTCCAACCGCGTGCAGTTGCTTTGTGGAGACATCGCCACCTTCGAACCGCAGCCCGTCGATATCGCGCTCTGTTTTGCGGTCCTGCACCATGTACCGGACCGGCTGCGCGAGACAGTAGCCGCCATTCGGTGCTGGATCAAGCCTGGGGGCGTCTTCATCTGTGTGGAGCCGGCCAGCTTATCGCCTTGGCTGGATTGGGTTTCGCGGCGGGTGGGGGTTCCCCGCAGGGCCACAAGATCCTGGCGAACGAAAACTGACGGAGACGGATCTTCGCCTGATCGCGGATAGCTTTCGCTCCTCCCGCCGGGTCTACTCTCACGTCTTTGCGCGGCTGAGCCGGTTATGGCCTGCAGCCGACCCCCTGTTTCGCCGCCTCGACTGGTCCTTTCTTTTTCTTCCTGGCGCCAGTCGGCTGGCCGGCAACGTAATTCTCATTTGCCGGAAGGACTGAGACGGCCCGCTTTAGCGAGGCCGCGCGCCATATCGATGCCGTCCGGAGCGTATCGATGGGATCGAATCTTGTCGCGCTCGGCTATGCGTGTCAGGCGTGCCGCAGCGCGGGCAGCGGGGGAAATCGCCCAGGTAGAGCGCACACCAGCGCGGTTCCGGCTTGCGCGAGTGGCATTGCAAGCATTCGTACATGCCCATGTACAGCAACTTTTCGGCGAACGTTCGGTGAACGCGCCGCAACTTTCCCAGGTAAGTCGAACAGTGAAGCGCTTCGTCCTCTTTTATACTGCAATTGCGCGAACAACTCAACCCGCGCCACAATAGAATATAGCCTTCGTCTCTCCCGAACCAGTACAATGCTCGAACGAATCTCGGTGCACGGTGCGCGACAGCACAATTTGAAGAACATCGACGTGGAAATCCCGCGCAACAGCCTGACCGTGATCACCGGGCTGAGCGGTTCGGGGAAGTCGTCGCTGGCATTCGATACCATCTACGCGGAGGGCCAGCGGCGCTACGTGGAGACGCTTTCCACGTACGCGCGGCAGTTCCTGGACCAGATGGAGCGGCCGGATGTGGATTCCATCGAAGGGCTCAGCCCGGCCATTTCGATCGAGCAGAAGACCACCAGCCGCAGCCCGCGCTCGACGGTGGGGACCATCACGGAGATTTACGACTATCTGCGGCTGCTGTACTCGTCGATCGGCACGCCGCACTGCCCGTTGTGCGGCAATCCGATTTCGCGGCAGACCACCGAGCAGATCCTGCAGCACGTGCTGGGGCTGCGGCCGGACGACCGCATCATGGTGCTGGCGCCGGTGGTGCGTGGGCGCAAGGGCGAGTACAAGAAGGACCTGGAAAAGCTGGCGCGCCAGGGATTCGTGCGCGCGCGGATCGACGGCGTGTTGCGCTCGCTCGAAGACGATATTCCGCTGGACCGGCGCCGCAATCACACCATCGAAGTGGTGGTGGACCGGCTGCTGGTGAAGGCGGGCATCGAGAAGCGCCTGGAAGCTTCCATCGAAACCGCCACCAAGCTGGCGGATGGGTTGGTGTTGATCGCGGTGGTCAACGGCGAGGAGCGGCTTTACTCGCAGAAGCTGGCGTGTACGGAGTGCGGCACCAGCATACCGCAGCTCGAGCCGCGCTCGTTTTCGTTCAACAGCCCGTATGGCGCTTGCGAGGAATGCACCGGACTGGGCAGCAAGTGGGCGTTCGATCCAGGCAAGGCTATCGTGGATTTTTCGAAGCCGTTGCTGGAGGGCGGGCTGGGGCCGGTCGCGGGATCGGCGTACATGAAGCACCACTTGGCGGACGCGGCCAAGGCTCTGCGCATCGACCTGAGCACGCCCTTCGATCAGTTTCCGAAGAAGGTGCAAAGCGCATTGCTGGATGGCGCTAACGGCTTTCCGGGGATTCTCAATATTCTGCGGCAGACCTACAACGAATCGTCCGAGGGATATCGGGAGTGGCTGACGGAGTATATGTCGCCGGCCGAGTGTCCCGCGTGCCACGGCTTGCGGCTGCGGCCCGCCAGCCTGGCGGTGCGAGTGAAAAACTTCTCCATCGCCGAGTTCACGCAAATGCCGATCGCGCGTGCGCTGCTGACGGTGCGCAACTGGGAATTCGGCGAACGCGAGACGCAGATCGCCGGGCGCATCGTGGACGAGATCCGGCGGCGGCTGGAGTTTCTTTCGGCGGTGGGGCTCGATTACTTAAGCCTGGAGCGGTCGGCGGCCACGCTTTCCGGCGGCGAGGCGCAGCGCATCCGCCTGGCGACGCAGATTGGATCGAAGCTGCGCGGGGTGCTTTACGTGCTGGATGAGCCTTCCATCGGGCTACATCCGCGCGATAACGGGCGGCTGCTGGATACGCTCACGCATTTGCGCGATATGGGCAATACGGTGCTTGTGGTGGAGCACGACGCGGAGACCATCGAGCGCGCCGATTACGTGATCGACCTGGGGCCGGGCGCAGGGCGGCTGGGCGGCGAACTGGTGGCTGCGGGCACGCCGCAGGCGATCGCGAAGAACCCAAGCTCGCTGACAGGGCAGTATCTTTCGGGCTCGCTGCAGATTCCGGTGCCAGCCGTGCGACGCATCTTCAACGGGAAGAAACTGGCGATTATCGGCGCCGCTGAGCACAACCTGAAGAACATCGATGTGGATATCCCGTTGGGCCTGCTGACGGTGGTGACGGGCGTTTCGGGCAGCGGGAAATCCACGCTGGTGAACGAGATCCTGTATCGCGCGCTGGCCCAGCAGATTTACCGGTCGCACGAAAATCCCGGCAAGTTTACGGCGATCAAGGGTATGCAGCTTCTGGACAAGGTGATTCGCATCGATCAATCGCCGATCGGGCGGACGCCGCGCTCGAATCCGGCCACGTATACCGGCCTGTTTACGCCCATTCGGGACCTTTATGCAATGCTGCCGGAGTCGCGCGAACGCGGCTACAAACCGGGGCGCTTTAGCTTCAATGTGAAAGGCGGGCGGTGCGAGGCATGCCAGGGCGACGGGCTGAAGCGCATCGAAATGAACTTCCTGCCGGATGTGTACGTAACCTGCGACGTGTGCCGCGGGCGGAGGTACAATCACGAGACATTGCAGGTGAAATATAAAGGCAGCTCCATCGCCGACCTGTTGGACTGCACGGTGGAGGAGGCGCTG
>Ga0302325_10020177_pt1 | contig 13981 bp, 10 predicted proteins | sample Palsa_T0_2_FD_201948 | JGI IMG/M metagenome (GOLD analysis project Ga0302325, IMG submission 201948) | Peat permafrost microbial communities from Stordalen Mire near Abisko, Sweden - Palsa_T0_2 | ecosystem: Environmental > Terrestrial > Soil > Palsa > Peat permafrost | place: Sweden: Abisko... | reverse complement strand
CGCGCCCGCGCGAACGGCATCGCGAGCGCCGGTTGGTCCATAAGTATGAATCGCGATTCGCTTGCCGAGCGCATGAGCAGCGTCTACCGCGGCCTTCATCTCTTCATAGGTGAATGTCTGGTCGCCAGAAACATCCTGGCCCGATCCGGTGGACCCGTACATCTTGATTAAATCCGCACCCGCGCCGATCTGCTGGCGCACTACTTTGAGAACTTCTGCGACACCGTCGGCTGTGCCGGGACCGCCGCCTCGTCCACCGCGCGTGATGAACAACCCATAGCCGGACACGAACATTCGCGGACCGGGCATCAATCCGGCGTTGATCAAATCGCGCATAGCGATGTCGGCATAATCGCTCGCACCCAGATTGCGAACCGTTGTCACGCCGGTTTCGAGCGTCTTCTTCGCGTTGTCCTGCGAAAGATAAACGGCGGCGGCGCCGCGCCCGGCTTGCCCGATGCGGTTCGTTTCGAGCACATAGGTCAAGTGCGTATGAACATCGATCAGCCCGGGCACCGCGGTATACCGGGTCATATCAATGGCGCTGGTATCGCTCGCGCCGATGCTCTTGATCCGGTCCTTTTCAACGACGATGACCGCGTTGGTAAGGATCTTCTCGCCGTCCCAAACGCGGCCGAAACGATAGGCCTCGGCATGTATGGAGGACGCGAGCATCGCGAGACTGAGGATGGCTTTGATCATCGATCCATTCTATCCGCCCAACGCAAATAGCGACTCAGCTGGTGCCGCTGCTGCCATGTAAAGCGCAAAAAATCGCGCGGGCCGATCCGGTCGGCGTGCAGGCCCCAATAGGTTTCGATCCGCCAGCATAGATACGGGCTGCGCCACGGACGCAAGCGGTATCCTTTCGAAAGCCGCCAGAGGATCCTTAACACATTACTGATCGCCTTACTTATCCCCGGGGCCGGTTTGCTTCGGTTTGGCGACGGGAACGGGAGTCGCGAAGTAGCCGTTGCGGGTCCGAACTGTGGGATTGCCCGGAGCCTTCACCGTCACCTTAATCGACCGGAACGTCCCGTCGAGCGCGGCGTTCAGCGGCGTGTACGCCAGGATGTATTGATTGCGGATCTCATGTGCGATCAGCGGTGTGATGTTCTCGACCTCGGAAAGCGTCTTGGGATAATAAGCCAGTCCGCCCGACGCCGCCGCCAAATCGTTGAGGGCGCGCTTGGCGGCGCGGGCCTCCCGGGGCTCCTCTTCACTCAGCAGGCCGATGCAGTAAATCAGCACTTCGCTTTGGTGCGCCTTGCGGATCAGTTGCTCCAGCGTTTCGTTGCTGGTGTTGTCGTTGCCGTCGGTGATCACGAGTAGAACCTTCTTACTCTTCTTGCCTTCCGTTTTGGCATAGTCGATGGACATGCTGATGGCATCGCGCATCGCCGTGCCGCCGCGCGTATCGATCCGGTCCAACACCTGTTCCAGCTTCTTAATATTGTTGGTGAACGTCGCATCCAGAAAAGCCTGATCGTTGAAGTCGACGATGAAAACCTCGTCCTGAGGGTTCGATTCCTTGATCAGCTCCAGCGCCGCGGCTGCCACTTTAGGGCGCTTCTCGCGCATGCTGCCGCTGTTATCGATGATGATACCCATCGACACCGGCACGTCTTCGCGATTGAAAATCTTGAGCGGTTGTTCGACGTTGTTCTCGAATACTTTAAACGCCGACTGAGGAAGGTTGGTGATCAGCTTGCCGTTCTTGTCGATCACGCTGACGTGCAGAGGCACCAGCCGCGTATCAATGGAGAAGACCGCGGAGTCGTCCTGCGGCTGAACGGGAGTCTGCCCGATGGCAGTCATTCTTAAAAGAACCGCCGCCAGAATTAAGTTACTGCGTAGGCGCATAATATCCAGTTCGGAACGCTGGCTTCAGCGGTGGCAAGCCCACCGTCTTTACCAGCTTAACCTGCACCCGCCTGTATTTTCCATCCTTGACCAGATTCTTCGGCGTATAGCCAAGCACATATTGATTCCGCAATTCGAGCCCGATCTTGGCCGCCACGTCCGGCAGCTCAGCCAGATTGTCGACGCTGAAATCCTTGCCTCCGGTCTGCTCGGAAAGCTCGCGCAGCATGCTGGGACCGCCCATCTCTTCAGGAGTGCGGCCGCGCGACGCCATCGGCTCATAAATCCCGATGGCATAAATCTGAACATCGGATTCGCGCACCGCATTCCGAACCTCGGTTTCCGTATAACGGCTCGAATTGTCGCCGCCGTCTGAAATAATCAGCAGCGCGTGGCGCGGATTTTTGGCCTTTTTCATCTGATTCATCGCCAGGTAAACGCCATCGAGCAGCGCCGTCCTGCCCTTTGCCTGGGTGAACGTCAGCCGATTCTGAATCTCTTCGGTGTCGGGCGTCATGGGGACTACCAGCTCCGGCCGATCGTTGAAACAGACCAGGAAAAACTCGTCCTCCGGATTGGCGGTTTTCATAAACTGCGTCACCGCCTGCCGCGATTTGAACAGTTTGCTGCCCATACTTCCGCTGGTATCGAATACGATGCCCACGGAAAGCGGCGCGTCCTCACTCGAAAACTGAGTGATTACCTGTTCGACTTTATCCTCATAAACCTTGAAATTTTCCTTATCCAGGCCGGTGACGAAACGCATCATGGGATCGGTCACCGCCACCGGGATCAATACCAGCGTCGTATCCACGCGGATGTTGGCCTTGCGATCGATCGACGTTTCGGCCGCGGGGGCCACGGGCCCTTTTATGCGAGGCTTAATATCGATCTGGTTCTGCTGCGCGAGGGCAGCCGTTAAAATAGTTACGAGTCCGAGCGTTGGAGCGGAACGCATCGAATCCTCCTAAATCTGCCAACAGTATACCAGCGGTGCGACCAGCATGGCCTATTGCAAAATGTAAAATAACTGCGAACGGACCCAATTCAAAGATCACCGGGCGCGGGAAAGTATTTCATCGGACTAATCGCGCGGAAAACCCGATGAAAAACCAAATTTAGCCGCCATTGAGTTAGAAATACGTTGAATGGGTAGCGGGTGGGGCAGGCCCCCCGGCCTGCAGCCGACAGTTTACCCGTCACGGGCCCCCGTCGGCGCTCAGCTCGAGCAGGATCGCATAGCTGGACCGGGGTTCCAGCGCAGACGAGGGTCCGCCCCACGTCGGAACTCAGGACCCTGGCATCCGCTAAAGCCACCAACCCTCCCCGCAACTTGCTAGAATCGAGTGTGCCGCTCCGCATTCTTGGCGTAATCCCCGCCCGGTACGCCTCGTCTCGATTTCCAGGGAAAGCCCTCGTCTCTATCGGCGGAAAGTCCATGCTCCAGCATGTTTGGGAGCGGGCCTCCGCGGCGCGATATCTGACCAGCGTCACCATCGCCACCGATGACGAGCGCATTCGAGCGGAGGCGGAAAAATTTCACGCGCGCGTAGTGATGACGCGCGGGGACCATCCTTCGGGCACCGATCGTGTCGCCGAAGTCGCGTCGGCATCCAGCGCGGATATCATCGTCAACATTCAAGGCGACGAACCGTTGATTGATCCCTCGGCCATCGATACCGCCGTGCTCGGCATGCTGGAAGATGACGACATCCCCATGGGGACGCTCAAGAAGAAAATCGAGCGCGTCGAGGAAATCGCCAATCCCAACGTCGTAAAAGTTGTGACGGATCTTTCGGGCAATGCCATTTATTTTTCGCGTGCGGCGATCCCGCATGTGCGGAGCGACGGCGCGCTGCCGGTTTGTTTCAAACATATCGGCTTGTACGTTTACCGGCGGGACTTTTTGCTGGGATACTCGGATTTGCCGGTCGGACCGCTCGAGCAGGCGGAACGGCTGGAGCAATTGCGGGCCCTCGAAAACGGGTTTAAGATTCGGGTTGTGGAAACGGAGTATGAATCGCTCGGTGTGGATACGCCGGAGGATTGGGAAAGGGTTTCTGGCCTATTTGAGAGACTCATGGTGACCGACTAACATGGCCAAATATATATTTGTTACCGGTGGTGTGGTTTCCTCGCTTGGAAAAGGGATCGCGGCGGCCAGCATCGGCTGCCTGCTCGAAAGCCGCGGCCTGAAGGTGACGCTGCAAAAGTTCGACCCGTATCTGAACGTCGATCCCGGCACGATGAGTCCGTTTCAGCACGGCGAAGTGTTCGTCACCGACGATGGCGCGGAGACCGATCTCGACCTCGGCCACTATGAACGGTTCACCCACGCGCCCCTCACCCAGGCCAACAACCTGACCAGCGGGCGCATCTACGAGCAGATCATTTCGCGCGAACGCCGCGGCGATTACCTGGGCAAGACCGTGCAGGTGATTCCGCACGTCACCAACGAAATCAAGAGCGCGGTGAAGCGCGTTTCGACCGCCGCCGACGGATCGGCGATCGATGTGGTGATTGTTGAAATCGGAGGCACGGTGGGCGACATTGAGTCGCTGCCGTTTCTCGAAGCCATCCGCCAGTTGCGGCATGAACTGGGGCGCGAAAATACACTGTTCGTTCACGTGACGCTGGTGCCGTGGATCGCCGCCGCGCAGGAATTAAAGACCAAGCCGACCCAGCATAGCGTCAAGGAATTGCGCGCTATCGGTATTCAGCCCGATATCCTCCTATGCCGCAGCGAGCGCGAACTCCCGGACGACATGAAGGAGAAAATCGCGCTCTTCTGCGACGTCGATGTCGAAGCGGTCGGCACGGCGGTCGATGTAGCAAGCGTCTATGAGTGCCCCATCGTTTTCGCCGAGCAGGGCGTGGATGAAATGGCTCTCCGGCTGCTGGATCTGGAGGACAGAGCGGGGCCGCGCGATATGTCCCGCTGGACGCAAATGGTGGGTCGGCTGAAACACCCGAAGCATCAGGTGTCGATCGGCCTGGTGGGAAAATACGTCGAATACGAAGACTCCTATAAAAGCCTGAAAGAGGCTCTGCTGCATGGAGGCCTGGCGCACGAGACGAAGGTCAACATCACCTGGATCGAATCGGAACGGCTGGGCTGGCCCGACGCGATCGCGACACTCGAACCGTTCGACGGAATCCTGGTCCCCGGTGGATTCGGTAAGCGCGGCGTCGAAGGAATGCTGTGCGCCATCCGCTATGCGCGGGAGTGCAAGGTGCCGTATTTCGGGATCTGCCTGGGCATGCAAACCATGGTGATCGAATTCGCCCGCAACGTCTGCGGGCTCGAGCGCGCCAACTCCACCGAGTTCGATCCCGCGACCAACAATCGCGTCATTTATAAATTGCGCGAGTTGAAAGGCGTCGACGAATTGGGCGGAACCATGCGCCTCGGCGCGTATCCATGCGTGCTCCAGGAAGGCAGTTTCGCCCGCGCGGCCTACGGCACGGCGGCGATCAGCGAACGGCACCGGCATCGTTACGAATTTAATCGCGAATTCGAAGGCGTATTGAAGCAGCACGGACTGGAGCTGACCGGCGAAACCCCGGACGGAACCTACGTCGAAATTTGCGAGCTGCCCGATCATCCCTGGTATCTCGGTTGCCAGTTCCATCCGGAATTCAAGTCGAAGCCGCTCGAGCCGCATCCTTTATTCAGCGCGTTCATAGCCGCGGCGCTTGAGCAGCAGAAGCGGAAAATGCACAAGGAAATCGTCAACGTTGGCGCGAGTCACATCAGCGCTTAGTTGGCGCAAGCCGTCAGGAAGGGGATATGCTGACTTCGCTGGGCCTCACCGACGGACTCGCTTTAATCGCCGGCCCCTGCGTGATTGAAAGCGAAGAGCACGTTCACTTTCTCGCGCAAGAAATAAAAAAAGCCGTGGGAGCATTCATCTTCAAAGCTTCCTTCGATAAAGCCAACCGGTCGAGCGTGACCGCCTATCGCGGCCCCGGCCTCCAAGAAGGACTCCGCATCCTGAAGTCCGTCCGGGACGCCGGATTTCCGGTGCTGACCGATATTCACGAACCCTCGCAAGCCGCGCTAGCGGCGGAGTCGGTCGACATTTTGCAAATCCCGGCGTTCTTGTGCCGCCAAACCGACTTGCTGGTCGAAGCCGGGCGCACGGGAAAAATCGTCAACATCAAGAAGGGCCAGTTTGTTTCCCCTCACGACATCCGCCACGCCGCCGAAAAAGTTGCCTCCACCGGCAACAACCGCATTCTGCTAACCGAGCGCGGCGCCACGTTCGGATATAACAACCTGGTGGTCGACATGCGCTCGATCCCGATCATGCGCGGCTTCGGATGGCCCGTAGTGTTCGACGCGACACATAGTGTCCAGCTTCCCGGCGCGGCCGGCAGCGGATCCGGCGGCCAGCCGCAGTTCATCGAACCTTTGGCGAGCGCCGCAGTCGCGGCCGGAGCCGACGCCGTATTCATGGAAGTGCACCAAGCTCCGGAACGCGCTTTGTCAGATGGAGCCAACGCGCTCCGCCTGGATCTGCTAGCCCCTCTCTGGCGAAAACTATTACGCATCAGGGCAGCTCTTTGAGTCCGTCTTGTGGGGCCGCCAATTTTGGCGGCAGCCGCCCTTTCGAGGCGGCTTACTCAGAATGCTGCAGTTCCTTATGCAGACTCACGCTATCTCCATCCCCGCTCTTCAACTCCGAAAAAATCAACGTCGAGAGCACTGTCAATCCGCCCAGAACCAAAAACGCCGTGTGAATGCCATGAATCATTTCCGGCGCACTCGAATGATCGCGATCGGGAATGAAGAACGCGGTGGCGAGCGACGCCGACGCGACGCCGAAGCTCATCGACATCTGCTGCATGGTGCTCGCGATCGTGCTCGCGCTGCTGGTATCCGCTTCAGTAACATCGGCATAGACCAGCGTGTTCATGCTCGTATACTGCAGCGACGTCACGAACCCGTAGCAGAATGCCAGAACCACGATCAGCCAGATCGGCGTGCCCACGCCAATGGTCGCGAACAACATAATCAGCAGACCGATAATCACAGTATTGGAAATCAGCACGCCGCGGTAGCCGATACTCGCCAGAATTTTCGGCATCGCCATCTTCAGGCTCATCGCCGCGATCGCCTGCGGCATCAGCAGCAGCCCGGATTCTATCGGCGAAAAACCCAGCCCCACCTGATAGAGCAGCGGGAACAGAAACGGAATGCCTCCGATCCCCAGCCGCGTGAAGAAGCTGCCGCTCACCGACGCGCGAAACGTGCGGATACGAAAAAGGCCCAGTCGCAGCAGCGGGAATTTCGTTCTCATCGCGCGAAACAAATAGGCGCCCAGCAACATGCCCGAAAGCGCCAGCAGCCCCAGAATCGCACCGGCGCTCAACGTGTGTTCGCCGAAAACCTCCAGCACATACGACAGCAATCCGATGCCGGAACCGGATAGCACCAGCCCTGTTACATCGAGCGGATTGGTATGCTCCTCCCGATAATCCGGCAAGTGCAGATAAACCATAATCAAACCGATCAGCCCGATCGGCACGTTCACAAAGAAAATGACTCGCCAGTGGAGATATGCCACGATCAATCCTCCGGCGATCGGGCCGAGCATCGGACCAACCAGGCCCGGAATCGCGACGAAGCTCATCGCGCGGATCAGCTCCGATTTCGCAAAGGTACGCACCAGCGTGAGGCGGCCCACCGGCACCATCATCGCTCCGCCGCAGCCCTGCAGAATGCGGCACGCCACCAAAAGATGAATATTGCTCGATACTCCGCAGAGCAGCGACCCGAGCGTGAATAGCCCGATCGCGGACGCGAATACGCGCCTGGTTCCAAATCGATCCGCCATCCAGCCGCTGATCGGAATGAACACCGCGAGGCTCAGCGTGTAGCTGGCCAGCACCGATTTCATGCTGAGCGGAGCCACTTTCAAAGCCGCCGCAATCGCCGGAACGGCCGTGTTCAAAATGGTCGTGTCCAACGATTCCATGAAGAACGCGACCGCGACCAGCCACGGCAACAATCGCTTACTGGACGGTGGGAGCGGCGCGGGTGTGGCCAACCCGTATTTTCGCACGCGTTACTTGCGCTGAATATCGGAGGGGACTCGCTGACGATCCAGCGCCTCGACGTGCAGCACCCATTTGAGCGGCACCGTTTCCGGGATGAAGCACTCTCTATCGTCGCAGGCCTGATATCGGAACTTTCCCTCCACCGTCAGTTCACCGGGTGGAACACCCTTTGCGATCGTAATTTCGCGCAGCACGCGAAACTGCCCGGCATACACGGGAACGGTCTCATGAATCGCTTTCATAAGCAGCGTTTGGGACGGAGGATAGACCGCCGGGTGCGCGGCGATTGCACTCGATTCGGTAATCGCCAAGTCAATCGGAATGTATCCTTGCACCCCCGGTGCGTATACATGCACGCCCTTCGGCAAATCGATATCGAGCGCCAGAACGATGCGCTGCCCGATATGAACCACCTCGGTTCCGGCCGACGCCGAAAGGCGCAAGTGCTTGGCTGCGGTGGTCGAATGCGCCGCTCCGACCGCCGCGCCGAACTCCTTCGCCAGAATCGCCGACGCCGTGTAACGCTGCGTATAATCTTCCTCGAAGTACTTCTCGACCACCACGCCATGCGTGTCCAGAATGTACGTGCCGGGGTACGGAATTCCGTAGAAGGCCCCCTTCGGCGCGGACTCATTCAGGATCCCGTAAGCTCGGATGATCTTCGAGTCGGTGTCCGAGAGCAGCGGAAAAGAAATGTTCTTCCGATCGGCAAAGTTCTTAAGAACCGCGGGACTGTCGTAACTGATCGCAGCAAGACAAAGGCCCCGTTTTCGAATCTCGGGAAGATTTTGTTCCAGCTCCACGAGCTGGGTTTTGCAATACGGTCACCAGTCGGCCGAGCGGAAAAACACCAGCATCATTCCTTTGGACCCCATCAAGGACTGCAAGGAACGTCGAGCGCCGTTCTGGTCCATCGCCTCAAAATCAGGGACCTGGGAGCCGACCGCGGGCCCCGTCTGCCCCGCAAGCATGGCTCCGAAAATCGCGACGAGCGCGGAAAGCCTCATGCATCTACTCTACCGTACCGGCACATCCATCACGACCAGCCAGTACTGCAACGATTGCAGCGCAAACCCGATAAAAATCAGCCCGACGCCGAACGCTCCCATTCTTCGCTCCGGAAGATTTTCGGAAAAATATTCAACGAAGGGAACCAGCGCTGTCCCGACGCCGGTAACAATTCCCGTTACGATCCCCACCCGCAGCGCCACGATCCAAGGATGCTCGAGATGCTGAACAAAAGCGCTGCAGACCAGCGCCGTCACGATGTAGCCCACCGTCCGCACGATCGCCGCCATCACTTGCCGCCCGGACAGCCGCGGCTTGCGCGACGGTCCGTAATCGAGGCTCGGCCGAATCCCTCGCGAGTAAGCGAATATCTGCCCCACAGTAATGAGGATCGCGAACGCCGCGCCAAATCGAAATCCCACGAAGACCCACAGCCCCGCGCCAAAGGCGAATCCGCGAATCGCGCTGAACACGCTCTCCCAAAACAGCGAATAGTGATCCTGCCTTCGCGCCATCCGTGCGAGCTCGATCGCGATTGTTACTCCCGTCGCCACGCCCGACGCCACGCCAAAGAAAAGCCCCAGCCCCAATCCATAGCCGAGGCCGAACACCACCGAATACGTCACCATTCGCGTCAGCAGCCGCAAAGGACCGTTCTGTCCGCCCAACAAATCGTAGGCGAGATACATGCTTCCCAGCACATCGAGACAACTACCGGCGATGCTGACCGCTGCTACCGTGTGGTGATCCATCAATTGAGTCTAAAATGATCGCATGAGACGCCTGTTCCTCTCTCTCCCGCTTTGTCTGTTGATCCTGCGGGCCGCCGATACTCCCGACCTCACGAAAACTCCCACTCTTTACGTCGTCGGCTACGCCCACCTCGATACCGAGTGGAATTGGGATTACACCACCACGATCGGACAGTACCTGCCGCATACCATGCTCGATAACTTCGCCCTGTTCGAAAAGTATCCGCATTACATTTTTAACTTCACAGGCGCCAATCGCTACCGCATGATGAAAGAGTATTATCCGCGTGATTACGCGAAGGTCAAACAGTACGTCGATAGCGGCCGCTGGTATCCGGCGGGGTCGTCCATGGAAGAGGGCGATGTCAATGCACCCAGCGCCGAAGCGATTCTCCGCGAGATTCTGTACGGGAACAAGTGGTTTCAGCATGAGTTCGGCAAGTCGAGCGCCGAGTACATGCTGCCGGACTGCTTCGGATTCCCTGCCTCGCTACCCAGCATTCTTGCGCACGCCGGAATCAAGGGCTTCTCAACACAAAAATTGTCGGCGAACTGGCAGCCCGCGCCGCATGTCGGCGGTCCCGATTCCCCGGAGAAAACGCCCGAAGGAATTCCATTCAACGTCGGCCTGTGGATCGGGCCCGACGGCAAAACGGTGATCGCCGCGCTCAATCCTCTGAGCTACGGCTCGAACGTGACCTACGATTTGAGCAAGACCCCTCCTGCAGTCGATCCGAACGCAGGCGGACGCGGACGCGGCGGACGTGGAGGCCCTCCGGAGGATTGGCCCAAACGCATTCAAATCGACGGCGAAGCGACCGGCATCTTCGCCGATTATCACTATGTCGGCACCGGCGATGTAGGCGGCTCGCCTCAACCCGATTCGGTGCGCGTGATGGAAGACATCATCACGAAAGGCGTCGATGCTCCGCCGCAGCCCAGAATCGGTGGACGCGGAGGTGCGGCGCCCCCGCCTCCGGCCCCTGTCGGACCGCCAATTCAATACGGCGATGGACCTCTGAAAGTAGAGTGGTCGAACGCGGATCAGCTCTTCAAAGACATGATCGCGTGCTGCTCCCTCAATCGCCTGCCCACATATAAAGGCGATCTGGAGCTGATCAATCACTCGGCCGGATCGCTCACCTCGCAGGCAATCCACAAACGCTGGAATCGTAAAAACGAGTTGCTCGCCGATGCCGCCGAGAAGGCGTCGGTTGCGGCCGCGTGGCTGGGAGCCCGCATTTATCCTCAACAGCGTTTGAACGACGCATGGACTCTGGTGATGGGCGGCCATTTCCACGACATCATGGCTGGTACAGCCACGCCCAAAGCGTATGAGTATTCCTGGAACGACGACGTGATCGCGATGAATCAATTCGCGGAGGTGTTGTCCGACGCAACCGAAGCCGTCTCCTCCGCGCTCAACACGCAAACCAGGGGAGTGCCGGTAATCGTCTACAATCCGCTGCCGATCGATCGAGAGGATGTAGTGGAAGCGGAGGTCTCCTTCCCCGGCGGGATGCCCAAAGCGATCCGCGTGACCGGCCCCGATGGAAAAGAAGTCGCATCGCAATTGTCGAATGGCAAAGCTATCTTCGTAGCGAAAGCTCCTTCAAGCGGCTACGCCGTGTACGATGTGCAGCCGGCGGAATCGGCGATGCTGAGTGAAGCCCTCTCCTTTCACGTCTCCGCGATGGAGACGACCATGCGTAACACGCGATACACCATCAGTTCCGCTTCAACTGGCGACATCGTGAGCATTTTCGATAACTCTCTGAACAAGGAATTGCTCTCCGCGCCGATGCGGCTCGCCTTCCAATATGAAAAGCCGCAACAATGGCCCGCGTGGAACATGGATTGGGACGATCAGAAAAAAGCACCGCGAGGCTTCGTGGCTGGTACTCCGATATTCCGAATCGTCGAAAACGGTGCTGCTCGGATCGCCCTCGAAATCTCCCGCGAAACCGAGGGCTCCAAGTTCGTCCAGACCATCCGCCTCTCCTCCGGCGACGCCGGCAATCGCGTCGAGATCCTCAACTCCATCGACTGGAAAATTGGCGAAACGGCCCTGAAAGCCACGTTTCCTCTCGCCGCTGCGAACCCCGAAGCCACCTACAACTGGGACATCGGGACCATCCGCCGCGCCAACAACGACGAACGAAAATTCGAAGTCGCGTCGCATCAATGGATCGACCTCACCGACAAATCCGGCCAGTTCGGCACCACGATCCTAACCGATTGCAAGAACGGCTCCGACAAGCCCGATGACCAGACCCTCCGCCTCACGCTGATTTATTCACCCGGTGTGCGCCAGCAATACACCTATCAGGCCAGCAACGATTGGGGACATCACGAATTCATCTACGGCCTCGCCGGCCATCCCGGCAAGGAGCCAGCCGACTGGCAAGCCGAGCGCCTCAATCAACCTCTGATCGCGTTCCAATCGACAAAGCACAGCGGCGCGCTCGGCAAAACTTTTTCACTGCTGCGCGTCAATAATCCTCGTGTCCGCGTTCTGGCAGTGAAGAAAGCCGAGAGCAGCGACGAGCTCATTCTGCGCGCCGTCGAGATGGATGGCAACTCGGTATCGAATGTCCGGTTCTCTTTCGCCGGCCCAATCGCCGGCGCCCGGGAAGTAAATGGACAGGAGGAGCCCTTGGGAAGCGCGACCCTCGATAAAGGCGTCCTCGTCGCGAACTTTACTCCCTTTCAACCCCGCACCTTCGCGATCAAGCTGGCCGCGTCTTCCGTGAAACTGACCCCGCCCGCGTCCCAGTCCGTCGCCCTGAAATACGATCTCTCAACCGCGACAACGGATGGCGCCAAATCAAACGACGCCTTCAGCCTGCCCGCTGAGATGCTGCCGCCGACGATTCCTTACGACGGGATCCAGTTCAGACTCGCCTCCGCCAACGAACCAAATGCTATCGCCGCGAAGGGCCAGTCTCTTGCCCTGCCGGCAGGAAAATTCAACAGAGTTTATATCCTGGCCGCGTCCGCCGGCGGCGATCTGACCGCGACCTTTCGCGCGGGCGACCATTCCGCCGACCTCAATGTTCAGGACTGGGGCGGCTACATCGGCCAATGGGACAACCGGACATGGAATCCGAAAACTACGGAACTCCCCGCGTTCCCCGGCGCTGCCAATCAGCAGCCGCGCACTCGCGTTGAACCTTTCGGCGAGCTCACCGGCATCACTCCCGGCTATATTAAGCGGGCGAATCTAGGCTGGTTCGCGTCCCATCATCACAACGCCGACGGCACCAACGCGCTCTACAGCTATTCGTATCTGTTCGCCTATTCGATCGATGCCCCGGGCGCGAAAACCCTGACGCTTCCGAATAACGACAAGATCCGCATTCTCGCTATCACCGTTGCCGAAGAGAGCGCCGCCGCGAACCCCGCACAGCCTCTCTACGACACTTTGCGCAAATAATCGAAGCTCTTTTTCAAACTCTGAATCGGATCCCCCGGCGTGTAATCCTGCTCGACGTAATAATGCTGAACGCCCGCGCGCTCCGCATTCTTGAGCACCTTCGGCCAATCAATCGATCCCGCGCCGACCTCCAGAAATTCCTCGTGCTTCACCTGGTCCGTCTCATAAGAAACCGGCGTCCCCTTCGCCTTGTCCTTCAAGTGCAGCGCGAAAATCCGTCCGCTCCACTTCTCGATTAAACTCGCCGGATCGGTTCCCGCGACACTAGCCCAAAAACAATCGATCTCCAGCTTCACATCTTTGCTCAGCTTTTCATACATCAAATCAATCGCGCGAAACTTCGGATCAAACTCAAAATTGTGGTGATGATAATAAAATGTGAGCCCGGCCTTCGCGCACCGCTCCCCAGCCCCATTAAGCGTTTGATCGATAAACCGAGGCCAAAACTCCGCCGGACTCCTCCTCTGCGCCGGCGGCACATACGCGACCCCAATCGCCGGAATCCCCAGCTCTTTCGCCTGCCCGATAAATTCATCCAGTAGCGGAGCCCGGCTCTGATCAACTTCCATGTGCGAACCCGTAGCCCGCAACCCGGTCGCTTTCAGAACCGCCGAATATTTCTTGGCATCGGCGAATCCGATCTCGACCTCTTTATATCCAATCGCCGCGATAGCCCGCAGCGTTTCCGCGCCCTTGGTTGGCATCAAGGACCGCACGGTATAAATCTGCACCCCTAGCGGCCGATCGAACGCCGCGAACATCTTGGGAACAGTCAAGGAAGCGGCGATGCCGCCGAGCAGTTGGCGTCTTGTCACGCCGCTATCTTATCGCCTTTACTTGTTCCGCTCAAGTAATAATG
>Ga0302325_10020176_pt1 | contig 13981 bp, 19 predicted proteins | sample Palsa_T0_2_FD_201948 | JGI IMG/M metagenome (GOLD analysis project Ga0302325, IMG submission 201948) | Peat permafrost microbial communities from Stordalen Mire near Abisko, Sweden - Palsa_T0_2 | ecosystem: Environmental > Terrestrial > Soil > Palsa > Peat permafrost | place: Sweden: Abisko... | reverse complement strand
GGGATAACTTACTTCTCTATCCTCGACTTCTCTTCTTTCCTCCTTAGCATTAAGTTTTAGTTAGACCTAGGAATCGAGATCTCTGTTCCTGACACCTGCTCAGTTCCTGCCGTCACAGGTAGCAGAGTTTTCCTGCTAAGGAATCTATTGAAAATGGCGAAAGGAGTATCTTCAACGATCTCTGTACTTCTAGCCAATGCCATGACTTCACTCATTAATCGAACGCCGGTCATCGTTGGCACTGCTGTAAGCCAAACATGGGCCGTTGGCAAAATGGCCGGATCAAAGTGAGGGGCCGAAAGCGGCACAGGCAAACTGATATTAGTCGGGGCCGCTATTACGTCTTCACGCGGTCGAGGCGATGAGGATGCATGTTGGTATACCTGCAGATGGTTCTTGCTGCCAGCCACCAACATCTCCAGCACAATGTGTGCATCTCATTTGCTGCTGCTGCTGGTCATGGCTTGCTGGAATCTGCATTGGTCCTCAGTTGCCTACGGAGACCCCGATTGCGCCCGTACAGCCGGCCAATTGCTCGGATTTGATGTCAGAAGGCCAGAGACGGGTTTTGTCAGTGTTAGGAGTCGGTGCTGAGAGTGCTCATTTGCATTGCATCGACCATTTGTGGCTTTGAAAGCGCACTTTCATCCCGATTCATCGGTGCGCCAGCAGGCTGTCACGGCACATATGAACACAGGCGGAGATCTAGCAATCGGAGACAGTACAGCCACTTGGCAGGAATCCTCAGCCTTTCGGCCACGCCCCTACTAGAAGCTGTGGTTTTACATCCAGCACACAATCGTCACGGTTATTCAGGATTCCAGCGATGCCGCTACTCTTATGTCTTCACGGCGCAGGATCGAACCAGCAGATCTTCGAGACGCAAACTGCCAAGCTTCGGGCATGCCTTGGAGAGGAGTATGAGTTCGTCTATGTCAATGCACCGATTGCCTCCAACGCCGGACCGGGCATGCTGCCCATGTTTGCCGGGGCCGGCCCGTACTACTCATGGTTCAGTGTTTCCGGGCGAAGGCGCAAGGAAGAGATCACAGATATTCAAGACCTCGTTCGTGCAGCGGTTGATGCGATAGAAGCGGGCTGCATACCCAATGTGAAGGCGAGGGAAGTGAGCGGCATCATGGCATTTTCTCAGGGCGCCATTGTTGGTACAATGCTTTTGCTGCAACAACATGCCGGCATGCTCCCTTGGTTCCCAAACCTGAGATTTGGCATCTTCATCTGCGCCGACTACTCAGATGCGTTGATGACTTGTGCTGAACCACCGACAGAAAAGCGCGACGGTAACGATTCGCCTGAGGTCCCCCGTTTGAGCCTTCCTTCAGTTCACTTGCATGGTACCATCGACCCTCACGGACGGAAAAGCCGAAAATTAATAGATAACCACTTTCGACGTTCTGATTGCAAGGTTATGTGGTTCAATGGCTCTCATCAGTGCCCTAATGCACAAGGCGACTGCCAGAAAGCATCAGATCTGATCTCGTCACTGGAAAATCTGCCATATAAAAGTGATGGAAAGGACCTCACGACAACCCAACAGCGACCTTGACAGCCGACAAGAATAAAATACAACAGTGTTCCAAAGTTTGACGGCTTCATCATCAACTTGCCAGCTGCAGTCTTATACGCCCGTTCGATGTTTGAGCTGATGCCTGATACGGGTCCAGCATTTCTAATCCAGTCTAAGAAGTCCAACCGGAGGTTTTCTCTGCGTCTTTTGGCCTCCTTGATACTCGTCTCATCGTATTGCATAGGGAGACTTTGCTAGCGGCATCGCTACGGGCGCCTTTCAGGTTGCGTGCTAGATGGCCACAGAAATACATCACGTTGTTGCTTCAGAAGGAATGTAGCCTCATATACAGCAGCTGAAGTCGTTGTGCATGAGCAGCCTCAGCTTTATCGGTAGAGAAAAAAGTGAAAGTTGTTGAATAATAAGCCATCCGCGCTTCTTTGAACAGAGCCACTGAGCATGCTCAACGTGTAGCGTCTTCAATCATACACGCTGTGTAGCTTTACAGGCGATACCTCTGATACCACATCATGTATCTTTAGAATAATGATGCAGTACTTTGTGCAGGGTCTCAGTCGACTGCGGCGAGACTCTTAATCACGTCGAAGGTATCGGATCGGCTTCAAAGCCGCAATCTTCCACTTGAAAAATCCAAGTAAAATGCATTTTCGTTGCTCATGGATCGATTGAAAAGACATCAACAGCTGGGATGAAAAATTTGGAGTTTTCTACAGAAATAAATCACTCTGTGAAGTTTGCAGACTTATTGATTAACTCCCGGAACAAATCGATTCTGCACTGACGCGCGCCCACGTGTAGCGTCTTGTAATGGCTTCAAATTCTCGGCACCTGCTTTTGCACAGCACGTGAAGTCAGGGCCAACCAGCAAATAGTCTATGAAAGGCGACCAAGAGCTGTCAAGTCACCAACCTAGTACATTCTAACATTGCGGGACCGACTGAGCGTATCCCTCCTGTAGCTCAAAACTAACCTGTTGCGGCACATGACTGCGCGCAAAAATCATGAGCATGGGAAAGAATACGTAGCCAGAAGTCCTTCGCTAATCGAAGAAGCACGTATAGAAATCCTTTATTGCCTTACTGATATTCCTCGACGTGTGATACCGCTGCTACCTCTAATAGGTGTTGTATCAAGATGAGAGAATCTACTGCTGCGGGGAGTGTTCTTTCCCCAAATAACCATGTTAAAGGCACGAGCATCGATAGCACGAGCTTTCACACTTTCCAAAGACATGCCAGGAAAGATGAATGCCTCACCAATGGCGCCTCCGCATCGGCGGAAACTCAGAGCTACGAGCCCATAGCGATTGTCGGTTGCGCTATGCGACTTCCTGGTGGTGTTGACAGCGGCGAAGCGCTGTGGAATCTGCTCGATAGTAGACTCGATGGCAGATGTAGAGTTCCATACGATCGTTACAATGTCGACGCTTTCTATGGGCCTGGTAAATCAGGTCATGTGGCCACAGAATTTGGGTAAGATGCACTGACTCGTCCTGAGCAAAATTTGTATTGGCTGATTTCTAACTATTCCACAGACATTTTCTGGAGAATGTTGATCTCGCCGAAGTTGATACCTCTTTCTGGTCTATGTCGAGGAAGGAGATTGAAGTCGTGGATCCTCAGCAAAGGCTAGCCCTTGAGGTGGCTTACGAATGCCTACAAAACTCTGGCGCGAAGGATTTCAGAGGTAGCAATATCGGTGTATACTTCGGCACGTTTGGAGAGGTAAGGACGCAATCCGCCATTATGGCCCATACAAAAGCTCACGCGAAAGGTGCAGGACTGGGCAGACATGCAAATCAGGGAGACATTGAAGTCAGGACCTTACCGTGTCACCGGGTATGGAGATTTTGTGGTTGCAAACAGAATCTCCTATGAACTCGGGCTCAAGGGACCATCGTAGGTGCAATTGAGGCCAAACCAAGTCCCGAAACTGATGATCCGCAGCATGGTAATCCGTACTGCCTGTTCGTCGTCACTTACAGGCCTCCATGAGGCTTGTATGGCCATTCACCGTGGAGACTGCCGAGCAGCAATCGTCGGTGGAGCGAATCTCATTTTAAACCCCAACATGACCATTGCAATGACCGAGCAAGGTGTCCTAGCGCCTGATGGGCAGTGCAAAACCTTCGATGCCAATGCTGATGGGTATGCCCGCGGCGAAGGCGTCGTTGCAATCATGGTGAAGAAGGTTTCCGATGCTGTGCGCGATAATGATCCTATCAGAGCAATTGTGCGATCTTCTGCCATCAATTCAGATGGTCGAACCGCAGGTCTTTCATTACCTAACTCGACAAGCCACGAAGCTCTCATGAGACGAACTCACGATATGGCAGGCTTGGCATACTCTCGGACAGCGATGATCGAGTGCCACGGTACAGGTACTCAAGTTGGAGATCCTCTCGAAGTGTCTGCCGTAGCAAGGGTTTTTGGTGGCCACGGCACATACATCGGCTCTGTCAGTGATTCCGTGCTGGGAAATCCTCAGATATTTAACCAATCAGTAGATAAAACCCAACCTTGGGCATTCAGAAGGAGCGTCGGGGTGTGTTACATCAACGAACTCTTCTAAAAAGGACAACAGAGCTTATTGACGTTCTCTTGTAGTATCACGAGCGTCATCAAGGCGATGCTTGCCTTGGAGCGTCGGCTGATTCCTCCAAATATCAACTTCACTACGCCGAACCCCAAAAGTATGCTCGTAATTATCGGTCATATCGACAAATGACTGACGGGCTCGGCCAGTACCTTTTGACGAGCACAAGCTTCAAGTTCCAGTCCAGACTATGGCGTGGCCGGAAAACAAGGCTGAGAGGATCGGCGTGAACAGGTACATCTCTCATTCAGTGAGACTCGCTCTCGTTTGGGGTCTGACACGAGGAATAGCTTCGGAATTGGTGGCGCAAATGCCCACGTATGTCACAACATTCAGCAGTATCTATCAATCACTTACGTAGCGTTGTAGGTTTTGCTCGAGTCCGCAAAAGAATCAGGAGCTGAGCCCAAGACAGCGGTAACTGGACTTGAGAAATCACACTACTTGCTTACTTTTTCTGCAGCATCAAAGGGTGCGCTTCATTCGATTGTGCGCAAGCATGAGATATACCTCCAGCAGTATCCCGAACGTCTTGCTGACCTGAGCTATACTCTCAACCTACGACGAGAAGCACTAGCACACCGAGCGTACAGTGTGGCTCAGACCGGCCAGGAAACCGAGCCGCTGCGCACTTCCACTCACGAGCGAGTAACTAATGGACCACCAAATATGGTTTTTGTTTTCACTGGCCAAGGCGCACAGTATGCGGCTATGGGTGCAAGTCTCATGACATCGAATTCAACATTTCTACGAAGCATTGAGAATATGGAAAATGTATTGGCCCAGTGTGCTAAGCCACCAGTATGGTCTCTGAAAGGTACGTTCCTCTAGGTCAGCTCAAGGTTGCATGCTGATTTGGCCCAAGACGAACTTTCGAAGCCGGAGAAGCTCAGCCGTGTCTCTCTCGCAGAGCTATCCCAGCCCTGCTGCACGGCCGTTCAAATTGCGATCGTAGACATGTTGTCAGAATGGGGTGTCAAACCATCTGCGGTGATCGGACACTCGAGCGGAGAGATAGCTGCCGCATATGCTAGCGGTGCGATATCTGCTGCCACTGCGATCCAAATCGCCTATTTTCGAGGGATGGTTGTGGCCATGGACCCCTCAGTCAGAGGGGGCATGGTTGCGGTGGGGCTTGATCGGCTGCGTGTTGAGGTCTTCCTTCGCCTTGGTGTAGTCATCGGCTGCGAGAACAGCCCATCTTCTGTGACCCTAAGTGGCGATATTGACATTTTGGAAGTTGTAACAGCCGACATAAAGGCAAGATATCCTGATGCTTTCGTTAGGGCACTCAAGGTGCAGTGCGCTTACCACTCTCACCATATGAAGCGTGTAGCAGGCAATTACGCTGCGATGCTCCAACACCTTACATATGGGGCTCCCACTATCCCCTTCTATTCTTCGGTAACCGGAGAGCTACTTGAAGGCCCCATCAATGCCTCTTACTGGGTCCAGAATTTGATTTCTCCGGTTCTATTCCTGTCGGCTGGGAACACAATGTTGGGAAACTCTACAACACCCCTCTTACTCGAAGTTGGACCGCACTCAGCATTAGCCGGGCCTATACGCCAGACGGTGAAAGCAAGTGCAAGAACGGCAGACTACATCCCAACACTGGTGAGGGGCGCAGACGCCGCCTCTTGCATGTTGGAATGCACCGGCTCACTTTTCCAACGAGGCTGTCCCATTGACTTCAACGCCATCAACTCAATCGGAAAGGTCCTAGTAGATCTCCCGACCTATCCATGGCAGCGTGATGGCCATTACTGGAGTGAGAGCAGACTGTCTCAAAGCTGGCGGCAGAGAGAATTCTCAAAGCACGACATACTCGGCAGTCGTGTTGCTGAGGTCAGTCTGCATATTGCCGTTGAACAGCTCACTCTGCCTTCTCGTGCTGACATTATGTAGGTAGCAGGTGGTTATCCAACATGGAGAAACCTTCTAAGAATTGAGGATGTAACATGGATCCGTGACCATAAGATCAGCGAAGATACAGTCTTCCCGGGTGCCGGCTATATTGCCATGGCTGGCGAGGTGCGATTTATCCTATCTTTCCACTTCATTGTTCTAAAGCAAATGCTGACGGACGCGATCCCTCGCTGTAGGCAGTCCGTCAGTTGACTGGGATGATCGACTTCACTCTACGCGAGGTCAATATCAGCAACGCACTCATTTTGCATGAAGACTCTGCCGTCGAGCTTCTCACACATCTTAAAGCTGTTCGTTTGACAACAACACTAGAGTCGGTATGGTTCGAATTTGAGATATTTTCTCTGGGCGGTGATCGCTGGACGAAACACGCTGAAGGTCAAGTCCGTGGAGGCCAGAATTATGACTTCGCTGTCCTCGCCCAGGTTAAGCCTGGGAAGCGACAAGTCGATTCGACCGGTTGGTATACCCTAATGCGACGGCATGGCCTGAAGTATGGACCGCGATTTCAAGGCATGCGGGAAACTTCTGCAGACGTACACCAGAGACGAGCTATGGCCGTAGTACAAGATCAGGCACAAGACAACGAGTCCTTCTATGCTTTGCATCCAGCCACTATCGACCAGGCTTTCCAACTTTTCAGTATAAGTGCCTATAGGGGCCTCCGCCGGCTTTTCGCTCAGCTATCAGTTCCGACTTATATCAAGGAACTGTACATCAAACCATCCCTGGCTCCGATACATCTTCAGGCAGACACTGAAGTCACGCCGAGAGGCGCTTTGTTCGGCGATTGCATTGGTATCACGGAAGGTCCAGAGTCGGAGGTAGTCTTTTGCTTGAAACAGCTGAAGATGACTCCCTTGGCCGATGCCAGCGATGTTAGAGGCGAGGATCCACATGCTGCTGTTGACTTAGTCTGGAAACCAAACGTCCTATTTACTGACATTGGGAAGCTTGGCCATGTGAAGCAGGACTTTGGTCAGCTTTCTAGCGCTGTGGAAAGGCTTGCCTTGGCATGTATTATCGAATCCGACTACAAGCTGCGCGGCAAGGATCCAGCTGAACCACACCTGGCCAAATACCGAGAATGGTTGAGCAAGATACATCTTGCAGCTTCCGACGGCTTATATGCGCCAGTAGATGACGACAAGCACATAGTTGAAATGACCGCAATAGGACGCCTGGCTCTAATCGAAGACATTTATGAGGGCGTGAAGGATACTGAGGCCTATCCTATCGCCACTGCAGTCTACCGAACTTTTCACGCGTTAGAGAATGTGTTCATCGGCAACACTGATGCATTGCAAGAATTACTCCGGGATGACATCTTGACTCACGTGTACAGCTTTGTTGATCGCATCTCTAATCTAGACCAATTCTTCGAGCTGGCCTCCCACAGGAAGCCCAATTTGAAAATCCTCGAAATAGGCGCGGGCACTGGTGGTACAACGAACACTATACTTCAAAGAATCTCCCCCCGATCGCCATACTACGTGCGAGGCTACCACTCTTATACCTATACCGATGTTTCGCCTGGTTTCTTCGGTTCTGCTAAAGAGCGGTTCAAGGTATATGAAAGTATTGAATACAAGGTTCTCGACATCACCAGAGATCCAATGGATCAAGGCTTCGAAGAAAAAGCGTACGACCTGATTATTGCATCCAACGTAAGTACATGCCTCTGTCATTCAGCTTGACTATTAGACTCATTGTTTCAAAGGTAATTCATGCCACTCCTGATTTGACCCAAACACTGAAAAACGTCCACCGGTTGTTGGCGCCTGACGGCATGTTCTTTTTGCAAGAACTTTCACCAGTGACTAAGTGGATCAATTATATCATGGGTACACTAGCTGGCTGGTGGCTCGGTGAGCACGATGGCCGGCGAGATGTGAGTGTAATCTAAATTTCCGTGGCGAATTGATACACCTGCCGCCCGCCAGGCGCCGATCGTTGTGTAAATGTGCTCACCAGATAGTAGGAACCATACATCCCGCCACCGAAGTGGGAAGTTCATCTTCGAGCAGCTGGTTTCGACGGGATTCACTCCCTCCACGACGATGGTATGTTCAATGCTACGATGCTAGCAGTTTCCAAGACCCATGGTGAGCCCAGAGGCTTAACAGTGGTGACCGATAAGCCTGAGCATGCCAGTGTCGAGCCACTACTGGCGTATCTACGACGCCAAGGCCATGTTGTGTCTTTGTCCTTATGGGGTCATCAGTGCCCCCAAGATCAAGACATTGTAGTAATCATGGACATGCACAATGAAGAACCTTTTGTTCATGATATGGACGAATACCGGTACCAGGAGTTCAAGGAATTTATCGCAAAGAACATAAGTCGCAAAATCCTTTGGGTCACTGGCGCGGCGCAAGTGGAATGTTCGAATCCACGTTACGGGATGCTGCTGGGCCTCGCTCGGACAATTCGAACCGAATATTCCGCACACCTTGCGACACTTGAGCTTGATGATTTTGGCACTTTGTCCTGGCACGCTGTAACAACTGTGCTACGTAGTTTGCAGCGCGAAATTCCTCGGGAAGGAAAGCCAGACATGGAATTTGTTCTCGCGGACGGGTCTATCCAGGTCGGCCGATTCTTTTGGACTTCTGTTAATGAGCAGCTAGCCGCCGAATACCGAGAGGAAAGTGCTCGAAAGCTGGATATCGCCAAACGCGGAATGCTGAGTACGCTGTACTGGAAGGGTTACAGCCCGGCTGAGCCTCAAGGGGATTGGGTACAAGTCAAAGTGCATGCAGCTAGTCTCAACTTCAAGGACGTTCTGATCTCAATGGGTATTGTGGAGGGAACGGTAGTCGAGGGTGATGGGCTTGGATGCGAATGCGCTGGTGTGGTTGAGCGTATTGGTAAGCGATCCCTTACCCTGACCAGCCGTGGAAGGTACCATACTTAGCTTTCGTGATCTTGTAGGCCCGGACGTCAAAGAACTTGCACCAGGTGATCGGTGTGTTGTTTTTGCAAGCGGCGCGTTCTCCACCTCACTTACAACCAACGAGAAAATCTGTGCGAAGCTTCCGGACGATATGTCATTCGCAGGAGCTGCAACGATGCCTACTGTTTACTGCACCGTGATCTACGGGCTGATACATAAGGCTCAGATCCAGAGAGGCCAGGTACGACAAACACTCTCTAAGTATACCTCCCAAAGATGATGTTAAAAGACGGGCAGACAATTTTGATCCATAGCGCCTGCGGAGGTGTTGGAATCGCAGCAATTCATCTGTGGTAAGCATTGCAACTTTTAAAGTGAAACCATAATTGACTGATTGCTGAGTAGTCGCTATCTTGGAGTTGAGGTATAAATTCCATTCCATTGGGATTGAGAAAATTTAGTTGACCAATTCTAGATGTACTGTACGGTTGGCAGCGCGGAGAAAGCCACCTGGCTCATCGACAATTTTCATATACCAAAGGAGAGGATCCTGCGTTCTCGTGACCTGACGTTCCATCGCGACCTCTTGCGAGCAACTAACAACCGTGGTGTTGATGTTGTCCTCAACTCCGTAAGCATACCGGAGTCCATTTTCAATAGTTTGGAGGCATGGTCTGCTAACTTCTGAACTAGCTCTCCGGCGAGCTCCTCCACGCGAGCTGGCAATGTGTTTCAGAGTTTGGATGCATGGTAGAAATTGGAAAGCGAGATCTAATAGGTAAAGGCACTTTAGCCCTCGATCTCTTCGAAAGGAATCGCACATACTTTGGCGTTGATTTTGCTCAAATTTGTGGGGAAAGACCAGATATTGCCTCCCAGTAAGTAAAGGTTACCCTAGAAGCGATAGGTTGTAAGCTTACAAAGGCTGTGCTTAAGAATGTTGAGCGAAATGATGGAGCTTTACATTAAAGGTGCGATTAAGCCGATAGCGCCAATCACCTCCTTCGAAGCCGCTCAGGTGCAAGAAGCCATGCGTTTTATGCAGAAAGGGAGCCACATCGGCAAAATCGTCATTGAGTTTCCAGATGATCCAAGAGCTCTGACGACGCGTCACCAAAAACAAGCTTTCAAGCTCCGCTCTGACGCCGCTTACGTTTTGGTTGGAGGCTTAGGGGGCCTTGGGCAGTCTGTTGCTATATGGATGGCAGAAGCGGGGGCCACAGAAAGTGAGCTAGCGAGCTTATCTCAACGAGCCCTCAGAAACGACGAAACTAAGCTAATTATTCTAGTTATTTTTCTGTCGCGCTCTGCAGGTGATGCCTCAAAGTATTCATCATTTGTCGAAGAGCTAAGGGCTCTTGGTACTACAGCTACTATGATTGCTGGCAGCGTTGTCGATAGACCTGCGGTCGACAAAGCATTAGCATCGACTTCCAAGCCAATTCGTGGCATCTTGCAAGCTTCGATGGTTCTTAAAGTCTGAATCTCTTTATCATGTGGTTACTACATGTTTAGACTAACCTAATTTCTTAGGACATTGATTTTCCCTCTATGTCTTTCGAGGATTGGCAAACAGCCGTACAACCGAAATCACAAGGAACTTGGAATCTACATCATGCTTCCCTTGGACTGGATCTGGACTTTTTCCTCCTTTTCAGTAGTTGGAGTGGCCTTGTCGGGCAGTGGGGTCAAGCAAATTACGCGGCAGTAAGTGTTTCTCTTCGGCCCTTTTGGTCCAAGTGCTGTCTGACTAAACTCTGTCCCAGGGCAATTCTTTCCTCGATTCATTCGTGCAATATCGAAGACAACAAGGTCTCCCGGCTGCTGCTGTCGAAATCGGCGTGATGGAAGACATTGGCTACGTGAGCCGCAATGCGCATATACTCGAGCACTTCCGGACTACATCAACATACGTCATTTACGAACAGGATCTCCTCGACTCTTTACAATTGATGATAAAAAAGTCTCGGCCTGTGCGACAGGGCAAGGAACAGGGTCCAACTACGGAAACCATCCAATTCATCAGCGAGGGCCAACTCGGAATAGGTCTCCGCTCAACTCAGCCACTCGCAGCACCAAACAACCGAACGGTCTGGAAACATGACCCCCGCATGGCGGTCTATTGGAACATGGAATCACATTCTGCCACTAGCTCCGCGGGTTCTAACGATGAGATCACGCAATTTCTGATAGAAGCACAAGCAAATCCAAACATCCTTGACGAGGCGAATACAGCCCAATTCCTCGCGCAAGAGATCGGGAATACCCTCTTCGGATTTTTGATGCGCGATCCAGACTTACTTGAGCTGGAGGCCTCTTTCGAGGCGTTAGGCGTTGATTCATTAGTAATTATTGAGTTACGCAATTGGATGCGCCAGAAAATTGGTCCTGATATTCCGGTTCTCGAAATCATGGGCGTTGCAAATTTGGTTGAACTGGGTAGATTAGCTGCGGGCAGACTCAAGAACATGTATACGCAAAGTGAAAACACTGAGCGAGACCAAGGCGGGGATAACAGTCAAGGCTACCTTGAAACTAAGGCGCCTTGAGCGATAGCGGCTCGTTAAGCCATATTGGACATCATGAGGACGTGTGGGATAGTCTCCTTTGCAGTAGCAGTAGTGGTATTTCATAGTGATTCCTCCGAGTAGACATTCAATGGGCTGCATAATGATCCTTTGGAAGCATAAGGTAGGATGTGATATTACGCTACAGACTGCGGGAGGTGATCAGATGCTTATAACATAAGGGCTGCCATTCAATACCGAGATGATTTGAAAATCCCTTTCGTGTTTTCTATTTATGTACCTAGGTGAGTCTCTAAGTAACTTCCTAAGACTTGCTAAGTTACTTTGTAAAGCTTGCCATAATGAACCGGAAAACGTTTAATTAAAGAAATCGATATCTTTGGTTTTCTTTTCCGGGATGTATTCTTGGTGCGACCTTCTTGCGGTGAAGATGTGGGGTCGGGCCGTGGGTACAGGACTGAGGCAGTAGTCGTGATTTTGAGTTCGTCCAATGTCCCGATGACCGTCCCCGTCGAGACCGCTGGTGAGGGCTCCGAACCTGGTTGAATTCTTCTCCAAACAATATACTTCCGTCAGATGTGCAGACACAGCCTTGTAACCGCGCCTGTGTCGATCACTCATTTCCAATACCCGATGTACCTCACGCCGGTATCAACAGATAGTCGGACATATACTTCCCTTCTAATTCCTCTCTGTTCCCTGTAACTCATGCGCTGATGCAAGTATCTTGTCCAGAGACGCGCTGCGTAGCGTGAAACTGAGGATAAAGCCAAGCCCACTGATCCCAGTCATGACTTCGAACAGTGACTGAAAGGCTTTGCTGTAGGCTTGCGTTATGGCTATGCGTTGAGTAGACGTTGCTGGCAAAGAGACGAGCTCCGTGATGTATGACTCCGCAGTTGTGGCGATGACAGTCGGTAAGCCCGCGTCCGACAGATAGGTAGCTAATCGATTTTGAAACACAGCGCCGCCAATGGCGACGCCCAAGCAAAGACCCAGTCCTCGCATGAATGCGAATAAGGCAGTCGCGCTTGCTATGTCTTCTACCGTGGCCAATGCCTGCACGGCGAAGTTGTGTCCGACCAGGAGTGCACCTTGTCCAAGGCCAAGGACCAAGAAGACGAAGACCATGGCCACGATGGAAGTCGATGTGCGCAGAAGGATTAGCAGTCCCATAGCAAGCGTGTTCAAAGCCCAGCCCGCCCATACTGCCCAGCGCCATTTTCCCAAGCGTGAGATGGCTAGGCCAAAGAGAGTACTGGCTGGTACAAGCCCGCATCCGATCGGAAGAATGACAAGGCCAACGTTCAAAGGCTTTCGAGCCTGTACGCTCAGTAGCAGCAAAGCCAGGTAGTAGATCCCACCATAAAGAGTCAGGCCCTGTAGTAGGGTGCAGAAATAAGCCGTCATGAGCGATTGGTCGCGCAGCATGGTCCTGCGAATGAATGGTTGTTTTGCAATCGAGACTTCCCACATTCCAGTGAACAACAGGCCTCCTGCACCAACACACAAGGGTACGAGTGTCTGGTAGCTATCCCACGGATACTGGTGTCCTGCCCATGTAAGTCCAATAAGTAGAGCCGTGCTGCTCGCAATGAACAGAGAGGAACCGAGCCAATCGAATTGGAGCAGATCTGCTCTCACGGATTTCCGTGCACGACTGATACGGACTACAAACGGAACCATCAGCAGGCCAATCCCACAGAATGGAAAGTTAAGATAGAACAACCAGCGCCAAGTCGTCTTCTCGGCAATGGCGCCTCCGATGATTGGGCCTATGATCGTCCCCAATGCCCAAGCCACCTGAGATACTCCGTTGTACTTGGGTCGAAAGCGCAGCGGGATCACGTCGGTCATGATGATCAGGTTCATCACGACGACGCCTCCGCCTCCAATGCCTTGCATTGCGCGTCCGGTCAAGAGCACGCGGAAGTTGTTGGCAAGGCAGCATATGAGCGAGCCGCCGGTAAAGAGCACGATTGCTGCAAACAGGATCTCTCTGCGGCCGAGGACGTCGGACAGAGCGACAAGTATGGGCTGGAACACTGCGCTGGTGAGAAGATACGCCGAGCCGGCCCAGAAAGCCTCGTTGGCGGTGCCGTTCAGTGCAGTCGCGAGCGTCTAAACGCGAGAAGTCAGCTTTCATCGCATGCGGTGTACTCCGTACACAGAACACCATCACTGACTGGCAGAGCGGCGACTAATATTGTAGCGTCCAGCGCCACGACAAGAGAGACTATCGCCAGGCATATAAGGATCAGTTTGATCTGCGTTGTAGCTGTCCAATTTCCGTCGCTCTCCGACGCGTCCTTATCCAGGGCGACTTCGAATTCTTGCTTGAGGCTTAAACGTGCTTCAGAAAAATCGGGCGCCTCCTCGACGAGACCGCCAACGACGCCATTACGAGTATTGGAGTCTTGCGACATGTTGAGACTTTACCGCCGAGATTTGAAGTGAGATCAAAAGTGTGATCTCTTCTTAGAA